>Ga0326728_10005204_pt1 | contig 37108 bp, 25 predicted proteins | sample MB3enrmetagenome_FD_207602 | JGI IMG/M metagenome (GOLD analysis project Ga0326728, IMG submission 207602) | Lab enriched peat soil microbial communities from McLean, Ithaca, NY, United States - MB31MN | ecosystem: Environmental > Terrestrial > Soil > Wetlands > Peat | place: USA: New York...
CGTGAACGTGCCATCGCCGTTTCCCAGTAAGATCGTCACGTTGTTGCTGCCCGAATTCACCACCGCTAAGTCCAATTTCCCATCCCCGTTGAAGTCCCCCACGACAATTGAAGACGGTATGGATTCCGTGGGCGGAGACGAAGCGGCGGGCGTGAACGTGCCATTGCCGTTTCCCAGTAAGATCGTCACGTTGCTGCTGGCCAGATTCGCCACCGCTAAGTCCAATTTCCCATCCCCGTTGAAGTCCCCCACGGCAATTGAGGACGGTGCTAATCCCGTGGGCGGAGACGAAGCGGCGGGCGTGAACGTGCCATCGCCGTTTCCAAGGAAGATCGTCACGATGTTGCTGCCCGCATATGCCACCGCTAAGTCCAATTTCCCATCCCTGTTGAAATCCCCCACCGCAACTGAAGATGGCTCGCCTCCCGCGGACGGAGACGAAGCGGCGGGCGTGAACGTGCCATCGCCGTTTCCCAGTAAGATCGTCACGCTTCCGTCCACATTCACCACCGCTAAGTCCAATTTCCCATCCCCGTTGAAGTCCCCCAGCGCAACTGAAGATGGCCTGCCTCCCGTGGACGGAGACAAGGCGGCGGGCGTGAACGTGCCATCGCCGTTTCCCAGTAAGATCGTCACGCTTCCGTCCACATTCACCACCGCTAAGTCCAGTTTCCCATCCCCGTTGAAGTCCCCCACCACAATCGAATCTGGAGCAGGTCCCGTCGCTACGGGCGAGCCGCTCGCGTTGCCGAAATCAATCGTCGGCACGGAGGCTGTTACCGGGAAGAAGATCGTGTTCGATATCGAGGAAGAACCGGGATTAACCACGGTGACCCAAGCCGTCCCGGGTGAGGTGATGTTTGCCGACGGCACCGTCGCCGTAATCTCTTCAGCACTTACAAAAGTCGTTGCGAGCGCTACGCCATTCCAGTTGACTGTTGCGCCGGAGACGAAGCCCGTGCCGTTGACGGCGAGAGTGAATCCTGACCCGCCGGGTGCGACATTTGTTGGCACGAGTGGTTGGTTGATGAACGGCAAGGGAATAGCACCAGTACCCGTGATGATGGCCTGTTGTGGGCTGTCCAAGGCATTGTCCACGATCGTAAGCGCTCCGCTTTTGCTTCCCGTCGCCGCAGGAGTGAAGGTAACCTCGATGGCACAGTTTTCTCCCCCCCCCACTGTCGTTCCGCAGGTGTTGTTCTGGGTAAAGTCGCCACTGTTGCTCCCAGTGATGGAGATGCTGGTGAGGGTCAGCGGCATGTTACCCGTGTTGGCCAGAGTGACGGTTTGCGCGGTGCTGCTGGTCGCAGGCAATTGGGCCATGAAGGTGAGTGAGCTGGGCGACAAGCTCACACTGACTCCCGTCCCGGACCCGCTCAAAGTCACCGTCTGCGGGCTTTTGGGGGCAACGTCGGCAAAATTCAGTGAGGCGCTAAGGCTTCCCGCCGCGGATGGCGTGAACGTCACGCTGACTGTGCAGGCACCATTGGGGATGACTGTGGCTCCTGTGCAGGTGTCGGCGCTCTTGGCAAAGTCCGTGGCATTTGTACCGCCTATCGTGACCAGCAAGATGTTGAGGTTGGCTGTGCCGGTGTTCGTCACCGTCACGCTCTGCGCGGCGCTGCTGGTATAGAGGGTCTGGGGTGAAAATGTGACGTTGCGAGCGGACAAGGTCGCCGAGCTCATACTGAAGCTGGCCACCAGATTCGAGGCATTGACAGTCCCGATTCCAGTGGCAAAGTCCCACCCGGTCGCCGCGCCGAACGCCGGTTGATAATTGTCACTGGTGTTAACCGCCTGGGCGGCGCACGCTCCGTTCACTCCCCCGCCTCCACTGATAGCGCAGCCGGGCAGGGAGGTGAAATCTGTACCGGCGGTTAGAAGGTCAATCGCCTCGATTCCCGTAGTTATGGACGCGGTGCAGGTTGCGCCAGTCCCACCACCTCCGCTGATCGTGCAAACAGGAGCGGACGTGTAGTCGTGTCCGAAGTTGGTGACAACCGCATTGCAAGCAGTTCCATTAATGTTGCACGTCATTACCGTACATCTCGCGCCCACTCCTCCGCCACCAGTCAGCGTGCAGGTTGGATTTGTTGTATAACCTACACCGCTGTTCGGAAGGGAAATCGTGGAGACTATGCCGGTCAGGCTGGCGCTGCAGGTCGCCCCTGATCCGCCGCCCCCGCTCAGGGTGCAGGAAGGAACGCTCGAGAATCCGCTTCCGGGCCACACGACCATTACCGAGCTCAGGGTTTGCGGGGCAGCGGAAAACACTCCATAGCGGCCCGAGGGCAAATAGCAATTCATGCCTGAGCATGGCACGTCGTTATCGCCTCCCGTGCCCACTCCTGTGTAGAGAAGCGGAATCTGGGCTACGTCGTAAAAGATACAGTCGCTAGCCACCGTGTTCCCGAGAGCGGAATTACAAGAAGCATTGCCCCCTGACCCATACTCCGTCGCAGCGAGCGAATAATAGGCGGGATTCGGATTACCCCAACGGGTCCTAGAAGCCTGATTGATAAGTGACTGAATCGCAGCCATAATAGGCGAGGAAAGCGACGTCCCGCCAAACCCGGCCCACTTGTCGGGGGTGTTGCTGCAACTTTTGCCGTGGTTGTTTGGGTCAGAAAAGCACGCCACGTAGTAGTGCCCCCAGGCTCCGTTGGCAGCGAAGAGCGAAACATCGGGAATGTCCCGCACGCCATCGCTCGGGTTGCCGATCATCCCGGACTGCCACGAGGGCTTTGCATATCCGGCGCAGGTGCCACTTACGCCGATAAAGTCCGGCGTGCCGGTGGCGCAACCGCTGGGGCCCCCGCTACCGGCTATGGTGTTTAGGAGACGGTAGGTGGCGACATCACTGGCATCATTGCAAAGCCCGTCCGAGCCATAGGTGGGCAAAACTCCCAAGAAATCCCCGATTAGCACGCTGGCGCAGGAGTCGTTCCAGGGAATCTCGGGAATATACGAAAGGGCTGACCCGTAGTTGGCAGCGTCAGTAGAATTCCAATAGGTGGAGTTGAGGTGTTCGTAAGTATCCGCGAAGTCGGTGCCACCCACCGACACGTTGTAGGGTGTGGAGGTGAATCCGCTAACGCTAATTCCATATTGGGCGTGATTAGAGTCCGCGTCCGTCATGGCCGCACCACTGTCGCCCGAAGAAACGAAGACAGAGACCCCCTCCGTCACCGCCTGCTGATACAACGAGCTAATAGACTCATTGAAGGCAGAGCCCAGGTAAGGCTCGGCGTCGCCGTAACTAATGCTGACGATCGCTGGCGGCGTGCCGCTTTCGTTGAGGAGGTTCTGGAGGGCAATGAAGCCCCCCCAATTGGCCTCTGTGCTCGAACAGGAAGCTAGCTCGATGGCCGCGCTGGGAGCCCCCGCGCTCGCCCATTCCACATCGACGGCTGCTTCCACATCGTCACCGTTGACGCCCGGATCAGCACAGTTATTCGGGTGAACCTGCGTGAGGGATCCAAGAGGGTATGTTGAGGCAAGGCCCAGGACGGAGCGGAAATTATCCCAGTCCGCCGTGGTGTAAAGGTCGGTGTCCTCTATCGCCACAATCGTCTGGCCCTGACCCGAAATGCCCGCGGCAAAGGCAGGATTGAAATTGTAGATCGTCCACAAGTCCGCTGGCACAACCAAGTAATTGCCTTTCCCAACAGAATAATCGGCGGTCGACTGAAGCGTCGGGTGAGGCCGGAAGTCATTCAGGGATACGACGCCCGCCACCGATGAAGCTAGCGCCGCCGGAATCTGCGGATCCCTCATATTGGCGATATGAGTCTGGCCATTCACCATCAAGTTATGGATCTCCGTGTAGAAGGCTTGGCGGATCTGGCCCGCCGAGCCTGTGAAGTCGATGACCATTTGGTTGGGATAGACGAAGTTGACCTTGAAACCCCGTGACTCCAGCCAATCCGTCACCTTGGCGACGTCAGCCGGCGCGACACCGTACCTCTGCCCGAATTCCGCAGCCGTTATCCAATGGTGAAATAGCGGCGACGAGGGATCTTGGATATCATTAATAAATTGCTGGAGGGCTTGCTCTTTCTCCGCAGTCGGGCGCAACTGGAGCATTATGTGGTTGATCATCAGACTATCAGGGACTCGCCCGCGATCGTTCATCGCCTTTGCTTCAGGGCGAGTGTTGCCCCGGAGGGTAACCAGCCCGCCCTGTCCCACGTCGGGCGCGGAGGGTGCGCCTGTGTGCGGACCAGCGTTTACTGGTCTCGCAAGCGCGGCTGCCAGCCAGCCTCCGGGGCGTGGGTCAACCTGGCCAAGCCGGCCGGGAAGTCCGAACTTGTCAAACCGGCTAGTATCAAGGGAGGATTTCCGCTTGGGGAGGAGGGCCTCGTCATCGGTGACAGTGTCCGTGTAACCGCCTCTTGCCAAGAACTGCACAGGGACACCAGGCATGTCTCGGCTCGCCTGAAATTTCAGAGGCAGCTTGGCGTAACCTGCGCCGAGCGCGGGCTGATTTTCCCTCAGCGGGGCATGAACCTGATAGTCAGGGTGAAACCTCTCCGCGGCCTGTGTCTTCTGAAGAAATCCAAACCATACGATGGCGGCCAATGAGAGGACAAGACACCCGCAGCAAACCACTATGCGCTTTGCCGCTGTCATCCTTGAATAGGACACGCTCAGGTACCGAAACATGACCAACCTCCACGGGACGAAAATACGAACAATTACCCCGCGTGTTTTATCGGCGGAGAGAGAGCTGCCCTTGAAGATATTTTGATCTGACCCGATGTTTATTTAATGACCAGTGCTCAGACGATTTGTCTCAGGAGGGGAAAAAGGGATCGCCCAAGGAAGATCGCGAAGGCTTGAGAGTTACACACTCACTTTATAGATTCCCACTTGGAACGGAGGAGACTCAAGGTGGGGAGGTAAACGTAAAGTACTCAAATGTCTGAATTGAGGAAGTTGGAAGCGGCGGGCCAGGTCACTGACAATAAGATATCGGAGTTCGGGCAGTACCCTTGTCGCTTTATCGCCCACAAGAGGTAGCGTGCCCTCCACCTGGATTCCGGGGGGAGAGAATGCGGAACCTTCGTTTGAAAGCGCGCGCTACCTTGGTGGCGAATTACTCAAGCGAGGCCGCGAGCTTTCGCCCCTACTCGGCTGGGGCGTGGTTCGCGGCCTCTATGAGATACGCCGCGACTGAAGCGAGGAATTTGGCCGCGTGTGGGGCAAACGTTAAGCTGCGACGATTGGGCCGGCCGATGCCCTTTTGTTGGCCCAGCAGTTTTGCGAGGGGGGCGTACTACGCTGCTCGAACGCCTTTCGCTTCTGGAATGACCCGGAGTGATGCAGGAATGTGGGCCCGGCGAGATTCGTCGAAGGCGATAGGCCAGACGCTGGTTTTGCCGGAGCCCAACTTGATCCCTGTTTTACGCATTCGACCCAGAGGGCGTTCAGTCAACGTTATGCAACCTGGGATAGTGTATGCCAGACCCTCGCAACAGCAAAGCCGACAGATCGATTCCATGCCAGGAAACGAGGAATGGATTACAGATTCGGAAGCGAAAAATGAAAGCCCGAGGGGTGGTCGGAGCTAATCGAAAACTCGCCCCGAAAAACGCCGGGCCTCATTACGGCGAGGGGACATCAGTGTGCGCCATGCCTCTCTTCGTTGCGATGCGAGCGACAAACAGCGCGCCCGATCTTGGGCCTGGGACAAGCACTATCCTTACCCTTCCTGAGGACGCTTAACGAGGGGTTGGAAGCCCGTATCGCGACGCAAATCCTTACCGACAGCGATAGCTCGAACGCCGGACATAATCATTTGGTGGAGGCGGCAGAGGCTTGAGGTCATGTCTTTCGGCTGTCAGCACCGGGATAAAAGCGAGCCAATTTCATCAGTCCAAGGGGACCCGGGTTCGAGGGCCTCATCGGCGGGGACGCGGCAAAAACTCTATATGATTTTCTATAGAATTTTGATCAAGACACTATGGGTGCGGAGCTGGGACTGACTGTCTTGAGTGTTTTCTGTAAGGCGGCATTGAAAACAGCTTGGACATGCTCTGTTAGCACCGCACTCCATGGCGCGGGGACAAAACTGTTTGTCTTCTGCTGAAACAAGAAGTCCAGTCTGTTCCTCTGAGTCGACGAATGTGAGGTGTCGGCGTCGCAAGACCCGCGAGCAACTGGAAAGATACCTTGGCCCACGCTACCGTCACGAGTAATCCCGCCATTCTCACCGTGGAGTGACCCCCGGTTGCTGAAGTTTCCCATTTCCCCGATGGCAGCGGTGGAAGGGAATTATCGAGTCCTTGCTTTTCAAAGCGCGGTTGTCATATTCGACCGGTAGGCCTTTTTTGGTTCCAAATCCGGCTGAGTACCCACTCAGCATAGTTTCCGAGTATAATCGCCCATAACATTGGATTAGCCGACACTCTTCCTGATGTGAAGTGGACTACTGTCGTGGAACGAGAAAAGGTCGTGTATGTGAGCCCGACCTATAGACCCGGCAGCGCACAACAAACGGCAACCAGCCACAGATCCTAGGACCAGAACCTGCGCCTGGCATTCCTGAGCCAAGTGTTCTTCATTTGAGTCCTGGACGTTATAGAGTCGCCGAAGAATACAACGTTGTGGAGATCAGCTTGGGAGCCCGATCCGGTCCAGCAGTCTACGAAAGCGGGCCGAGCGGGAGAGGGGCTCAAACCTCGGGTCGGCCTTGAGGAAAACCAGAAGCGGGTCGTGCTGCTCGTAGGCCTTCTCGAGCAATTCCAAGGTGCGCTCGTTGTTTCCAAGGTTGACCGAAGCCGCCGCCAGGAAGATGTAGCGCACGTATTGTTGTTTAGTCAGGTTGACCATTTCTTGCAGCAGGCGCTCTGCGGAACTTCGACGACCCGCTGCCGCATAAACAGAACAGAGCGCCGCCGTGTAAACGATCTGGCCCCTGGCGAGGGCTCCGGCCTTCTCGCAATGGGTAAGGGCACGCGCGTAATCACCTTTGCGTGCCGAGCACACGCCCAGAATCATGTGTGCCAGGGCCGAGGAAGCATCATGGCTCAGTAGCTTCTGGCAACCCTCGATGGCTCTATCGTAACTCCGGGCAAAGAATCCGAGGACTACCAGCCCCGAGCCGATTACCGGAGACAGCGGATCGAGCCGCAACGCCTGCTTCAGCTCCTCGACGGCCTCGTCAGGCCTATTGAGAACCAAGTGACATGCGGCCAGGTCCATCCGTGCGCGGCCATCGCTGGGATTAAGCTCGACCGCGCGCCGGCTGCTGGCCTCGGCTTGCGACCAGTTCCAGGCGCCGTACAGGTGCCATGCCGCCATGGCGGCATGGCCGCGGACGAGCTCCGGATCCAAGGCCAAGGCTTTCTCGGCAAGTTCCCTCGTCACCCACAACGTCGCGGCGGGGGGATAATCGTACAGAAAGCCCAAACGAAACCAAGCCGTGGCGAGTTCGGCGTACGGGGGAGCACAATTCGGGTCTAATTCGATTGCCCGGCTGAAGAAATCAAGACTCTTTTTGATTTCCGATTCGGAATGCTGGAAAAGCCGGGTCCCTGAAAGGTAGGCATCATGGGCCGCAGGGATACAGGTGGTTTCCGGGCGCGGCTTTTGCGTTATGGGCAGGCGGAGCTTGGCGGATAGGGTGCCCGCGAGTTCACGTGCCAACCCTTGCTGAAGCGCGAATAAAGGCGGGAGCTGGATTTCAAAACTGTCTGCCCAAACCTGCGCCTGATCGCGCACTGTAATGAGCCGTGCCGTTACGCGCACGCGCCGCCCGTACCAGCGCACTCCTCCTTCCACCACATAATCCACCCCCAATTCCTTCCCGATTTGCTGGATGCTTTTCCCCGAGTTCTTGTAGTGCGCGGCCGAAGTGAAGGCGATGACCCGGAGACGTTCCGGACTCAGTTGGCCGAGCTCGGCGATAACCTCATCGGTGAGGGCATCCGCGAAAGTTTCCTTAGCAGGATTGCCGGTAAGATTCCTGAGGGGAAGGACGGCAATCAAGATGGGCCGCCCAACGGGGACCCCTTGTATGAAGCTTTCAGCAAGCCGCGGCGCGAGCCCTGAGGTGGGAGGCCCCAAGCCATGACCCGTACTTTCCTCCTTCCCGCGGCTCTTCAGCCAAGCATCAATCTTCTCGGTGAAGGCATAGACCGTTTCTTTTTTGCGATGCAGGTGACGATGGACGGGCAACCCCTCCTGTCGCTCCCAGCGGCTAACCGTCCGCGGGCTGCGCTTCAGATAGGTCGCAATTTCCTTCCAGGAATCCAGTCGCATGCCGGAGGCGGGAGTAGCAATACTTGGCTTCGAGGGCGTTCCCTTGCTTGACATGATGAGACTCCAGGGGCCCCATTGCCGCAAGTCTAAACCATTCCAAGACAAGCTTCAAGGCAAATGTGCCGAACGGGGGTGGTAGAGCCTATCGCCAAGTGCCGCCAAACGCGGCCACGAAGGCCCTTGGCGCACCTCGTCCGTTGAAGCCCTTGGCATTTACCGCGTACCTTGGATGAGGAGGCGATAAGTCTATGCTGAAGGAAAGCGTTGTCTTTACCTCTGGCTCAAACCTTGTGCGCCCACACGGTCGAATCATTGAAGGGTTCGGTGAAGTTGTAATGGAAGAAAGGCCCCGGCTTGTTTTGCCCCATCTGGTCAGGGGTAAGCCTTTTGACTACCAGTGCTCGCGATGTGGCCAACCGTTTCTGCTCCCCGAGGACCGAACTCTAACGGAGGGAAGGTCAGAAGTGTGGGCGGCCTTTAAGGAGCATGTCCAAGAAGAACACCCTGAAGAGGCTGACAGCTCGGACCAGGGCCGGCCCACGGGGGCTAGCAAGTGAGTTTGTCTGTGAAGGAGAAAGAAAGAATGATGGAGACAATGGAGCAATTAACCGAAGTCTTTGATGTGGGCCTGGCGTTGAACAGCGTCGGTGGTGAGCGGGAGTTTCTCACCGAAGTTGTCGGCCTCATTCAAGCTGCCTGGCCGACCCTGATGGCGGAAATTCGGACTGGGATGGCCCGGGGAGACCTCTGTACCGTCGAGAAGACGGCGCGCCTCGCCAAAAGCGCCGCACGAAACGTCTCGGCGAAAAGAGCTTATGAGTCCGCCTTGCAACTTGAGGCGGTGGCGCGCAAGGGAGATTTGCAGGCCGTCCAGAGTGCCAGTATGGACTTGGAGCGCGAAGTGGAGTTGCTCCGCTTCTTCCTCTCCGCGCTCGGAAACGACGAGTGTTTTCCGTGACGCCCATCTTCACTCCCACGCTGGTGAGGTGACCCCATAAAAGGGGAATAGCGCAAATTCATGAAGCAGACACCCCTTGTCCATAAAGGCTCTGGGGGCCCTGCAGCGCTTTCGTTCCCAATCGAGGCGCAGCGATTGGGTCGTTAAAGTAATCAGCGAAGCATTCGCTGCCACTGTCGCAAGCGAGGACTGCAAATGGCAAAAAAGACCCGGCAAAACGCTATTAGGGTGACCAGCGAGTTGTTCGAGCTGGGAAGAAAGATGATGTCCATTAGAGGCGCAGAGAACTTCTCAGAATACATTAGAGGTCTGATGCTATTGGACGCCGCCAATCACTCACCCGATCTGCCGGCTGGTATTGACCTTCCTGGATGGATTACCAGGGATAAGAGATTCGTAAAGTATTTTTTCACCAAGGATGATGACGATGCCAAGGAAGAAGAGCTTCTAACTTGCGAGAAGTAATTTCGCTTTCCGAAATCTTGGATGAGATCTTGGGCTTTGGGCCAGATTAGGGCTCACCAACGTCAACCGGATTTTTCAGCAGGCAGGAGGGTCAATTTCGGTCCACAGCAAATCTGGTCGCGGCGCCACTTTCCAGATCTATAGATCATCGCGGTGTCGGGAGCCTTCGGCGGTGGGTTCCTGACGGTGGCCAAGCTGTTGGGGGCGAACACCACCCTGGCCAAGCCGGTGGATCCGGAACCGGCCGTCCGCGGTCTTCTTGGTTAGACACTGCCGTGTGTTCGAAAGTGGATTGTGTGGCTTTTTGGATCTGACCCCCGCCTGTGATGGAGCCCTCACTTAACCTCGGTCATTCCACCATGAAAAAGAACCTGTTGTTAGTCGATCGTGATGTTTCATCGCAGAACCAAAGTGTTCCCCTCTTGATAAGCATGGGGTGGACGGTCAGCGTTGCCGGATCGGGAATCGCCGCGCTCGCTCTACTCGAAGGCACCAAGTTCGATGTCGCGCTGATCGATCTTCGCCTGGCCAGCTTGGATGGGTGCGACCTCCTCTCGACCCTGAAGCGTCAGGAACCTGGCATGGCCTTGATTCTGATGGTGGACGAAAGCCGCAACGTCACACTGAATCAGCCGTTGCGTTTGAGCGGATATCTTTTATTGACCAAACCCCTAAAGATCCAAGAACTCCAGCGTGTGCTGGAGGGGCCTGCCGGGGAGGCGAACCAACCGACCGCCCAACCCTCCAGGTCTGAGGCTGAACCGCCCTCGCCAGGGTATGCGGGCCTGATCGGGCAATCGGAAAAGATGAAAAGAGTTTATCACCTGATTTCCAAGGTCGCGTCGCAGCGGCACCCGGTTCTGATCTTGGGGGAAAGTGGCACGGGCAAGGAACTTGTGGCACGGGCCATCCACACCCAAGGCCTGTGGCGAGATCGGCCCTTCGTCCCTGTCGATTGTGGAGCCCTGCCGCCCACGCTCATCGAGAGCGAGTTGTTTGGGCACCTCAAGGGCGCCTTTACCGGGGCCACCCAGTCGCGCAAGGGTCTTCTGGCCGCAGCCGGCACCGGGACGGTTTTCCTGGACGAAATCGGTGAGTTGCCCATCGAATTGCAATCACGGCTCTTGCGTGCCCTTCAGGAGCATGAGATCCGGCCGCTGGGGAGTAACGATCGCGTTCGGTTCGAGGCGAGAATAATCGCGGCAACAAACCAGGATATGGAGGCGGCCATAAAGCGCGGCACCTTTCGCCGGGATTTGTTTTACCGCCTCAATGTAGTATCCATCAAGATGCCCCCGTTGCGGGACCGCAAGGAGGAGATTCCCGGACTGGTCCGCCATTTCATGGAGCGATTTGCAAACGAGGAATTGGTAAGGGAGATTTCCGATGAGGTTATGGGACGACTGATAAGCTATAAGTGGCCCGGCAACGTGCGCGAACTGGAAAATTGCATCCAGCGCGCGGTCTCGCTGGGCTCAGGAACTTTCATCCAAATGCATGACCTACCCTCCATTCTGCTATACCACGTCGCGCGCACATCGTCCTCCGGCCAGGATTTAACCACCCTTCAGGGCCTTGAGCAGCAGGCCATTCGCCAGGCGCTCCTGGTCACAAAAGGCGACCGCGTACGGGCTGCAAAGCTCCTTGGCATTGGCAAGACAACGATCTATCGAAAACTCAAGGAATACGGGCTCGAACACTTTGACACACCACCCCCCCCGTCTGCCTGATTCGAGATTATGTGCCCACAAAATCGATGTGACTCTCAGGATCATCGAGTTACAGGCAGTTTTCCGGTGGTTGAACCCGTCGTGTAGTTTGTCTCGATACCGCGGAAGCTCAATGGTCTCATCTTCCCGCATTCGGCGCAGATCTTCAAAGTTGCAGGCAGGGATCTGCCTGGGTAAGGAATTGGTGGCCCGGGCCATCCACACGCGGGGGCGGTGGCGGGGCCTGCCGCGCAGAATGGCTGGCGAAAATTCCCTTACGCGGCAACTGATTCCTGAGCGACAACTCGAACCGGGCTCGGATGCAACCGATCGAGTTCCCTCCCGAGGTCCACGGTATCCGAATTTCTCTCCAGGGGTAGGTTCATCATAATATCCCGCGCGCAGTGATACCGGCGAGCGAGATCTCGCTCTAGGCACCTGGCGACTACACGCGCGGCCCAGACGGGAATCTTCTTAGGGGGCGGCGCGGGATTCGAGGTCATAATTGAGGTGGTCAGTTCGAAGACGGTCTTGCCGCGGAACGGGAGTTGCCCGGTAACCATCTCATAAAGGACCACCCCCAGCGACCAGATGTCCGACCATACGTTCGCGCGGTGCCCGTGCAAGATCTCGGGCGCCAAGTAATGAACGGTGCCAGCCAGGCGATCCATCTCCATCAAGGAGGAGTGCGACGAGGGGGCTCCTCGCAGCATGTTTGACCGGATGCGTTTAGCGAGGCCAAAGTCTAATATTTTCAAGTCCCCTTGATTGGTGATGACGATGTTAGAACTCTTGATATCGCGGTGAACTATTCCCCGTTCGTGGGCATGGGCCAGCGCACTGGCAATGTGCCTGGTGAAGTGAGCCGCCAACGTCGGAGTCAGCCCTGACGGCATGAGAAGCCTATTCAGGGGGGAACCGTCGATGAGCTCCATCGCGATGTAAGGCTGCTCGTTTTCCTCGCCAACATCGTAGATGGTGCAGATACAGGGATGGTTCAACGCCGATGCATTTCGTCCTTCCCTGAGAATGAAGCCCCAGGCAGCGGGGTGCAACTGAAGATTTGGTCCTAACACCTTGATAGCGACTGGCCGATCCAGCTTGAGATCGCGCGCGCGATAAACCACGCTCATGCCACCACGACCCATTTCGTTTTCTATAAGGTACCGTCCAAAGCGTGTCCCCACCTTCATTAGTCACCATGAGTCTGCATCGGAAGTTGTTGCAGAGCGAACGCAAGGAGATTAGTAATGTGACACTAGACTGTGTGCAGGCCCAGTCCATGCAAATTGGAATCCAACACGACAGCAAAGTGCGCGTGCGGCTGTGGCGCATAATTTTCAACACCATATGGCTAGTGGTATGTCTCCTGGGCCTTTCCCTAGCCTGAAAAACGACAGCAGTATATCTATTTGTAATGCAGCGATGCGTAATTTAGCTCATACCGATGACGCTCCGCTAATATTACTAAGGAGGCATCACTTTCATTCGAGCTACTGCATAAAATGGCGATAACAGAGGATCGCGTATACCGCATCTTGTGGTTACCTGCGCCATCTGGATGGTCTCTCCAACTAATTAGCTGTGAGTTTTCACTCAAGAACAAATTGCCTCACCTTGCATTCCCCCTTCATAAATCCATAGTGCATTACAAATAGATATACCTAAGTACTACATGCGTAATGCACGATTGTTTCAAGCAACCCTATTCCTCGCCGATAAGAAACATGTGAATGGCACATGACCAGAGAAACACTTTGAATGGAGCGTCAAATGAGGAATCAACCATCACCGCAGAAGAGCAACCAAAGCACTCTCAAATATCGGGGTGACGCCTGTTTGGAGAACAAGATGAGTTTGAATTTATTTCCGTACTTGCGAGGAAGGGCGTTGGGGCACGAGTCAGGCATTGATGGCCATCTGCACGCATTCTGCAAGCCATTCTTGTTTAGACTCGCGGCCTGCATCGTCTTCATTAGCCTGACGGCGGCCTGGATGACGGGAACAGAAAACAGCGGAAGCGTGTATCCGATTGGGGCAGAAACTGTCATGACGGGGTTGACTCCGGCCCCCGGCCAAACCATGTTTGCGGAGTTTAATATCAATTACACTGCCCATAGCCTGCTCAATGGTCAAGGGCAAAGCGCGGTTCCAGGCTTTAAACTTTCGGTCTCGGGCTTCGCTCCCAAGATCACGCATAACTGGGGTGTGCCCCTGTTGGGTGGGACGTTAGTCAGTTGGGCCGCGGTACCCGTCTTGTACGAGTGGGTGCGGACCCCCGCTGGCGCCAACGCGACGATGGGTTTCTCCAATGCGGTCGTGGGCACCGACATCGGCTACAACCGGGGCAACTGGCATTGGTGGTACGGATTTGATGTGGCGTTACCGGCCCCTGTCTATCACAAGGGTGGCCCGATCAATATCGGACAACATAACTTTGCTACGGCACCCTCGGGCGCTATCACCTATCTTCCCCATCACGGAAGAACGGAAATCAGTTCCCGCTTGCAGTACTACATCAACTACACCGATCACGCCACCCAATACCAATCCGGAAATGAGTTCCTCTGGGAGTATGTGGCGATGCAAAACGTCACCAAGAAACTCGCCCTCGGCGCCAATGGGTATTTTTACCAGCAAACCACCGGTGACCGGCTTCTGGGCGTGATTTGCGCGGGAGGGAATCAGGGACGGGACCTGGCCATTGGCCCGGAGGTGCGCTACGAACTGGGCCACATGGTTTTGATTGCCAAGTTTTACCGCGATACGCTGGTGGAAAACCGGCCGGTGGGAAACGAGTTCTGGTTCGAGCTCGCGGTCCCCTTGTCACACCCGCATCCGAAGCAGCAGGCTCAGCGACTGAGCCAGTTGAATTAAGTGGAGGCAAGGAGTGCGCCCAGGGCGGGGCCCTCACAATATGGACGTCTAAACAGAGTCCATCGGACTTCTGATATGAACCTACGAGGTGACAAATGATGAAAGGCAGCAACAGAACATTGCGGAGTAGTGGGAAAGGTCCTGCTGTAGTGGACAAAGCTGAAGTCTACGACCTGATTCCTGGCATGGTGATCGTTATGGACACCAACCACACCATTCTGGATCTTAATGAGGCCGCAGCTAAAGCAGCGGGCAAAACCAAGGAAAACTGCATCGGAGCCAAGTTCTGGGACCTGTTTGACAACCCCGGATGCCGGGCCGGAACCTGTCCGGCGTCGGAAGCGGTAAGGACGGGTAAGATCAGCGAAGGAGAGGCCTTCCCCGTGGTTCAAGGCAAAGAAGTACCCGTACTGGTTTCGGCAACCCCACGTTTCGACGAAGCAGGGCGGGTGGTTGGTGTGGTGGAGCTCGTGTTTCCTGCCGCCGGTGACGTTGGATTGGCACGCGAAACGGCACGATTGGCCGCTGCCGCCAAGGAAGGGCGGCTCACAGAGCGAATCGATGAAGGCGGGTTCCAGGGCCGCCATTTCGAAAGAGCTAAAGCGATCAACCTAATGCTGGACGCTATTCACAAGCCGCTGGACGAGGCGAGCAAGGTCCTGCAACGGATGGCCGTGAACGACCACACTGCCCGCGTCGAGGGCTCCTATCAAGGAATCTTTGCTGCGCTGGCTAAGGCGACAAACTCTGCCTCAGAGAGAGTCCAGAATACGGTCAGAATCCTCGGAGACCTAGCAGTGGGCGAATATCGTAGCGACCTCGAGGAGATGAAAAAGGTCGGGAAACGCTCTGAGAACGACACACTCGTCCCCGCTTTGATCCGGGCGATGGAAACTATTGACACAATGATCACCGAGATAAGTGGGATGCACGCGGGTCAGGCGGCAGGCGACATTGACGCTTTCGCATCGGAGGAGAAGTTCACGGGAGCGTATCGGCAGGTCGTCACTGAAGCAAACAATGTCGTGCGCTCGCACATCGCGGACATTCTCAAAATCCTCAACCTGCTCGGTGCTTATGCCGAAGGAAACTTCAGTCAGGCTCTGCCGGACTTTCCGGGCAAGCGCATCATCGCGACCCAAAGGGTGAATCTGCTGCGGAGCAATCTCCTGGGTGTAATCGACGAGATGAAGCGCATGGCAGAGGGCCAGAAGGCGGGTGATATTGATGCCTACGTGCCCGAGGAGAAATTCGCCGGCGCCTACAAACAGATCGCCTCGGCCGCCAATGAAGGCGTGCGCTTGCACGTGAACAACATTCTTAAGATCCTCAACATCCTCGCGGCTTACGCCGAAGGTGACTTCAGCCCGGTGCTGGAGAAGTTGCCCGGCAAGCAAGTCCTCGCCAACGAGAAGATGGATCTGCTCCGCAAGAACCTCCTGGGTGTGATCAACGAAATGACGCGCATGGCGGACGCCCAGAAGGCGGGTGATTTTGAAGCATACGCGGCCGAAGACAAATTCACTGGCGCCTACAAGGAGATCGCTGCCGGCGTCAATGGTGCCGTGCGGCTGATCGTGAACAACGTTCTCAAGATCCTCAACGTCCTCACGGCTTACGCCGAAGGCGATTTTACCCCCGTGCTGGAAAAGTTGCCCGGCAAGCAAGTCCTGGCCAACCAGAAGATGGATCTGCTTCGCAACAACCTGCAAGGAGTTTCCAAAGAAGTCAAGGAGCTCACCGACGCCATCTTGAAAGGGAACCTCACTGCTCGCGGGAAAACCGACGCTGTTGCCGGGGACTGGCAGAAACTGGTGGGCGGCATCAACAACCTGATCGAGGCTTTCGTAAAGCCGATCAGCCTGACGGCCGTTTACGTGGACCGGATCGGCAAAGGTGATATCCCTGAGAAGATCACCGAAGACTATCAAGGCGACTTTAACACCATCAAGACCAACCTCAATGCCTGCATTGACGGCCTCGGGGGGCTAGTCGAGGCGAACAAGGTTTTGCAGCGGATGACAGTGAACGATTACTCTGCCCAGATAGAAGGCTCGTACCAGGGGATCTTCGCTGAGGTCGCGAAGGCAACCAACACTGTTCTGGAGCGAGTCAAGCGTGTGGTCAGGATGGTGGGGAAGATAGGAGTGGGAGACTACAGGGAAGATCTGCTCAGTTTACAAAAGACCGGCAAGCGCTCCGATAACGATGAGCTCGTTCCCGCCTTTATCCAGACGATGAGTGCGATCGATGCTATGGTGGCCGACGCCAACATGCTGGCCAAGGCGGCGGTGGAAGGCAAGCTGGGGACGCGCGCCGATGCCCCCAAGCACCAGGGGCAATATCGCAACGTCGTGCAGGGGGTGAATGATACCCTGGACGCGGTGATCGGGCCACTGAACGTCGCTGCCAAGCACCTGGACCAGATATCGAAAGGGGAAATCCCAGCCAAAGTCACGGAGAGTTACAACGGCGATTTCAATGCCATCAAAAATAACCTGAACGCCTGCATCGATGGATTGGGAGGCCTTCAAGAGGCCAACGTCGTTCTGAAGAAGATGGCACTCAACGATTACAGCAAACGAGTTGAGGGAAATTATGTTGGCATTTTTGAGGATGTTGCGAAAGCCGTGAACCAAGTTCAGGATCGAATTCATCATGTGACGAGCACGGTCAAGAAAGTCTCGCAAGGCGACTTGGGAGACCTTCCTGAATACAAGAAGATCGGTCGCAGGTCTGAGAACGACGAACTTTTGCCGTCGCTGACCGCCATGATGGAAAACGTGGAGGCGCTGGTGGCGGATACCGAGATGCTGTCGAAAGCGGCGGTAGGGGGCAAGCTTTCGACGCGCGCGGATGCCAGCAAACACCAGGGTGAGTACCGCAACGTCGTTCAGGGCGTGAACGAAACCCTTGATGCCGTGATCGCACCCGTGCAGGAAGCCGGAACTGTGCTCCAGAAGATCGCCCAGGGCGACCTCACAGCACGCGTGACCGGTGAATACAAAGGTGACCATGCATCTATCAAGAACGATATCAACACCATGGCGGACATGCTGTCTTCCAGCATGGCCCAAATCGCTCAGAACTCGCAGGCCTTGGCAAGCTCATCGGAAGAGCTGAGTGCGGTGAGTCACCAGATGAGCGCCAACGCGGAAGAGACGGCTACCCAATCCAACGTGGTTTCGGCGGCGGCGGAACAAGTTACCAAGAACCTGCAAACCGTGGCCACGGCGACCGAGGAGATGAGTGCCTCGATCAAGGAGATCGCCAAGAACGCCACCGAGGCCGCCAGGATCGCCACTTCCGCAGTGAAGACTGCCGAGACCACCAATGCGACGGTGGCCAAGTTGGGCGAATCCAGCGCGGAGATCGGGCAGGTGGTCAAGGTCATCACTTCCATTGCTCAACAGACCAACCTGCTGGCCCTTAATGCCACGATTGAAGCGGCGCGAGCCGGTGAAGCGGGCAAAGGCTTTGCGGTGGTGGCCAACGAGGTGAAGGAACTGGCCAAGGAGACCGCCAAGGCCACCGAGGATATTAGCCGCAAGATCGAAGCTATTCAAGGTAACACGAAGGGAGCAGTGGAGGCGATCGGCCAAATCAGCACCGTCATCCTTCAGATCAACGACATCTCGAACACGATTGCGAGTTCCGTCGAGGAGCAGACGGCGACCACGAACGAGATTTCTCGCAACGTGCAAGAAGGAGCAAAAGGTGGTGCGCAGGTGGCCGAGAACATTGGGGCGGTGGCGCAGGCGGCCAAGAGCACCACGCAGGGCGCCAACGACACGCAAACGGCGGCAGGCGAACTGGCGCGCATGGCGGCGGAGTTGCAGAAGGTTGTTTCCGGGTTCAGGTTTGATGACACCGCAGGACAGGTCGGCGCGGCTGATTCCGGTTCGACGGCCAAACCGACTCACAATGCGCAATTGACGAGCCAAGCGAAAACTCCGTATGTCGCCACCACTCGCCTCCAGTAAGGTGACGGACTAAGATCCTCCATGGAGCGGCTTTGCAGTGAAGCCGCTCTGCTTCGGGGCGGGGATTCAGCACCCCGCCCCCTTTTTCCTGATGGCAAGTCCATCAGGTCTGCCAAGTTTGCAGAACATGATGCGGCCCGGCTGGACGCGCAGGTTCTGAAACCACGAAGTTGCGCGGGCGCCGGCCAGCCGGCCGAAGTTGGCTCAACCCGGTCGATCAGAGTGAGGTGAGAGATGCAAAATCCGATCCAAACGATAACCGAAATCGGGCAACAGGCAAGTGCCCTAGCTATAAGCGCAAGCTCCGAATCAGCGCGCCTCCGCGAAGCACAAGAACGCTTAGCCAGATTAGCTGCCGAGATGAGTGTCCTCGCGGACGAAGCCGTAGAGGTCGCCGCCGGCTTCCACGACAAGCTGGTCGTGGTCGAAACCGATCTTCGCCCCGCGGCCCAGATGATTGTGCGGATGACAGGAATTCTGAAGCATATCAAAGAGCTTTCGGAAACAGTTGAGAACTCGCTCCAATCTCAAAGGGCAGCTACCCAGAGTTTGGCGGTGTCCGTTCGCGAGGCGGCCGGGGCAGGCACGCGCATCACCAGCCAGATCGTGGCCCTTGCGCATGCGATTCAGACGGTCGTGCCAAGGTTAAGCAACAACAGGAAGGTAGAAGATGAACTCACTCACTTGACCTCTGAGCTTCACGAGTTCGTATGGCATTTCCGACAGCGTCGCGGAAACATGGCACAGCCGTTCCCGAAGTAACCACGGGTCGGCTTCTCGGGAAACCATCCTCCATAAACTGACCTGCGGCGAACGGGGAGCGGTGAACAGATGGCCAAGTATTTTGGGTTACCCCAAGCCGAGCGGTCGAGCGGAGAGCAACGTCGTCTGGGACGCACCATCAAGGAGGTCCAGGTCCAGAAGCAGGTCAAGTAAGTACTTCAATGGACACCACGAAAAAAATCGCAGATCCGAATCGCCCATCAATGCTGGACCAGTCTCACGACCTGGGTGGTCCACTGGAGCCGGCCCAGGTAACGACCAAGCCCGTTGGCGAGAATTGCCTTCCCGAGGGGACCCTGGCCCTTATCGCGACTGCGATTGGACAAATCGGCGAAGGCATCGTGATTACTGATACCTCGGCCACAATTCAGTACATCAACCCAGCTTTCAGTAGGATAACCGGGTACAACGCCGAAGAAGTAGTCGGCCAGAACACGCGATTCCTGAAGTCCGATTGTCAGGACCCCGCGTACTACCGGAAGCTTTGGAAGACGATCCTCGCGGGGGAAATCTGGCAAGGCGAACTCATCAACCGGCGCAAGGACGGGACTCTCTACACCGAGGAAATGTCGATCACGCCGGTTCGCAGCCCAAGTGGAGCCATCACCAACTTTATCGCCATAAAGCAGGACGTGACGGACCGTCGCGCCGCCGAAGCCGCCTTGCTAAGCAGCAAGAAGAGTCTGGAGGGAGTACAGCATATCGCCCCCGTGGGAAGCTGGGAGTTGGACCTACAGGCGAACGAGTTTCGCGGGTCGGAGAGTTTCTTCCGCATTGTTGATTGGCCCCTTAGCGCGGCTGCCCTGCCGTTCGACAAGGTTGTGGACGTCATTCCCAACGCCGATCATGAACGCCTTAGCAAAACCCTGAAGAACACGTTGCAGACTCAGGAAGCATTCGACGTTGAGCATCAAGTCCTGCGCCGCGATGGGACGATGCGTGCAGTTCGCAGTCGCGGTCAAGTTATTGCCGGTCTTACGCGCGGATCCGTGCGCCTGGTCGGCACGACGCTCGACATCACCGACGGCAAGATAGCGCACGAAGAACTCAGGCAGAGCGAGGAGAAATACCGGTCGCTTGTCGCCAACCTCCCCGACGTCATATGGACTTCCGCTGTGGATGGGCGGATCCCGTACATCAGTCCCAATGTCGAGCAGGTCTTGGGGTTTACATCCAAGGAGATATGTGAGAAAGGCGCCCAACTTTGGTTCGAGCGAATTCACCCGAACGATTCCAAACGCATCGCAGGAGCCTTTCAACAGTTATTTTCGGAAGGCCAACCGTTCGATGTGGAATACCAGGCGCAACGCAAGGATGGCCAGTGGATCTGGATTCACGATCGGGCCTACCAAACTTACGAAAAAGACGGTATGCGCTATGCCGGGGGGATTCTTTCCGACATCACCGAACGCAAGGCGATGGAAGAATCGCTCCGCGATAGTGAGGAGCGCTACCGCCGGCTCTTCGAAATAGAATCAGATGCCATCCTCGTTGTGGATTGTGACACCGGCCGGATTCTGGACGTAAATGCCGCCGCACGGAAAGTATATGGATACAGTCACGAGGAGTTTCTGTGTCTGACTATCGAACAGATTTCGGCAGAGCCGGAGAAAACCCGGGCAGTCATCGTCGACCACCAGGCGCGTGTTCAGTTGCGCCGGCATCGCAGGAAAGATGGCACGGTTTTCCCGGCCGAAATCGCCATCAACTACTTCGTCAACCAGGGGCGCAATATTCATGTGGCGGCTATTCGCGACATCACCGAGCACCAGCAGGCGGAAGAGGAACTTCGGCTGACGCAATTCGCCCTGGAGCATGCCTCGGACGGCGTGTTTTGGATAAACCCACACGGCCGGATCGTCTACGCCAACGAGGCCGCCTGCCGCTCTTTAGGACGTTCCCGCGACGAACTCACTTCCTTGTCGGTCTATGACATTGATCCGATCTTCCCGAAAGAAGGCAGGGAAGCGTTCCGGAAGAACCTCAAAGAACGCGGCTCGATGACTTTTGAAAGCGAGCACCGAACCAATCAGGGAAGGGTTTTCCCGGTAGAGATAACGGTGAACCGCCTGGAGTTCGACGGGAAGGAGTTCGGCTTTACTTTCGCGCGTGACATCACCGAGCGCAAGCGGGCCGAGGAGGAAATGCGGCGTGCCAAGGAAGCTGCTGAAGCCGCAAATCGAGCGAAGAGCCTGTTTTTGGCCAATATGAGCCACGAAATCCGTACCCCGATGAATGGTGTGATCGGAATGGCCGGCTTGCTTCTGGACACGGAGCTGACGCCAGAGCAACAGCGGTATGCTGAAATCGTGCGCGACTCCGGCGAGGCGCTGCTGGCAGTGATCAACGACATTCTGGATTTCTCCAAGATCGAGGCACGGAAGTTGACTCTGGAGACAAATGACTTCGATCTACATACGGTGCTGGAGTCCGCCGCCGCAGTGCTGGCGATTAAGGCGTTCGGAAAGGGGCTTGAATTGACCTGCGAGCTGGAGCGGGGGACTCCCCGGCTGCTGCGGGGCGATCCCGGCAGGGCCCGCCAGGTGCTTGTGAACTTGCTGGGGAACGCTGTGAAGTTCACACCTCAAGGCGACGTCGCCATCAAGGTGCGACTTGAAGCGGAGGACGAGCGCATGGCAACCCTGCGATTCACGGTGAGCGATACAGGCATTGGCTTCCGGCAGGACCGAGCCGCCGCCCTCTTCGAGCCATTCGTCCAAGGGGATGGATCCAGCACGCGTCGATATGGCGGTACGGGGCTGGGTCTGGCAATTTCCAAGCAGCTGGTCGAGATGATGGGTGGCCAAATCGGTGTCGAGAGCGAAGAAGGCAAGGGATCGACGTTCTGGTTTACAGCAGTCTTTGAGAAGCAACCCCAACCGAGCGCGCCCGTGACCGACGCGCCGCCCAGTTTGCGAGGCGCGAAGGTGCTGGTGGTGGACGATAACAACACGAACCGGCTGTTGGTTTGCAGACTTCTGAGCTCCTGGGGTTGCCGTCCGGAAGGGTCTGCGGATGGAAACTCTGCCTTGGCCATTCTCCGCCAAGCCGCCCAGGGTGTTGACCCTTTCCAAATCGCGTTACTGGATATGAGCCTGCCCGGCATGGAGGGAGAAGAACTGGGGCGGCGAATCGCGGCGGATCCTCAATTGAAGGATGCGGCGTTAGTGTTGATGACTGGCTTCGGTCGACAAAGCGACTGGGCACGCCTGCAAGCGCGCGGGTTCAGCGGACACGTTTCCAAGCCGATCTGGGAACACAGTCTGCGAGAAGCCTTGCTCCCCTTGGGCGCGAAGGGAATCGGGGCTTCACAGTCCGCCCAAGCGGCCCTCCCGCATCCAACCGCTGTCCAAGAGAAAAACCACGCGCGAATCCTCGTGGCTGAGGATAACCAAGCCAACCAGCAGGTGACCGTCGCCATCCTGAGCAAACTTGGCTACGACGCCGATGTGGTGACTAATGGCAAGGAAGCTGTTAGGGCGCTCCAGCAGATTGCCTATGATGTGGTCCTGATGGACTGCGAGATGCCTGAGATGGACGGCTACGAGGCGACGCGTCGCATCCGGGAGTGCCGGACTGGGACGCGCAACCCTTGCATTCCTATCATCGCCATCACCGCGGATGCAATGAAGGGAGCCCGAGAGAAATGCTTTCAGGCGGGAATGAGCGACTACCTTGCCAAGCCGGTCAAGCCTCAGCAACTGGCTGCCGTTATGGAGAGATGGCTGAGCACGCCCGCTGGCGGCAGTGAGGTGAGGCCTCCCGTCCACCCTTTACCCGCAAGAACAGAGGCTGTTTTAAACGCATCAGGGCTGCTCGCTGTTCTCATGGGCGACCGAAATCGTGCCCGCAATATCCTCACGCGGTTCTTGAACCACGCCCCGCGGCATTTGCGCAACCTGAAGCATTATCTCGAAGTGGGCGACGCACAGGGGGCTCGGCAGCAGGCACATGTCCTCAAGGAAGCGTCGGCCACCGCGTCGGCCGATGCCCTACGAGCGCTCTGCTTCGAACTAGAGGAAGCGGCGGTAGCGGGGAAATTGGACCACGCCGGGGCCCTGGTGCCCCCGCTGGAAGAACAATTCGAACTGCTCGAGGCTACCCTGGCCGCAATGGCCAATGATGTAGACGTGCGGAACCCTTAACCCTACGCCTCAGACTGTTCACCTCCCCGTAGGAATCCCACAGTTCGCGCGCAGCCACGCGCTCGCCGCAGAGGAAGAACTCCAAGGTCGCCAGCGCCGACAGGATTTCCATCAACTGCCCGGTCAGTGTGTAGGGCAAGCTATAGGAGTGCCGCTCGAGCTCGGCATGCCGCCACGCGCCACGATCCAATGCGCTACGGCTAGCCATACCGGTTATGCCTTATCGCGGGGTTGTAGGTACGGGCGAGCAGCACGCCCACGCCGTAGTATATGACCAGTTCGTGATTAGTGCAGTTTAGATCCAGTTCGTAGCGACAGGCCCGATTCACGCCGATGCGGGTACTATCCGGGATGACCAGTCTGGGGGCCCCTTCCAGAGAAACTGGAGGGTGCGGATGTGGCAGTCGATAAAGTTTACCAACTCCTGGCTCGCGGTGGCTTCGGCATAAGCGCAACTGCTCGCCTCCAGGACGGCGGCGGAGATCGGTGCCGCGTTCCGCACCCTGCCGGTCATGGAGGGGGGCCGTCGCCCTTACGTAACCGGGGCGCCTACCCAGCCGGCTGTTTCCGCTGCAGTACCACATCGTGTCGCTGCCGCCACAGAAGGTTGATTTCGCAAAATCGGCAATGGACGTGGCCATGTTAAGAAATGATCCAAGTCAGCGTTTTGACAACGGGACGAAACTAACTGGCTCAAAATCGGAAACCCTGACTGACTTCACCCAGGAATCGGGACACGCTTGATCTCGGAATACCGGCCGACATGACTTGGGACACTTGACTGCCTTGCACCGGAATCAGCAATAATGATGATTCGCGGCTTATTTGCAGAGATAGATTGCCCACCAAACATAAGACCTAGATAGATACTTAGCCGAGTTACTTGCGAGCTTCCATGCTTTCCGCGATCCAGTGGTTATATCGGCAGATTTCCGCCGAAGGGTGAGGCAATAATCTCGGTAGTGAAGTTGTTCCCATTATTGAGACAATCGGTTAAGACTCAAGAACTCAGCGAATAGTATGAAAATACTATTCATGGGAGAGTGGCGTTATGAGCCTGTATCGACGGCAGTACACCAGGGAGTTCCACCTGCCTCGCTCCCGCGGCTGTAGATGGGGGCATCAGTTGCGGAGGTGGCGCCTGCGGGCGCTGGATGGGACGGTGATCAAGGAACCCGGCCCCACGGGTTCGCATTGGCGGATTCATTACAGCCTGCGGCTGCCGGAGTTGGCGTGCGACCAGTTGGTGATCACGCCGCGGAAAGGGGCGCAGACGGCGGAGAATCAAGAATGTTTCCCCGTTGCCGCGGGAGATCTGATTCTCGCCGATCGCGGCTATTGCCATCCCGCCGGGGTGGCGAGGGTGCGCGGCCAAGGGGGCGACATCATTGTCCGGCTGAACAGCTCGGTAGCGTTGTTCGCGGCGGGCGACCAGCCGTTCCCACGGTTGCCGGAACTGCGCAAGCTGGCGGTGGCCGGACAAGTGGGCGAATGGGAAGTGGCGATGCACGCCGGGGAGCAGCGCGTGGAGGGGCGCCTGTGTGCGGTGCGGAAAAGCCAGCAAGCCATCGCCACGGCGGAACGCCAACTGGATTGGCGCGAGCATAAGAACCAGATTCGCGTCCGGCCGGAAACGCGCGAGTACGCGCATTACGTACTGGTGTTTACCACCCTGCTGGCAATGGAGTTGGGCGCCGCCGAAGTGCTTGAGTACTACCGCTTCCGCTGGCAGATTGAGCTGGTGTTCAAGCGGCTCAAGTCGCTGCTGGCGGTCGGCCACTTGCCCAAGCACGACGAACGGAGCTCCCGCGCCTGGCTGTACGGAAAACTGCTGGTCGCCTTGCTCACGCAAAAGCTGGTACGCCTCGGTTCGTCTTTTTCCCCCTGGGGCTACGAACTGCGGTCCAGCGGCCAAGGGCAGTCAGTGGCGTGAGTTTCAATTCGCGCTGCATCAGGTGCAACGGGCCATCGCTGCGGAAGTGAAGCTGGAATACGTTATGCAACACTGGAATGAAATCGCCGCCGCGCTCGCCGAGGGGGACCGCCAACGGGTTCCCCAGCTTGCGCGATGTCATGTTTTATCTTAGCGCTTGTGGGGCACGGGGATCGGCTACACTGAAAAGGTTGTGTGCCATATCCTGAATCACGGCTAATTATTCGCAATTACTTATGACCGCGCGTCTAGCGTGTCCACTACAACCATTCACTTGGCAGGGTACATTGGTGGCCGATTAAGTGATAACTTTGAGCTTGAGGCGCATTACTTCTGTCCAGACAAACATCGAGCTGCCGGCCGAGTTCCGGGTCTGTTACCCTCCGCTTTGTATCGTGGAGTGACATTTCTGGCTGGCGTCTTATCGATAACCAGAACCTGGGCCGGGAACTCGGCGACTCACTTTACAAACCATTCTTTGACTCATTTCGGGTGGCTGGGTTTGCAACATTCGTCTACACGAGCGATGCTGACAAAACGTTTGAATGGGACCTAAAAGCAGACACCACGAGCCAGCCTGAAAAAAAGTAACCGGAACGTGTGAAAAAATTGCCAACGGCCGAGGTATTTACATTAATTATTAGTAGCTTATCAAACTAAGCTCTGGTATATTGGGGGCATGAGCACAACCAATCCGGTTACTCGTCCCCGGTTAGTGAGTGTGGATCGCCGCCAGATGGTGATGCGGGCCATCGAGGTGGAGCGGCTGATTGCGGAAGACCACCCGGCGCGCTCGATTTGGGAATTGGTGGGGCGGCTGGACCTGAGCCGCTATTATGCCGCCATCGCCGCGGTGGAGGGGGGGCGGGGCGCGATCATACCGACCCGCAAGTCTTGATCAGTCTCTGGCTGTATGCTTACAGCCGGGGAATTAGTTCGGCGCGCGAGGTGGCGCGCCAGTGCGAATATGAACCGGCCTTTCAGTGGCTGTGCGCGCTGGAGCCGGTCAGTTACCGCACGCTGTCGGGATTCCGTTCCGGTTACCAGGCGGCGTTGAACGATCTGTTCGTGCAGGTGTTGGGAATGCTGAGCGCCGAGGGTCTGATCACTCTGGAGCGGGTGACGCTGGACGGCACGAAGATCAAGGCGAATGCCGGCGGCAACACGTTTCGCCGCAAGGAGAAACTGGAGGCTCACCTGCAATTGGCGCGCGAGCAGGTTCGGTTGATGGAGGAAGAAGCAGCCGAAGAGGAGCAGATGGCGCGGCGGCAGGTAGCGGCGCGGCGGCGTGCCGCACGGCAACGCCAGAGCCGTTTGGAGGCTGCGGTGCGCGAAGTGGAGAGAATGCAGAGCGAGAAGAAAGAGGATCGCGACAATTTTGTGGCGCGCGCCTCGACTACCGACCCGGAAGCCCACCTGATGAGAAATGGCGAGGGCGGCACGGTTCCGAGCTACAACGTGCAACTGGTGACCGACGCCGCGCAGGGGCTGATCGTGAATGTGGAGGCGACCCCGGACGCCGTCGATCACCATCAACTCGCGCCGGCCCTGGAGCGCTGCAAGCAAACCCTGGGACGCCCTCCGCAGCAGGCGGTGGCCGATGGCGACTACACCAATCACGCCTCGGTTGCGGCGGCAGCGAACGGCGGAGTGGATTTTTATGGCTCGTGGCAGGAAAGTTGGAAGCCCGGCGAACGCGATGCCCAAGGCCGCCGCGCCGCGTTTCTGGCCAGCGCCTTCCCCTACGATGCCGAGCACGACGGCTTCACCTGCCCGGCGGGAGAAACCCTGACTCATCGTGCGATCCAGAATCGCCAGCACGGGGTCCGCATCCACGTCTATCGCGCGCCGCAGGAGGCTTGCCGTACGTGTGCGTTACGCAGTCAGTGCGCCCCGCCCCAGGCGCGCCCCGACTGGGTCCGGTCGATTTCACGCCTGGAAGAGCCGGCGGCGACGGTGGCTTTCAAGGCCAAGATGGCCACCGAACAAGCCCAGCAGATTTACGGTCAACGCTCGCGCCTCGCCGAGTTTCCCCACGCCTGGATTAAAGAACGCTGCGGCCTGCGCCAGTTCCGCTGTCGCGGCCGCTTGAAAGCCACCCTGGAGGCAACTTGGGCAGCGCTGAGTTATAACCTGACCCGATGGTTCGCCCTAAAGCGACAAGCAACCCTCAACCCCGCGGCGCTGGCATCAGCTTGAGAAAGGAGAAGGAAGAGAGACCGAGGGACGAGAATGAAGAAATAAGAGTAAAGAGAATGGAGAAATTAATAATAATAAAGGCGGTCACAGGCAACGTCCTCCGCCGAGAGCCTAACACCCAAGGACTCTGACGCCTTGCGCGACTGCCATTTCCACTCGCTGCTTCTCGAAACACATTTCTTCACACGTTCCCGGCACCTTTCTGAGACCACTCGCCGTCCCTCGGGTGCCATGCTGTCGTGCCCTGCACGTGGAGAGTGGGCAAATCGGCGGTGTTAGCTCGCGTGCCGTTGCTAGGCCCGGCCGCAATGTCCTTGCCCGCTCGGCGATCTCGCCCTCTATGCTAACATGTCTACTATATATCCGACGTTGATGGGTATGTCAGCGACCAGCAACGGGATGCACACAGCCGGGTAGTAAAGTTGATTTTGCCAAGGGAGGCGATTGGAGAGTGAAGGGAAAGGAACTGTTAGGAGTTTTAGGCTTATTCATCCCTAACAGTCCCTCGTTTGATTTGAACGTTGCTTGTAAGTTTATGATGGCATTGGTTGCGGGGGCTGGATTTGAACCAGCGACCTTTGGGTTATGAGCCCAACGAGGTGACGATTTCTAGACGAATTGGAGGGAGGTTTGAGCATGAAAAAGATATACAAGCTTGAGGTCGAGGTTTCTCTGGAAGATGCTGACGAGCATCAGGCCATCCAAGTTGCCCGTGAGCACTACCGCAAGGGGCAAGCTGCGGAGGACCCCCCTGACAAAAACGGAAAGCGTGGGAGGAAAATTCCCGCTGAGGAATTTGTGCCAAACGCCGTAGCGGCGATAATGGAACTCATTGGAGCAAACGATTTGCTTGAAAAATCAGGCGTCGAGGTGACGGTCGTGTCAGGACGCGAGGCCCTGGAAGAAGAATTGTCCCCGCAAGAGACGCGCGAGGCCGGGCTAGAGGAGGCCGCACTGCCGGAACGCCAAGCAAATGGCATCCCCGAAGCGGACCTGGACGAATTCGAAACCGGAGTGTATCTGTGTCGATGGCCGAACGGCGACTTTTCACTAGTAACGGCAGATTCGAGGCGAGAAGCACTCGTCCAGCTTGACGAGTGGGCCGGTGCCCATCCGTCCCAATTGTTCCCAATGGACTCGTGCATGGTGGATTTTGGACTGAACGAGCACGGCGAGATTGAGTTCAGACAATTTGGAGAGGACACGGACAGCTTCGTTTGGAAGACCGCCTACCCGGAGCTTGATCAGGTTCTTTCCAGCGATGGTGTTTTGCCGGAGCCCGGCGACGACTTCACTCCAGCGGGCAAGGACCGAATTCGGCAGGCCGTAGAACGCGAGCGGGCCCGGCTGTGGGAGAACCAGCCGGAGTGCCCTCAGGCCGAAACCGAAATAGGGAAAACTTTGCAGAAGCGACTCAGAACAGTAGGGCCCGTTGCCGACTACTATGTACAGGAAATGGCAACTCGGATTTTGAAATCGAAAGTCCACAAGCGTGGAAAGCCGAACTAACCTCTTCTGGGGCGCTAACTGATCGTTTCATGAACTTACAGCCTGCTGTCGATGGCTTCGGGCACGGTCTTGTCGGCGCCTGAAATGCGGAGCTGGTTACGCAGTCCGGATCCTGCAATCTAGACGTACTTTCTTATCAATGCCCGCTGGGTTCCCGCTGTTGGCCCCCGTCTCCTTAAGTTGGGGCCACCACACGAGCGTCTCAAAGTTTGTAACCGCAAGGGCACCTCCTGAACGGTTCTCTAAAAACTCGACCCGCGATTTATCGTGGAAGTTATGAGTAATATGGCGACGGCGCGGCAAGTGGCAGAGAATCAAGTAGTTAGTGTCGACTTCCCCGAGATGCCCCCCAGCCCTTAGGGGAATTGGTTCGACCCCATTTGACAGGAAAGAAAATCCGCTTTTAGATAGAACTCGGGGATTCCCGCACCAAACGCTGATCTTACTTCCGTACAACATACACGAGCTCAGAGTAAGGACTCGTGACGCGAGCCACTCAGTAATCACCTGTCCCTTCGCACAGAAGAAGTGAGTGCGGTTCATGTCCCGCCTGGCTCGATATCGCTTTCAGAAGCGGTGGCGTTCCAATGCCGCCCGATTGTAGATAGCTCCGCCGCCGTCGACTGCAGCGAAGGGTCGCAACTCCTTCTCAGGCTTAGCGAACGCGAGCGGAGAGAGTCATAAATGGATGAAAACACTCACAGTACGATCATCGAGTTTGATATCGAAAGCACACTACTGCCAAGCCGGACCGGCAGTCGGCAGGACATAAAGCAGAGTTCAGGCTTGTCCAAGTTGCCCGGGGACGAACGAAATCCTCTACTCGCCCCGGAACCAAGCACCGGAGGTAACGGAATGAGTCGTCTTCTCAGTGTCGAGGAAGTGGCCTCGCTGCTGAATGTTCCCCGGAAGTGGGTTTACCGGCGAGTCGGATTGAAACCACCTGAGGGCATACCCTACTTGAAGGTCGGCAAGTACCTCCGTTTCCGGGAAAGTGATCTTCGGGATTACGTTGAACGCTTGCGAAGGAATTAGCAGAGGCGCTATAGTGCAAAGCGAGCAGCCAGCTGAGAGTCCGAATCAACGCCGCAAATCACTGCGGAGGATCAAATGATTCGGCGCTACCAGCGAGGAAGTGTAAGGAAGAAGAACGGCAACTATGTTTTACGGTATCGCGAAGATTGCATCACGCCGGCGGGCAAAGCGGAACGGCCTCAGAAGACCGTTATCCTCGGCGCCGTATCGGCATTTCATGGAAAGAACGAAGCCAAGAAAGCCGCTGATCGGATCATGCAAGAAGTCAATCAGGCGGCCCCCAGGCCTCAAGTCAGCGTAACCCTAGGCGAATTTTGGGTCGAGCACTTTAAGCCCAACCTCGTAGAAAAGATGAAACCGAACACGCGCGATATGTACCAGCTCTTGTGGAAGAACCATATCGCGCCTGCGTTCGAGCGAGAAAGGATGCGGGACATCACGGGGCTCCACATCGACCGGCTTCTCAGCAACAAGTACAAACAAGGCTACGCATCGCAAACCGTCCTGCACCTTCGGTCAGTGTTGAGCAAAATGTTTAAGACAGCAATCAAGTGGCGCTGGCTGGTTGAAAATCCGGCCAGGGAGATCGAGGCACCACCGACAAGGGTCAAACGACAGCAGCGGGCTTTGTCGGTGGAAGAAGTCAGTCTTTTGTTCGAACATCTCGTGGATCCCGCCCGGGTCATTGTGATGATTGGCGTCATGATGGGCTTGCGGATCGGCGAAATCCTGGGGCTTCGAGTAGAGGACCTGGATTGCGGTACCCTCCACGTACGGCGCTCTTGGTGCCGTGGACACGAGGGAGGAACCAAGAACGGAAAGGATCGAGAGCTTCCGGTCCCATTGTTCTTGGGCGAGGCATTGCGAGACTACTGTGCGCAGCGCCCGACTACGGGTTGGCTATTTACAGGCGAATCCGGCAAGCCGCTAAGCGACCGCAACCTGATTCAGCGCCACGTCTACCCGGTTGCCAAGCGCTTGGGTGTGCCGCATTTCTCTTGGCACTCGTTAAGACACACCTTCTCAACGCTCGGAGGAAACGAGGGCAGCATTCCGACACTCGTTATGAAGCAATTACTTGGTCATTCGAGGCTTAGCACCACCGACCGCTACATGCACGAACTCGCAGGTCCAAAGCGGGAGGCGGTGCAGAAGATCGAAAAACTGATTCTCTTCCCGCGCAAACAGGCAAGTGGCGAATGAGATTCGTAACTCAGATGTGGCCCAGTGTGGCCTACCGCTCGGTAGGTCTTGAGGCTAACTTACTGAAAGAATTGGTGGACCTGGAGAGGTTCGAACTCTCGACCTCATGACTGCCAGTCATGCGCGCTCCCAACTGCGCCACAGGCCCCCATGGAAAACCGATTACTTCTCATTTGTAACACGCGCTCGCGAGCCTGTCAATATTGGCATTCCGAGGCGGTCCGGTGTATGTTATCGGTCGGTCGATTCTTGAGAACGTAAAACCCGGCTCACAGGGGTGCCCGCTTTAGCATGATCTCCAAGTTCACTTATGGGCTCGTAATCTTTTCGAGTGCGTTTCTGTTGTTCCAAGTACAACCCCTCCTCGGGAAAATGATCCTGCCCTGGTTTGGGGGCGCTGCCGGAGTTTGGATCGTCTGCCTGTTGTTCTTCCAGGTCGTGCTCCTGCTGGGATATTTTTATGCTCACTTGTTGACGCGGAAATTTCGCACGCGCACTCAGACCCGAGTTCATGCGGCGCTGCTTATCGCCAGCCTCCTGGTGTTGCCGATTCTGCCAAAGAGCTCATGGAAACCGTTGTCTCCCTTCCATCCGGCGTTCCACATACTTTTGGTATTGGGAGCCACCGTTGGCCTGCCCTACTTTCTTCTGTCCTCCACCAGTCCGCTGTTGCAAGCGTGGTACACAAAGAAAGACGCGGACGCCGCTCCCTATCGTTTCTACGCAGTCTCAAACACGGGCTCGATGCTGGCCTTAGTAGGTTACCCCATACTGATCGAGCCTTGGTTTGCCACATCGCATCAAGCGGTCGGATGGTCGTGGGCGTACGCTGCCGTCGCTCTTTTGTGTGCGGTGGTCGCCCTTTCTTCTGCCCCGCAGGTTCCTGTAGCTGGGCAGATTGAGAGCGTGCTTCCACCACCTTGGGAAACGCAAGTTCTGTGGATCAGCTTGGCGGCATGTGGCTCAGCGCTGCTGCTTGCCTTCACCCACCATATTTCTCAAAACATTGCTTCCGTTCCGCTTCTTTGGGTGATTCCTCTCGCTTTGTACCTGCTGACGTTCATATTGTGCTTTGAAGGGCGAGCCTGGTACCGGCGCGACTTCTTTCTCCGGCTGCTGGGGGTGGCCTTGGGTTCCATGGCCTACGCGCTGGCGCCATCGTTTGCAGGTCTCCCTCTCCGCGTGTCGATTCCTCTCAATTGTGGCTGCCTATTTGTATGCTGCATGTTCTGTCACGGTGAGTTAGCCCGGCTGAAGCCACACCCAACGCACCTGACCTCGTTTTACTTGATGTGTTCTCTCGGTGGCGCGATCGGGGCTTTTTTCGTCGCCTTGGTGGCTCCATGGCTGTTCTCCGGCGATTATGAGCTGCGAATAGCCCTGGGGTGCTGTGCCCTCCTGGTTCTGGTGGTCCATCACCGCGACCCGGAGAGCCCGTTCTATAGGGCGCGCTGGCAGCCCGGCTGGCTCCTCATGATTGCCCTCGCGCTCACCATCATCGTGAGCCTTGGCGTGACGGCTCGCGAGGAGGCCAAGAGCGCTCGCTTGATGGTTCGCAATTTCTACGGCGTACTGCGCATCCTCGATCAAGTGGCGGCGAACATTGTGGTGGTGAAGGGGGAAGCAGTACAACCCCCCGATGAAGATCCCCGGTTCGAAAAGCTGATGAACGGCACGATCGATCACGGGTTGCAATTTATTTCGACTGCCCGGCGGGACCTGCCCACCACCTACTACGGTCCAAACTCCGGCATCGGGATAACCCTGAAGGCGGCGGGAGGTGCTACCCCTCTTGACGTGGGGGTGATCGGACTCGGGGCGGGCACGCTTGCAGCCTATGGAAGACAGGGGGATCGCTATGAGTTCTATGAGATCAATCCCCTGGTTGTCCGCATCGCGAATCACAATTTCAGCTTTCTCCGCGACTCGAAAGCGAAGATCGACGTCGTCCTGGGTGATGCGCGACTGTCTTTGGAGCAGGAACCGCCGCAAGGTTTCGAGGTGCTGGCGGTGGATGCCTTTTCTGGCGACTCAATCCCCGTTCATTTGCTGACTCGCGAAGCTTTCGAGTTGTACTTTCGCCATCTCAAGTCCGACGGCGTGCTGGCGGTGCACATCTCCAACCAGTATTTGAACCTCGCGCCCGTTGTCGCCGGGGCAGCTACCTGGCTCAGTAAAGAAGCGGTGATGATCAAAAACGAGCCCGACGGCGCGCGCGGGATCTCTCGGGCGACATGGATTCTGGTGGGCAATCCTCAAGGCTTTCTCGGCAAGGCCGAGATCGAGAAAGCTGGAACACTTCTGGCGGCCTCCCGCCCCCAAATACTTTGGACAGATGATTACAGCAGCCTGTTCAAGGTTTTAAAGTAGTCCTTGACTCCTCCCCCTCCCCCTGGACCATTTTAATAACCAGCCCCTCAACTTCTTGGAACAAACCTTTAGGCTGCGGTGTCACTCTAAGTAGAAGGTGAGGTACGCACGAAGTCGAGGTATTGAAGTTCGACCAGGGAACTGATATCTTGAGGGCGTCATGGGAAGCGGGCGGTCGGTAGACATCACGCTCGATCACGCGTTGCCGGCAGTGGATGGAGAAGCGGCATTTGTTGGTGAACTGCGCGCGGGCTCCGAAGACGCGTTTGCATACCTCATGGCGGTTTATCAGAATCCCGTTTTCAATTTGATCTGGCACATTGTCGAGAACTCCGCCGACGCTTCCGATGTTCTGCAAGACGTTTTTGTGAAAGTTTTCAAGGGGATCAAGGGATTTAACGGCGACAGCAGTTTGCGGACCTGGATTTATCGCATTGCGGTTCACGAAGCCTCGAACCATCGCCGGGGTTGGATTCGGCGCCATTGGCGCGAGCCGATTTCCATGGATGACCCCGAATCGCCCTCCGCCGCAGTGGCTTCGGAAGCCGCCTCGAGTGAGCGGAGCCCTTATCAAGTTCTCGAGCAGGCGGAAAGGGAAGGGGTGGTGCAACGAGCTCTGGCGAGCCTGGCGCCACCCTACCGGATGGTCGTGGTGTTGCGCGAAATCGAGGGGTTGCCTTACGAGGAGATTGCGCAGGTGCTGGGATTGGCTGAGGGAACCGTCAAATCCCGTCTACTACGCGGTCGGGAATTGCTCCGCCGGAAGTTGGCGGGGTATGTGGGCAAGGAACATGTTTGAGAGCTGTCTGGAAATTCGGAATCATTTCTCGAACTATCTTGATGACCTGTGCACGCCTGAAGCACGGAAGTCGATCCGCTACCACTTGTCCTTCTGCGAAGTTTGCCGGGAACAACTCGAGCAGTGGCAGGCGGTCCAGGGGGAGTTGCGCGCCCTCCCGCGCCGGCAGGTTCCCGCCGAGGTGGGGTTGCGTTTGCGCGTGGAGATGTCCCATCTGTTCCACCGGGATCTCCTCTCCCGCCTCTTGGTGCATCTTGAGAATGCCCTCAAGCCGTTATTGATACCGGCAACCGGCGGGGTGCTGACGGCGGTGATCAGTTTTTGCCTGTTCATGGGATCGCGGACGGTTCCGATCTCGGACGTTCCCGACGTCCCGGTGCAGTTGACCACACCGGCGCGCGTGCAGGAACTGGCGCCCATCGATTTCAACACCGGTGATAACGGCTTGGTGCTAGTGACCCAGATTAACTCCGCGGGCCGCGTGAAAGGGTATCAGCTTCTTTCCGGCGAGCGTTCACCGGAGCTCATGCAGCGCTTGGACCGGATGATCTACTTCAGCTACTTCCGCCCGGCCACGATGTTCGGCATACCAACGGATGGGCAGGTGGTTCTGTCCTTGCGGCGAATCACGGTCCGAGGGTAATCCGTTTGCCCCTGACTCCAATCCTAGCAATGCTTTCCCGACCTCCGAGGAAACCTGAACCAGAATCCTTCGCAGTCATGCGGTGTCTTCTCGCGGCGTTTATTGCCGTGCTGATGGCGCCCGCTGCCGCTCGCCCGCAGTCGGCTGGGAACGTCCTGCTGGAACCGAACGAGCAGCTTTTTTGTGTGCTGGCCGCATTGAATGCCGCGGGGTACGACGCGGGTATGGGCTCGAGCGCCGCCGGCGACACGCGGCGAATGGTGCGGGAATACCTTCAGGCGCAGCATGCTCCCGTTCTGCCCGAGCTCAAAAAGTTCTACGACGAGCATCGGGTGAAAGATGATCCCAGCACGGAAATGGGACAATACGTTTCCCTTGCGCTGCTGGTAGGCTCGCCGCCGGATTTCAAGCTCACGGTGGCCGAAGGTGAACTCCCCCCCGACGCGCGCGACGTGGCGGGTTTCCTTCCCCTCCTCCGAAAATTCTACGCACAGGCCAACATGCTACACCTCTGGGCGCAGATCCAGCCGCGCTACGACGCGGCGGTAGCCCGCTATACGGACGCGGTTCGTCAGAGCTTTGTGCTGACCGAGGCTTACATGCGTTTTCCCTCCGGCGCCTATTTGGGGCGGACTTACGCCATTTACATTGACCTGCTGGGCGCCCCCGAGCAGGTGCAGGCGCGGATTTACGGTCTGAACTACTACCTGGTGATCACGACTTCCCAGGAGCTTAAGCTCGACGAGATTCGCCATCAATACATGCACTTTCTCCTGGACCCGCTGGCCGCCAAGTATGCCTTCGAGATCGATCAGAAGGTTGTGCTCCGCTCGATCGCTCACCAGGCTCCCATGCTGGGATTGGACTTCAAGGATGATTTTGGTCTGCTCATCACCGAGTGCCTGATTCGCGCCCTGGAATTGCGCATGGATAAGCGCCCGGCGGCGGATGCGCAAAAGCGGTTGGATGAGATGACCTCCCAGGGCCTTATTCTGGTTCACTACTTTTACGACTCGCTTCTCGCTTTCGAGCACCAGGACGCTTCCATGACGATTTACTACAAGCCGATGATCCTGGCCATCGATACTCGAGCGGAGCAGCGGCGGCTATTCCCGGTCCAATTCGCCACTCGTCCGCCCGCTCCCGTCACCAAGGTGGCGCCGGAAAAGTCGGAGGAAGAGAAGCTCCTCGAGCAGGCCGACGATCAGTTTTTCCAGGGCAAATACCCGGAAGCGAAAGCTACGTACCAGGCGGTATTGGAAAAGGATGATCCCAAGAGCGAGCGCGCCATTTATGGGATGGCCGTGGTCTATGCCAACACGCGAAAACCGGATTTGGCGGAAGAGTACTTCCAGAAAGCCCTGGCCACGGCACACGATCTGCGCATCGTGACCTGGTCGCATATCTACCTGGGACGGCTCGATGACTTGAACGGCAAGCGCGATGCCGCCCTCGCCCAATACCACGCCGCCCTCCTGACCGCCGCCGCCTACCCCATGGCCCTCCGGGCCGCCCAAAGCGGAATGGAAACCCCCTTCGGTTCGCCCCCCAACGAGAAGCAACAAAAGCCGTAACCGCACGGTTATTTTAGGCCCGTGCCTCGCCACGGTCGAGCTTGCTTGCTCAGGTTCCTAGCCCGTAATGCTCACGACAGGCAAGCGAACCGGAGTGGGGAGTGCGGCGACTTATCGCCTCTTTCGCTCGCCGCGACTCGTCGTGGCCTGGAGTTTGTACATTTGGGCGGGGTGAACGATGGAATAAGAAGAATGGTCGGATGCGAAAGTCTCTGCCCTCGCCCCATTGGGGGAGAGGGTGGCCGGCCACCGGCGTTTTCATCAGCCGGGGCCGGACGGGTGAGGGGGTTAAACCCGTGAAAACTCCCCACCCTTTCGCAAGACGCGCACCCTTGGCGCGGACCGGACGAAACTTGGACAAAGCGACACTGTGCTGCGGCTCCCAAACGGTATAGTTCGGCAGGCCCCGGAGTAATTCCTGCACAGGGCGCGGAGCTTGGTCTGGTCGCTACCGGGGGTGTTGAGTTAAGCTCGATTGGCCTGGACCCCCTCACCCGGCCCGCCCCCGCTGGTGAAAGCGCGGGCTGCGGTCCTCTCCCCCAAGGAGGCCGTTTCAAAACTGGCGGCGAGAGTTGGAGAGGACCCCGCAGCGGGGCGAGGGGCGCGCGAATCTCAAGTTCCGGGTGTAGAGACGCACGCCGTATGGGATGGCCGCTTG
>Ga0326728_10005206_pt1 | contig 37095 bp, 22 predicted proteins | sample MB3enrmetagenome_FD_207602 | JGI IMG/M metagenome (GOLD analysis project Ga0326728, IMG submission 207602) | Lab enriched peat soil microbial communities from McLean, Ithaca, NY, United States - MB31MN | ecosystem: Environmental > Terrestrial > Soil > Wetlands > Peat | place: USA: New York...
CGCGAAGTCACCAGCCTGGGGCTCAAAGAAGCGAAGGATCTTGTGGATGGCGCACCCAAGCCGATCAAGGAGGGCATCAACAAAGAGGAAGCCGAAGCCCTCAAGAAAAAGTTCACCGAAGCCGGCGCTACCGTGGAAGTGAAATAGGAACCCACAGGCTGGGGCCGGCTTGTCTTCTTCCGTCTCCCGAGCGGGGACTCGGGAGACGACGTCCTCTCGTTCTGGAAACAGGAACCACGCGGTGGACGGCTGGGCCGTGCGCGGGACATTGTGGCATCCCCTGGCCCTAATTGTGCATCTACTGTTACAAGGGTGTTGCGTCATCATTTTCAGGCTGGCTCTTGACATCTCAAGCAAGGAGCAAAGCGAATGCTTAACGGCGGGAACGGCGCTATCCGTCAGCGCATAAATTTCTCCAAAATACCAACCGTCATCAAGATTCCCAATCTCATCGAGGTCCAGCGGCGGTCTTACGAACGGTTTCTTCAGATGAACCTCCTTCCCTCGGAGCGGGAGGATGGGGGCCTGCAAGCCGTGTTCAATTCGGTGTTTCCGATCACGGATTTTCGCGGCATCGCCCAATTGGACTTCGTGGACTATTCCATTGGCAACTGGGAGTGCAAGTGCGGCAGTCTGAAAGGACTCCACCACTTGCGCAGCACTTGTAGGAATTGCGGTCACACGGTTATCACCGACCCCTTCAAGGTCGGGGATGTGCTTTGTACCCGATGCGGCACATTCAATAAGAACGTGGTGACCTTCTGCAACAAGTGCGGCGACCCCGTCGCTCTGCAGCTCAAGTACGACGTGACCGAGTGCCAGGAGCGCGGCATGACATTCGCCGCCCCTCTCAAGGTCACCATCCGGCTCACCCTTTACGACAAGGACAGCGACACGGGCCACAAGAGTATTCGGGATATCAAGGAACAAGAAGTGTATTTCGGCGAAATCCCCCTGATGACCGAGAACGGCACCTTCATCATCAACGGGACGGAACGCGTCATCGTGAGCCAGCTTCACCGTTCTCCGGGGGTTTTCTTTGAATGCAACCCCCAGAAGACCTATTTCCTGGGAAAGACGATTCCCTACCGTGGCTCCTGGGTGGAATTCGAGTATGACACCAAGAACATCCTTTACGTCCGTATCGACCGAAAACGAAAGTTCCTGGCCACCATTTTCCTCCGCGCGCTGGGCCTGAAGAATGATTCCGAGATTATCAAGGCTTTCTACACCGTGGAAAAGATCTCCTTGAAGGACCGAAAACCCCTCTTGGAAGTCTCCCAGGGCCTGATCGGAACAAAACTCTCCAAGAATATCGAGCATGCGCGAACTCATGAGACCGTAGTGAGCGCCGGGAGAAAGATCACCGAGGCGCTTTATAAGGAGATTCAGAAGGCTCGGATCACGCAGATCGAGGTGACGCCGCACGATTTGGAAGGAGCCTTTGCGGCGGCTGACATGGTTGATCCGGCGACCGGGGAAGTGATTCTGGAGGCGAACAACGAGCTTACCTCCAGCGCCCTTAACACTATTCTGGAGTCCGGGATGGCGGAGATCGAGGTGTTCTTCCCGGAGCGCGATGAAACCGGGGTAGTCATCAGCCAGACCCTGAAGCGCGATACCTTGAAGACCCCACAGGAAGCTCTCATTGAGATGTACCGGAAGATGCGGCCGGGAGATCCCCCCACCCTGGATACAGCCACAGCACTCTTCAACGGCATGTTCTTTGACCCGCGCAAGTACGATTTCTCGCGCGTGGGCCGTTTGAAGTTCAACATCAAGCTGGGTTACTTCACCAAACTCAAGACCCGGATGGACGAGAAGGCCACAGAACTTGAACTGGAAGACGCGCGAAATTTCCCTGCTGCCAATTTCTACGTGGTGGTTGACCAGGAGAAGATGTTCGTGGGAAAGCGCGAAGAGAATATCTGCTCCGAGGTAGTCCGGGCCTGCGAAGGGACGATGGCCACGGAGCACTCCGAGCACACTCCCATTCAACTCCCGCTCGACAAGCGAACCCTGGAGCCGGAAGACTTCTACGCGGCTATCCGTTATCTCCTCAAGCTGCACAAGAACCTGGGCGGGAATTACACCGTGGACGACATCGACCACCTGGGGAACCGGCGCGTGCGTGCGGTGGGCGAATTGCTGGAGAACCAGTTCCGCCTGGGCTTGGTCCGTATGGAACGGGCGATCAAGGAGAAGATGTCGGTTTATCAGGAAATGTCCACGGCCATGCCCCATGACTTGATCAACGCCAAGCCGGTCATGGCGGCCATCCGGGAGTTTTTCGGCTCGTCTCAACTCTCCCAGTTCATGGACCAGACAAACCCGCTCTCGGAAATCACTCACAAGCGGCGCTTGTCGGCCCTGGGACCCGGTGGCCTCTCGCGGGAGCGCGCCGGATTTGAGGTTCGCGACGTCCATCCCACACACTATGGCCGCATCTGTCCCATCGAGACCCCGGAAGGTCCCAACATCGGACTCATTTCCTCGCTTTCCTGCTACGCGCGGATCAACGAGCATGGCTTCATCGAGAGCCCCTACCGTAAAGTCCGCGGCGGCAGGATTGTGGACTATGTCACGATTACTCACGGCGGGGACGGCCCCTGGCGCGTGGGCGATCACGTCGAGGTGGGCGAAGTCGAGAAGCTCAACGAAGATCTGAGCGAGCGAAAGCGCAAGCTGGTGGAATACGAACCTTACTCGTTTTACCTGTCCGCCTGGGAAGAAGATCAACACGTCATTGCTCAGGCCAACGTTCCGGTGGACGAAAAAGGCCGCATCACCCATGAACTGGTCAACGCCCGGCAGGCCGGCAACTTCGTGCTGAAACGGCGCGATGAAATTGATTACATCGACGTCAGCCCCAAGCAACTGGTGAGCGTGGCGGCCTCACTGATTCCCTTCCTGGAGAATGATGACGCTAATCGCGCCCTCATGGGCTCCAACATGCAGCGCCAGTCGGTTCCGCTCCTGCGCGCCCAGGCCCCCTTGATTGGCACCGGCATGGAAGAGGTTACCGCCCGCGATTCCGGCGCGGTGGTCATTTGCCGGCGCAACGGCGTGGTGGACAGCGTGGACAGCGAGCGCATCATTGTGCGCGTCGAGGGCGACGGTCACAGCGGGCAGTTCTCACGGGAAGTCGGCGCGGACATCTACCAGTTGACCAAGTTCCGCCGCTCCAACCAGAACACCTGCATCAACCAGAAGCCGGCAGTCCACAAAGACCAGCGTGTTTTGGCGGGGCAGGTCCTCGCCGACGGTCCCTGTACCGACCATGGGGAGCTGGCCCTGGGGCGTAATGTGCTCGTGGCCTTCGTGCCCTGGCGAGGTTACAACTTTGAAGACGCCATCCTGGTCAGCGAGAAGCTCGTCAAAGAGGATTCCTATACCTCGATTCATATCGAGGAGTTCGAAATCGAATCTCGCGACACCAAGCTGGGTCCGGAAGAAATCACCCGTGACATCCCGAACGTTTCGGAATCCTTGCTGAAGGACCTGGACGAGAGTGGCATTATCCGCATCGGCGCTTACGTAAAGCCCGGCGATATTCTAGTCGGTAAGGTTACCCCCAAGGGTGAAACTCAGCTCACTCCGGAGGAAAAGCTGCTGCGCGCCATCTTCGGCGAGAAGGCCGGCGACGTCCGCGATGCTTCCCTGACTTGCCCCCCGGGTATCGAGGGCATCGTGGTGGATGTGAAGATCTTCTCGCGCAAGGGCGCGGATAAGGACGAGCGGGCTCGAAGCATCGAAGTCTCCCAGGTGGCTCGCCTGGAAAAGAACTTGAACGACGAAATCCGCATCCTCCAGGACGAACGTCTGAAGCGCCTCAGTGCTCTCCTCGCCGGGGAGAAGCTGCTGGCGGACTTGCACGACGAGAAGACCAACAAACGACTTCTCGTCAAAGGCACGGACCTGGATCGCGACACTCTGTCGCGCCTCTCCACACACAACTTGAAGCGCATCAAGATCGCCAAGAAAGACCCCACCCTCATGGAGAAGATCGATGAGATCGAGGAGATGACCTCGCGGCAGATCGACATCCTGAGGAAGATTACGGATGAGAGGATCCAGAAGCTCAAGAAAGGCGATGAGCTTCCACCAGGAGTCATCAAGCTGGTGAAGGTTTTTATTGCCATGAAGCGCAAGCTCTCGGTGGGCGATAAGATGGCGGGACGGCACGGGAACAAGGGTGTGATTGCGCGCATCCTTCCCGAAGAAGATATGCCTTACATGCCGGACGGCACGCCCGTGGAGGTGGTTTTGAATCCCCTCGGCGTCCCCTCTCGAATGAACGTGGGGCAGATCCTGGAAACTCACCTGGGGTGGGCCGCCCGAGAGCTGGGCGTCAAGATTCGCCAGTTGGTTTCTACGGAATCCAGCGCCGAAGTCGTCCGCAAAGAGCTCAAGGCCACATTCCGCAACAACGCTTCCGCCAAGGTCGTGGATGGCCTCGATGACGAGCAGGTGCTCGCCTTCGCGCGTTCCTTTGCGGAAGGGGTTCCCTTCTCGACCCCGGTGTTCGACGGCGCCACCGAAAAGGAAATCAAGGGGTACCTGGAAAAGGCGGGGCTGCCCACTTCCGGAAAAATCAGGCTCTATGACGGGATGACGGGTGAGGCCTTCGAACAACCGGTCACGGTGGGCTACATCTACATGCTCAAGCTGTCGCACTTGGTAGACGACAAGATCCACGCCCGCTCCATCGGCCCTTACTCCCTCATCACCCAACAACCCCTAGGCGGCAAGGCGCAGTTCGGTGGACAACGCTTTGGAGAAATGGAAGTTTGGGCGCTGGAAGCTTACGGCGCGGCTTATATCCTACAGGAACTACTCACTGCCAAGTCCGACGACGTGTACGGCCGCGCCAAGATTTACGAAGCCATCGTCAAGGGAGAGGCGGCCATCGAGCCCGGGGTTCCGGAATCATTCAACGTGCTGGTCCGGGAACTCCAGAGCCTCTGCCTCGACGTGGAATTGATCAAGAAGCCGAAAGAACTCGCGCCGCTAAGTGCGGAGTGAGTTTCGAAATTCGAAACTCGAAATTCGAAACTCGAAATAGGAGGTAAACCTTGTTCCGCAGCAGCCCTTATGATCGAGTCAGTTTGATCGGTGAGTTCGACGCCATTCGCATCAGTTTGGCTTCGCCGGAAAAGATCCGCTCCTGGTCCCATGGCGAAGTCACTAAACCAGAAACTATCAACTATCGGACTTTCAAACCGGAACGCGATGGACTTTTCTGCGCCAAGATTTTCGGCCCGGTCACCGACTGGGAATGCTTGTGCGGAAAATACAAGCGCATGAAGCACCGCGGGGTGATTTGCGACAAGTGCGGTGTCGAGGTGACTCTTTCCAAAGTGCGGCGCGAGCGCATGGGTCACATTGAGCTGGCAGCTCCATGCTCCCACGTCTGGTTTTTCAAAGGTCTGCCCAGCCGCATCGGTCACCTGCTCGACATTTCTCTCCGGGACCTGGAAGCCATTCTGTATTTTGAGAAGTATGTTGTGGTGGACCCTGGTGAAGCCCCCCTCAACGAAAAGGAACTGCTCACGGAAGAGCGCTATCGGCAACTTCAACAGGAATTCCCGGGCAAGTTCCGCGCCGGGATGGGTGCGGAAGCGATCAAGGAACTCCTCAAGGCAGTGGATATTGAGGCGCTCGCTGAGGAACTGCGGGAGCGGATGAAGAACGACCCCTCCCAGCAGAAGCGGGTCAAGTATGCCAAGCGTCTGAAGGTTCTGGAGGCGTTCCGCAAGTCAGGCAACAAGCCGGAGTGGATGATCCTGGATGTGATTCCGGTAATTCCGCCGGAGTTGCGGCCCTTGGTGCCCTTGGATGGCGGCAGGTTTGCCACCTCCGATCTCAACGACCTCTATCGCCGGGTGATCAATCGCAACAACCGGCTGAAGAAGCTGATGGAGCTGCATGCCCCGGACGTCATCGTGCGCAACGAAAAGCGCATGCTCCAGGAGGCGGTGGATGCCCTGTTCGACAACGGTCGTCGTGGACGTGTACTGCGTGGCGCCAACAACCGGCCACTGAAGTCGCTCTCCGACACCCTGAAAGGCAAGCAAGGCCGCTTCCGGCAGAACCTGCTGGGCAAGCGCGTGGACTACTCTGGCCGCTCGGTCATCGTGGTGGGTCCGGAGCAGAAACTCCACCAGTGTGGTCTTCCCAAGAAGATGGCGCTGGAACTCTTCAAGCCTTTCATTTACCACCGCCTGGAACAGGCCGGGCACTGCACGACCATCAAGGCGGCAAAGGAAATGGTGGAACGGCAGGAACCGGTGGTGTGGGATATCCTGGAAGAAGTCATCAAGGACCACCCGGTACTGCTCAACCGCGCTCCCACGCTTCACCGCCTGGGCATTCAGGCCTTTGAGCCCCTGCTGGTGGAGGGCAAGGCCATAAAGATTCACCCCCTGGTTTGCACGGCGTTCAACGCCGACTTCGACGGCGACCAGATGGCGGTGCACATTCCCCTCTCCCCCGAAGCGCAAATCGAGGCCTCGGTCCTCATGTTGTCTTCGTCCAATATCCTTTCCCCGGCCAACGGCCAGCCTCTGGCGGTTCCCACCCAGGATATCGTGCTGGGCATTTACTACCTGACGAAGGACAAGCGCGGGGCCAAGGGGGAAGGCCGGGCTTTTGCCAATTCCGAAGAGGTCCTGTTAGCCCTGGAAGCGGGCGAGGTTGAGACGCTCACACCCATCCGCCTGCGCTTCACCGGCCGCGTAATTGACCTGACCACCGCGTATGATGATCAGGATGTGCTTCACTCCGAGCCCATCACGGTGAAGAACCAGTTTGTCAACACTACGGTCGGGCGCGTGATCTTCAACGATCATCTGCCCAGCGGTATGCCCTTCGTCAACGGCCTGCTCAGGAAGAAAGGTCTGGGGGGGCTGGTCAATTACTGCTACCTGCGTCTCGGCCTGGAGACCACGGTGCAGATGCTGGACGAGATCAAAACCCTCGGTTTCCTTTACGCCACCAAGGCAGGGATTTCCATCGGCATCGACGATCTCGTGGTGCCTCTCAACAAAGCCAAGCTGGTGAACGATGCCGAACAGGAAGTGATCGATGTTGAGAAGCAATACCAGGAAGGCGCCATTACCCACGGTGAGCGTTACAACAAGGTGATCGCCATCTGGTCGAAGGTGACTGACGACGTGGCGGACGAGATGTTCCAAACCATGGAAGCCCAGGACAAGTCCGGACAGTTAAACCCCATTTACATTATGGCGGATTCCGGGGCGCGCGGCTCCAAGCAACAGATCCGGCAGCTTTCAGGAATGCGTGGCTTGATGGCCAAGCCTTCGGGCGAAATCATCGAGACGCCCATCACCGCCAACTTCCGCGAAGGCCTCAACGTCTTGCAATACTTCATCTCTACGCACGGCGCGCGCAAGGGCCTGGCGGACACGGCCCTCAAGACGGCGGACTCCGGGTACCTGACGCGCCGCTTGGTCGATGTGGCGCAGGACGTCATCATCTCGGAATTCGACTGCGGGACCCTGGACGGCATCACCGTCGAGCCGATCGTGGAAGCTGGGGAAGTCGTCGAGCCGCTGCGTGACCGTATCGTGGGCCGCGTCGTCCTGGAGCAGATCAAGGACTACGAGGGCAACGTCATCGTAGATGTCAATCAGGAGATCAACGAGGACTTGGCCGCGTCCATTCAGGCTGCCGGGATCGAACGGGTGAAAATCCGCTCCGTGCTGACCTGCGAGTCGCGGCGCGGGGTTTGCGTGCGCTGCTACGGGCGAAATCTGGCTACCGGCAAAGTGGTCGAGATGGGCGAAGCCGTAGGAGTGATCGCCGCGCAGTCCATTGGCGAACCCGGCACCCAGCTCACCATGCGGACCTTCCATATCGGCGGAACCGCCAGCCGAATCAGCGAGCAGACCACCCTGGAGGCCAAGAACAACGGCTTCCTGAAGTTTCATAACCTCCAGACCGTCGTCAACCGGGACGGCAACTATGTGGCCATGAACCGCAACGGCGCGGTGGTGGTGGTGGACGACAAGGGCCACGAACGCGAGCGCTACTCGGTGGTCTACGGCGCCAGGATCAAGTTTGCCGACGGCGCTCCCGTCAAGCTGGGGAATGTCCTCGTCGAGTGGGATCCTTACACCTTTTCGATCTTGACTGAAGTCGCCGGCACGGTTCAATTCAAGGATCTGGAAGCGGGAATCACCCTCCAGGAACAGGTCGATGAAGTCACCGGTCTCTCCCAGTGGGTGGTGACGGAAGCGCCGGATGAGGAACATCAACCCCGGCTGGTGATTCGCGACGAGAAAAGCGGGGCCAAGGGAGCTAAGAAGTACTTGATGCCCTCGCGCGCTCACCTAATGGTTCAAGATGGCGATGAGGTGAGGGCCGGCGACGTGCTGGCAAAGATCCCGCGTGAAACCACCAAGACCAAAGACATCACCGGAGGTCTGCCGCGCGTGGTCGAGCTCTTCGAGGCCCGCAAACCCCATGAACCGGCGGTCATCACGGAAATTGACGGCCTGGTAAAGTATGCCGACGTCATCAAGGGCCAGCGCAAAATCGTGGTGGTGCCCGATCGTGCCGAGCCCAAGGAGTACTTGCTGCCGCGCGGCGTCCACGTCTCCGTGCAGGAGGGTGAACGGGTAAAAACCGGCGAGCCTCTCATGGACGGGCCGCGCAATCCGCACGATATCCTGGCGGTGCTGGGTGAAAAAGAGCTGCAAAAGTACCTGGTGGACGAGATCCAGGAGGTCTACCGGCTCCAGGGCGTCAACATTAACGACAAGCACATCGAGGTCATCGTTCGGCAGATGATGCGCTGGGTGAAAGTCGAGGAAGTTGGCGATACCGAATTCCTCCTCGACGAGCAGGTGGATAAGTTCAGGTTCCGGGAAGAAAACGAACGGGCAAAGACTGAGGGCGGCAAGCCCGCGGCCGGCAGGCCCTTGCTCCTCGGTATCACCAAAGCTTCCCTAGCTACGGACTCGTTCATCTCCGCGGCTTCCTTCCAGGAAACCACCCGTGTGCTGACGGAAGCTTCCATCCGCGGCGCAGTGGACCACCTGCGGGGATTGAAGGAAAACGTCATCATGGGCCGTTTGATCCCGGCCGGCACGGGCCTGGAGTTCTATCGAAACTTTAAGTTGTTGAGCGAGGTGGAGCCGCCTCGGCCGGAAGAGGAAGCGCCCACGGAAGCTACTATTCCGACCCCGCCAGAAGCTCCCGCTCCGGGCGTGGCCGCCGAGCTTTCTGACGAGGACAGCGCTCGGACACAGTAAGAACGGTAAGGCCTCTCCGCCCCATCCGACTACCTCCGCCCTCTCCCAAGGGGGGAGGGTGGCCCGCGATCCCGATGCACTTCATCGGGATGCGGGTCGGGTGAGGGGGTCCCGCAAATCAGCGCTTAGTCTTTGATCGACTGGTACGCCAGCCGTATTGTTTTCGCGTCAAGGTTGAGGTCCCCGGTGGGATGGAGTTGCCCCATAAAGATGGCAATCATGTCTTCCTTTGGGTCGATAACGAACGTGGTATAAAAGAAACCACCCCAATAATAGGCGTCGATGGAACCCAGTTCCGTCAGATACCTGGCATCGCTATTCACCCCGAAGCCAAGGCCGTAACCGCCGTTCTCGCGCTTTCCCTGAACATGGTCTTGGGTCATTAATTCGACGGATTTGCGGCTTAAGAGGCGTACACCGTTGAGCTCGCCCTTGTTCAGCATCATCTGGCAGAACCGATAGTAATCTTCCGCCGTTGAGCAAAGACCACCACCCCCGGAGAAATAGGTGCGCGGCCCGCGGTAGGGATAATCGGACGAGTAGGCAGACTCGCCTTCCCTAATAACCACTTTTTCTGGAAAAAGCTGAAGCCCCTTTTCTGGATAATAGGTATAGGCTGCTGCCAGCCGGGAGACCTTGTCGTCCGGCAGGAAGAAGTAGGAATCGCTCATCCCCAGGGGCTTGAAGATTCGTTCCTCGTAGAAGCGGTCGAGAGCCATCCCGGAAACCTTTTCGACAAAGTAACCCAGCACATCATCCGACAAGCTGTATTCCCAGGCGTCACCGGGCTGAAATAGCAGCGGAAGGGATGCCAGCTTCTTCACCGAATCGCCAGTGGACCCTTCCTGCTGAAGCAGCCCGGTGCCGATACCCGCCTCGCGGTATGTCTTTGCCAGCCGGGCATTCCCGGGATAAGTGAGTCCGGCTGTATGAGTAAGTAGGTGGAAGATGGTGATGGGGCGCTTGGCATTGACCAGGGCGCCCGGGGGAGAAGTCTTGTCCTGGGGATAGGGCGGGTCTAAGACTTTCATATCCTTGAATTCAGGGATGAAGTCGGAGACGGGGTCATTCAGCATGAAGCGCCCTTCTTCGTAAAGCATCATGACGGCAACACTGGTGATAGGCTTGCTCATGGAACAGATCCGAAAAATGTTGTCGGTGCGCATGGGCTTCTTTGCCTCTCGGTCTGCCATGCCAAACGCTTTGAAATAGGCAATCTTGCCGTGCCGGGCGACGAGGGTGACAGCGCCAGGGATACGTCCATCGTTGATACTGCTCTCGACAGCGTTGGCGATGCGTTCCAGGCGTTCCGACGAGAGACCAACATCCTTGGGGGAAGCGATGGTGTCAGAGATATTGGCAGAAGGTGAGGAGGTTGTTAGTGCTATGGTTGGGCTCAAGCGCGTCTGAGAAGGAACGATGACAAGCCAAGATAATGCCAACACCGCGAGAACCGAGAACCCGCGCCAGAGTTTTCTCATTTTGCCTGCTCCTCGTATGCTCAAGAAAATCAAACCGATTGAGATTCCACCAGGATTTCCATCTTGGAATCCTGCGTAGACGTGAGTGTACACCCCACAGCCTCGTTTTGGAATCTCCCATCCCGTTGGACGTCATTCCCATTCGCGTGGCGCCCCGCGCGGAATACGGTTTCTGAGAACATTCAGGCCGCGCCGTCAAAACAACGGCGCGGTGGAAAAGCCGCCCGCCACTAGGATCAGCGCACTGGAGAGCAAGCCTTGTGCTACATTTCTCCAACGGCGCGGGTTCCGGCCGCGTCGCGGTACAATAGTGCGTACGGGTCACAGGAGGTGAGCATGTCCGAAATGATCATCCGTCCGACGATGAAATTCATATACCTCGGGTACGCAGCGGTGGTTGTAATCGTGGTGGCTTTGGTTGTTGCAATGATGCGCATGCAATGGCCGTCCTGGATTCCGTCGCCTTGGCAACATTGGATTCTCTCGTTGCCCACGCTCCTTCTGCTCTGGCCGCTGATTCGCCATCTCCGCAACCGCCTGACCAAGATGACGATCCTCGATGACAGACTGCGGTACGAAACGGGCCTTGTAAGCAAGACCACGCGCACCATCTTGATCTCGCGAGTGCAGGATGTGACGGTACATCAGCGGGTCGGCCAAAGAATTTTCGGAGTGGGCGATCTTTCGATTGAGACAGCGGGCGAGGCGAGCAGGCTGACAATTCCCCAAATTGACCGGCCGCAGGAAATCGCGGACCACATCAACGAACACTCCCAGAGAGGACATTCAAGGGACCAACTTACGTGACAACGGGCGGGTGGCGCAGACCCGCCGCGGCGGGTCTGCGAGATGCTGATCCCGTTGGATGCCAGGGCAGAATCTTCGCACGCTTCGGCTGCGGCATTTTTGCGGCCTGCGGTTATGCCTTGCCTAAGGAGCAAGTCTTTCTGTGCCCGAGAGCAGGCGCCATATTATCACGTGCTTTCTTTTGGTATAATGGAGGAACAGTGGAAGGGCGATCCGTTTCGGGTGACACCAGCACGGCCACGCGTGAACGTGGACGTTGGTCTGCCTGTGTTTCGTACTGCAAGGCCGACCTAAGCTCCGCATTCCTGGCACTCGACTGCGGGGCCCTGCGCCCAGGCTTAGGTAATCGCGAAAACTTGGGAGCTGTCTTACGTTTCAATTGGGGGTATTTCAAGGAATTTTATGGCAATCACTCATGTTGAGTTGAAAGAAAGGGAATTGTTTGCAGAGCAAAAAAGGGTTGTAAACGATCTCAGCATTCAGGTCGCAACCGTAAACGGGTCAGGCAGCCAAACCGCAAACAGTGTCCTTTTGAGGGCCATCTTCCAGATGGGGATTCCCGCCGCCGGCAAGAACCTGTTCCCGTCGAACATCGCCGGCCTGCCCACCTGGTTCACGATCCGCGCTTCCAAGGAGGGATACATCGCCCGCCGGAAAGACAGCGAGTTTTTAGTGGCGATGAACTCTGAGAGCGCCGAAGAAGACGTGTTGGCCCTGAAGCCGGGCGCCGCCTGTGTTTACGACGAGCGCTTAAACTTGAGACGGCTTCGCGATGATGTGGTGTTTTACCCGGTGCCTTTTGACCAGCTCGTGGCGCCCGTCTGCCCCGATGCCAGGTTGCGCAAGTTAGTCCGAAACATGATTTACGACGGCGTGCTCGCCAGGCTGCTGGGTATCGATATGGAAGAGATTCAGATCGCGCTGCGCAAGCAGTTCAAGAAAAAGGCCAAGGCGGTGGACCTGAACTTCAAAGCGGCTCAGGTCGGCTACGAATACACCACGAGGACTTTCCAGAAGCAAGATCCTTTCTACCTCGAGCGCATGGACGCGACGCGCGGGAAAATTGTTATTGACGGCAACTCGGCTTGCGCGCTTGGGGCGATGTTCGCCGGGGTCACCGTGGTGACCTGGTACCCCATCACTCCTTCTTCGACAGTCTGTGAAACATTGATCGAGTACATGAAACGGTACCGGGTGGACAAGGAAACAGGGAAGGCCACGTTTGCCATCGTCCAGGCAGAGGACGAATTGGCAGCCATCGGCATGGTGATGGGCGCCGGCTGGGCGGGGGCGCGGGCCATGACGGCTACCTCCGGTCCAGGCATTTCCCTCATGGCAGAGTTTACCGGCTTCGGCTATTACGCAGAAATTCCCGCCGTCATATTCGACATCCAGCGGGTCGGCCCCTCGACGGGTCTGCCGACGCGGACGGCGCAGGGTGACATGCTGAAGAATGCCATCCTCTCCCACGGTGACACGAAGCACATCATGTTGATTCCTTGCTCTGTCGAGGAGTGCTTCACGTTTTCGATCGAGGCATTCGACTTGGCGGAAGAGTTCCAGACTCCGGTTTTCGTCATGAGCGACCTTGACCTCGGGATGAATAGCTGGATGGCTGATCCCTTCCCGTACCCTGAGAAGCCCATGGTGCGCGGCAAGGTGCTCAGCGCCGAAGATGTCCGTCGCCTGGGTGGGTTCGCTCGTTACAAGGATGTGGATGGCGACGGAATCGGATACCGTACTCTTCCCGGCACGCCCGAACCTTTGGCCGGTTACTTCACGCGTGGGAGCGGCCACAACGAGAAGGCCATCTACAGCGAACGACCGAACGATTACGTGAACAACATGGACCGCCTGACGCGGAAGTTCGAGACCGCCCGCGCCAAGCTCCCCAAGCCGGTGATCCAGGAAAACGGCAGGCGGGAGGTGGGCATCATCGCTTATGGCACAAGCCACTGGGCGGTGCTGGAAGCCATCGATCAACTAAAGAAAGAGCAAGATATTGAGGCTAGCTATTGCCGCCTGCGTGCTTACCCGTTCGCCCTGGAAGTCGTCGATTTCATCTGCCGCCACGATCGAGTTTATGTCGTGGACCAGAACCGCGACGCCCAGATGCTGGGCCTCTTGCGGCTGGAACTGGAAGCAGAAGACATCAAGAAGTTGCGCAGCGTGCGGCATTACGATGGCTTGCCCATTGACGCGCGCAGCATCACGGACGAGATTGTTTCCCAGGAGGCACAGAACTGACATGGCAACTGTAACCGTTCCTCCGGCATCGCCGGCCAAAGTTAACCGCCTCGGCCTCGAGATGACCGACTATAAGGGCAACAAAAGCACTCTTTGCGCCGGGTGCGGTCATAACGCTATCTCCGAGCGCATCATCGAGGCCTGCTACGAAATGGGCGTTGAACCGCATCGGGTGGTCAAGCTTTCAGGCATTGGCTGCTCCTCGAAAAGCCCGGCCTATTTCCTGCGCACCGCTTATGGTTTGAATGCTATCCACGGGCGCATGCCCTCAGTCGCCACGGGCGCCATGTTGGCGAACCGGAATTTAATTGCCTTGGGCGTAAGCGGCGACGGCGATACAGCGTCCATCGGCATCGGCCAGTTCGTGCACCTGATGCGCCGCAACATGCCTCTGATTTACATCATCGAGGACAATGGCGTTTATGGGTTGACCAAGGGTCAGTTCTCCGCCACGGCCGACATCGGTTCCAAGCTCAAAACGGGTGTGGTGAACGACCTGCCGCCCATCGACACTTGTGCGCTCGCCATCCAGCTCGGCGCCACCTACGTAGGACGTTCATTCTCGGGTGACAAGAGGCAGTTGTCAGCCTTGCTCAAAGGCGCGCTTGCCCACCACGGGACTTGTATGTTGGACGTGATCTCGCCCTGTGTGACCTTTAACGATCATGAGGGATCAACGAAGAGTTACAGCTATGTGAAAGACCATGACGAGCCCTTGGCCGACGTGAGCTTTGTCCCCTACTTCGAGGATATCTCGGTGGACTACGACCCCGGTTCAACCATGGACATCACCATGCACGACGGCTCGCACATACTGCTTCGCAAAATCGAGGAATCTTACGATCCGACCAATAAGATCGAGGCCCTTCGCTTGCTGACAGAATCCCACGACAAGGGTGAGATCATCACCGGCCTCTTCTACGTGAACACCAAGCCGGAGAACTTCCTCACCCTCCTGAATGTTGTCGACGAGCCGCTGGCGACTTTGCCGGAGCCCAAGGTGCGGCCACCTAAAGAGGTCCTTGAAGAGGTCATGCAGGGACTCATGTAACGGTTTTTTCTCGGAAAGTATTTATCTTGGGCCGTAATCGAAACCTAACTCTTTCCAAAGTTTGTCCCAGAACCAAATTCCGTAAGCTGCCTCTGTGGGCAGACGGTAGCCGAGTTGGTGAGCCAGTGCGATCACCTGGCCTCGGTGGTGCGCTTCGTGGGCGAACATGTAGGCAAACATTGTCGCGCCGGCGGGCCAAACGCGCGTCCAACTGCCGCGTGAGAATTGCGTCACCCGCCGGTCTGGCTTTTCCGAAAGTGCATCCTCGAGCATTTGAAGGCAGCGCGTGCCGCTTTTGCGGTGAGCGATGGCGGTTTGTCTGCGGGTGCAACGAAAGGGATCAAGGGGCGCGGGGCATTTGAGATGAGGCGCCGAATGTTTCAGCCAAACCAAGCGACTGTTATGCAGATGGGCAAAGATGGCGGCAATGGTGCGGCCTTCGCGCCGCTTCAGTCCGGGAGCGCCGGCTCGCCAAGCCCCCGCCTCAAGGTGCTCGAGCAGAAGCTGGTTCATACGGTCGTTGGCCGCGTACGTTTCTAACAAAACCTCGCGAATGTTTGATTCAGTCGCTGCCCGGCGCGACATAAAAGCTCCTTGCGGAAATTGGTAGCCCGGCGGTGCGCTGGACTGATGCCCTGGCCCAAGCCTTTCTTGCCTGGCCTACAGCTACCGCGGCACTCGATGCTAACCCACTGATTTCTTCCGAGATCGTTCCAGGCTTTCTAAGCCTCTGGTTTCTCGACTGGAAACCCCGCCCCTGTCCATCCCCGCCATCCGCTATCCACGGATACCACGCGCTTGTAACCCATTTTTTGAAGATTGTCGGCGACCAGCGCGGAGCGATAACCACCGCCGCAGTAGAGGAGAATTTCCGCCTCCCGGTCCGGGATCTGGCTTTCGATGTCGCGCTCGATGATCCCCCTGGAAAGGTGTTTCGCCCCGGGGATGTGCCCGGCAGCCCATTCATGATCCTCACGCACATCAATGAGATGGAATTCTTCCTTCGCATCCAGCCTTTTCTTCAACTCTGGGATGGTAGTCTCGCGGACGCGTTGTTTCGAGTCCCGGACGAGCGCCAGAAATGCTGGGGTATGCTGTCTTACCATGGAGTAGCCCTCCTGTCAAAATTATAGTATCGCCCAGCTCAAGGATAGCTCTTTCAAGCAATTGCTTAGTTCTCCCAATCCGCCAAGAAAATATTAATCTCATGCGGCTGCCTGGCGTTGCGGTTGGATGCGAAAACCAACCGCCTGCCATCCGGAGAGAACTGCGGGAAGGCATTGAAGCCACCGGTGAAGGAAATGCGTTCGAGCTTCGAGCCGTCGCGATTCACCGCATAGAGTTCAAACTCGCTTGTGCCGGGATGTTGGTAATTGGAAGCGAAGATGATGCGCTGGCTGCCAGGGAAAAAGAAAGGCGCAAAGCTGGCGCCGCCGAGGCCGGTGGTCTGGTGCTGCTCAGAGCCATCAGCGCGCATCACATAAAGGTCCATTTGCATCGGCTCGACCAAGTCTTTGGCCAGAAGTGACTTGTAGCGAGCCACTTCATCCGCAGCCGTTGGATAGTGGGCGCGGTAGACGATCCATCTCCCATCTGGCGAAAAGAAAGGCCCACCGTCGTAACCCAGTCGGTGAGTTAAACGCCTTACCTCGCTGCCATCGGGGTTCATGGTATAGATTTCGAGGTCGCCATCCCGCGACGAGGTGAAGACGATCTTCTTTCCATCGGCAGAGAGTGTGGCTTCGGCGTTGTAGCCCGGCCCTTTCGTGAGCTGGTTCACAATCTTGCCGCTGTCCGTAGCATAGAAAATCTTGAAGGCTGAATATACTCCCCAAACGTAGCCTTGGGAATAATTGGGACGCGGTGGGCACTCCGGGCTCGTCAGGTGAGTCGACGAGTAGAGGATATGCTTCCCGTCGGGATAGAAGTAGCTACAAGTGGTTTTGCCCTGACCGGTCGAAACAAGGTGCTGGTCCGAGCCGTCGGCATTCATGATGAAGATCTGGTCACACTTGTAGGGCTCGCGTGTGGTCTGGAATATCAGGCGTCTGCCGTCATAACTGAAGTACGCTTCCGCGTTCTGTCCGCCAAATGTAAGTTGTTTGACGTGGCGTAGGTGCGTCTCCCGGGGGTCGCGCAGAGGGTCGTCCGGAGTGCCCTGGACGACCGGCCCCGCGCCGGAAAGCCCGGATTTCTGTTGGCCGCCAAGCTCCAACCCGAACACCACAATCAGCAGCAAACTTGCCAGGGCGACCCTCCCTGCACTCGCGTGATTGCGCAGGGCGAAGAGTAGTATTGGCTCCAGTTTTGTCACAACTTTGTTCCTCGCTTGTTTGTTCCCGGGGTTCATCATCATCTACAGCGCACACCCATAAATCGCACTCTGCGCCGCTCATTTCTTTGCGCATTCGAGCGTGAACTCAAACCCGTCGATGCCCTCGCCGGCTGCCACGTCCGCCCGCTCTTCCTGCTTGGGACAACCGCGGCGCTTGAGAGTCACAAAATTGCGGCCGGGTATGAGTTCCAATGCCACCCCGCCGTCACTGCAGGTTTCTCCCTTCACGTTGTCCACGATGCTCCCATTCGACCAGGTTGTCTCGAGGCCGACCCGTTCCAATGGTCGCCCGGCGCTATCGGTAATACAAAAAAGCACGGGTTTGTGGAGCACCCTTTGAGGCTGGTAGATTTCCGGTGGGATCATGACCATTTCCTGAGTTGCGGAAGCTTCCGAGGGCGTGAGCTGCACGTGCCGGAATACCGTCGTATCCTCCGTGGCGCCGTCGCGGCGCGCCGTAACCCAGTAAAGGCCAGATGGAAGGCTGGAGAACGAATACCGGCCCTCGGGGTCGCTCGTCGTCTGGTCCATGAGGCGTTCGGCATGATCGGTTAACGAAACTATAGCATCGCGAATTGGAATTGAATCCGGGGTGTCGACAGTACCGGAGACTTGGCCACGCGACTCCGGGCCGGGGGGTTGAAGCTGAACTTCAATCGCGTCGCTCGAAACTTCGCCTTGCCAGACCGTTACCTTCAGGTCGCGTTGGATTTCTTCCGCGTTGGAATACTGGGCCTTGTAAGTGATCGATAGGCGGTACGTTCCCCAGATCGGTTTCTGCACCTCGGAAAGAGCGGGTGTCAGTCGAATCGTGGCCCTCTCTTCGTAGTCCTCGCCGGGCGCCAACCTGACCAGCTTCGGCTTGGGAAAACCGACGCTCTCGAAAACCGCCCCTTGTGCCGAATTCGAAATGGCTGCCTGTCCCGCGCTCACCGGCTCGATCTTGACCGTGAGCACCGAGCTGCCCGTCGTCGGTCGTGGGCCCGCATCCTCCTCCAGCAACCTCGGGGTTGGCAGCTTGCCCCGCGCGTGCCGGTAAAGCCAGACCGTTTCATTGCCGGCATTGTGGACATGAAGAGTTACGCGTGCTGGGAGCGGCGCCGCGATGTTCTGTTGCTCGACGGAGATGAGAAGCTTGAGAGATGTGTCAGTTGCCGCTCCTTGACATGGCAGAGCGAGAGGCACAAGTAACAGCAGTGTTTTGACAAAACCAGCTCTCGACGATCGGGATATTCCTGTTATCATTGGGCCCGTTTTTCCGCCATGCTTCGAAGTGTCTTAAACGGACGAGTGCCAGATAGCATTAATCATACCACGAGCCGCTGGCGCTCATTCGCCAGACTCGAACCCCAACAGGATCGCGTCAAAGTTCCCCAAGCTAAACATTCGACGCAGCTCCGCCGCCTGCTGTGCGGAAAGGCTTCGCCTTTCCGAGGGCCTCCACTCTGACTACCCCCTCGGCTGGAAGGCTCAGCCTTCCAGCCGAGGGAGGGGGGAAGGAAGGCGGTCTGCGCCGGAAAGCCAGAGGCTTTCCACACAGCAGGCGGCGAAGCCGCTTTTCTCCCGACTTTGACACAGCCCTGAACAGCAAGGAAGGCAGGCCTTCTCCCGCCACTGCGGGGTCAGGGCAGGCTCTACAGGGCGGCGCTACTTTCTCACCTCTAGCGTGACCTCGCGCGTAACCTTCTCTCCTTTTCGCAGAACAGTTACTGACACCTTATCGCCCGGCTTGTGGGCTCGCAGGGCGTAAGTGAAATCGTAGAGGTTATCGATTTTCTTACCACCGAAATCAATCAAGGTGTCTCCAGCCTTGAAGCCCGCATTGGCGGCGGGGCTGCCGTCGCGCACATCCGCGAATTTCACCCCACCGTGCTCAGCTTCACCGAAATCGGGGATGGAACCGAAGTAAGGACCGTATCCGCCCCCACCTCCCATTGCGGAAGGGGTGGGCTCTGCCACGCGTACGAATTGCGGCTTGTCTTTCAATTGGTCGAGTCCGTTGACCACTTGCGCCACCAATCGCACCACCTTCGCCCCATCCTCGGCATTTATTTTCTCCCAAGTGTCGGACGGCTTGTGATAGTCGGAGTGAAGGCCGGAGAAGAAGAAAAGCACCGGCACGCTCCGGACTGTAAAGGACATGTGATCGCTGGCGCCATACCCTGAGCCTGAAAAGCTCAGATCGAATCCCAGGTCGCGGTCGGCATCTTCCACCAGCTTCTTGAAGCCCGGAGAGGTTCCGGTTCCTCCAATGTAGAGCTTGTTTTTGGAGACGCGGCCGATCATATCCATGTTGACCATGGCTAGCGTCTTGTCGAGGCTGCAGGCGGGGTGATTGGTATAGTAGCTGGAGCCAAGCAACCCGGTTTCCTCTCCCGCGAAGGCTATAAAGAGGAGCGTGTGCGCGGAACGCGGGCGCTCATGCGCGAACCCGTCGGCCAATTCGAGCACAGCGCTGGTGCCGGAAGCGTTGTCATCCGCTCCGTGGTGGATCTGACCGATCTGGCTGGGGGCCAGCGAATGTTGATCGCCTAGCCCAAGATGGTCGTAATGCGCACCGACGACAATGCACTGGCTGGCGAGCTTCTCATCCTGGCCTTCCAAGACGCCGAGCACGTTAGACACCTCCTTGCGCACGCGCTTGACGTCCACGGACAGAGCAACCTCCGCGGAGGGGTCCAGCGCGAAGGAGTGGTTCGAAAGGTCCTTGTCAATGGCTTGGCGAAGGTCTTCCAGGCTCTTCCCCGAAGGCTTGAGCCACTCGTCCACGACCTGCGCCTTCACCTGGAGAGCCGCGATTTGCATCTCTTCCGGACCCGTGAGCGTGCCAAACTTGACCAGCTCATCGGGCTCGCCCGGGTGATTCCCGAGGTCATTCACCAGGATCATCCCCACCGCGCCGTGGTTCCTTGCGTTGATGGCCTTGTTCACAATTTCCGCGTGCGTGGTGAGCTGTTTTCCCGCCCGGACACTCTTCGCGTCGTTTTCTTGCGGCTCATGCCTGAGCACCAAGACGATCTTGCCCTTGGCGTCCACGCCCTTGTAATCGTCGTAATTGAACTCGGGTGCGGTGATTCCATATCCCGCGAAGACCAGCGGCGCTTGAACCGTCACCGCCTCCGAAAAGCTGAAGGGAACAAAATCCTGACCGGCGGTGAGGGCGGTGCGTGTGGCGCCGCTTTGGTAGGTCACGGAGTTGTTGGGGCCCATCTGCGCGCCCACCGTGATCTTGAATCGTTGGAGGTAAGTTCCGTTGTCTCCCACAGGTTTCAGCCCGAACTTCTTAAAGCGCTTTGCGATGTATTGTGCAGCTTCATCAAGCTCTTTTGTGCCGTCTCCGCGCCCTTTCAACTTGTCACTGGCAAGGAACTTGATGGGCTCCAGGAACTCCTTGGAGGTGAACTGCGGCTCTGCTTCTTTTGCTGGGGAGGGTCCTGCGAGCGGCGCCAGGAACAATGCCGCAGCAAGGAGCCAAGCGCACATTGTAGTAACACGAATCGAGATTCGTCGGAAGTTCGTGTAAGACGTTTTGCGATCAGACATGTTTCTCCTTCTCACCCGGAATCATAATGCGGCTGCGGGCCGCAACCAAAGGCCTCATGTAGGGCCGAACGGCGCTCGGCCCTCGGGCGAGCGCCGCTCGCCCCTACAGCACCCGCAAAATCAGACACTTCAAGTAGTGTGTTTCGGGCACGGTCAACAGTATCGGGTGGTCGCGCGATTGGGTGCGCCGCTCGACCACGCTCAAAGTGCGGTGCGCATCGAGCGCCGCGCCGGCGATGACTTCGAGCAGGTCCGCCTCGCTCACATGATGCGAGCACGAGCAGGTGAGGAGGAATCCGCCCGGGTTCAGTATCTTGAGCGCGCGCAAGTTCAGTTCCTTGTAGCCGCGCAGCGCCGCCTCCAGGTTGGACTTCTGCCGCGCAAACGCCGGGGGATCAAGCACGATGGTGTCATAGTGTTGTTTTTCCAGGTCGGCGGCCTTCAAGAAGTCAAAGCAGTTGGCTTCCTTCCACTGCACGTTGGTAACGCCGTTCAATTGTTGGTTGCGGCGCGCGAGGTTGAGCGCTTCCGGAGAGGTGTCAATCCCCAGCACGGAATCGCACTGCCGGGCCAGATTAAGCGTAAACCCGCCCGCATAGCTAAAGCAGTCGAGCGCGCGCCCTTGCGCGTATTGGCGGGCCGCCAGACGATTCTCGCGCTGGTCGAGAAAGCCGCCAGTCTTCTGGCCGCCCATCAAGTCGAAGAAAAATCTCAACCCGTTCTCTTCCACCTCAACTTCGCTAATGCTTTCACCGGCCAGTGTGCCCTTCTGCTCCGCAAGTCCCTCCAATTCCCGAACCGCCACATCGTTGCGCTCCAGAATCGAGCGTGGCGAAAAGGCCTCCTGGAGAATCTCGACAACCTGCGGCTTCAGCCGGTCCATCCCTTGGCTGAGAGTCTGGATGACGAAGCATGGGCCGTAACGGTCAACAATGAGAGAAGGAAGCAGATCGCCTTCCCCAGAAACAAGGCGGTAGGCTTGGGCGCCGTCCACCACTTGCTGCCGAAAACTCGCCGCCGTGGCGATGCGCTCCGCGAGAAACGCGCGGTCGAATGGGCGGTCTTCACGCGTAAGCAGGCGCAACGCGATCAGAGACTTGCTGCTATAAAGTGCCTGCCCCCAAAAATGCCGCCTTCGGTCCTGCAGACGAACCACGGCCCCGGGACCTGCCTCACCCGCGTCCAGAACGTCGGCGCGGTAAATCCACACGTGGCCGGAGAGCACTCGCTCCACGCCCCGCTGTGAAATGGTGACGGCTTGAGAGGGCATACTGAAACTCTACCACAACGGAGGTATTGTCCGTGGTCTGTGATTCGTTGTGTGACCCACTGGCTTCGGGTACTTTCAACTGACAACTGGCCACGGACAACGGACCTCTCTCACTGATACAATTCCTGATCGATGCTTCTCGAAGAATTCGATTATCAGCTTCCGCCGGAGTTGATCGCCCAGCGGCCTCTGGTCCCCCGTGACGCATCGCGGATGATGGTGCTCGACCGCGAAGGGGGGACCTTTAGGGACCATGTGTTTCGCGATCTCCCTCAAGTCCTTGAGCCTGGCGATCTTTTGGTTTTTAACAACACTAAAGTCTTTCCTGCGCGCTTGCTCGGCCGGCGGCGCGGCCTCCGCTCACAATCCATTGGAAAGCGCAATCCCGCGGCGCGGGAGTTTCTGAAGGGGGAAGTCGAGTTGTTGCTGACTCGGCAGGAGAGCGGGGATGTCTGGCAGGGGCTTGTCCACCCGGGCCGAAAGGTGAGAACGGGCGAGGTACTTCTCTTCGGCGAGGGGGAATTGCAGGCAGAAGTTATCGGGCGAGGCGATTACGGCGTGCGCCGCGTGCGTTTGAGGGCGCGCGAAGCTAGCATCGAAGAAGTGATCGACCGTCTGGGCCACGTTCCTTTGCCACCCTACATCCGGCGCGCCGACGAAGCGCAGGATCGCGAAACCTATCAGACGATCTATGCTAAAGTTCGTGGCGCGGTAGCCGCCCCCACGGCAGGTTTTCACTTCACGGAAAGAGTTCTCGAGGCGCTGCGTCAGCGCAAGATTGAAACTTGCGAGATCACACTCCACGTGGGCCTGGGGACGTTTCAGCCGGTGCGGGTGGACCGAGTGGAAGAACATAAGATGGAAGCCGAACGCTATGAGATCTCGGAGGCCGCCGCAGTCGCTTTGAATAGGGCGCTCGAGCAAGGCCGGCGCATCATTGGCGTAGGCACCACCAGCGTCCGCACACTCGAACATGTGGCGCTCGAGCGCGGCGGAAGAATCGAGCCAGGGAGAGGAGAAACGAGTTTGTTCATATATCCCGGATTCACATTTCGCATGGTCCGGGGGCTGCTCACCAACTTTCACCTTCCCAAGTCCACCCTGCTCATGCTGGTGTGCGCCTTGGCAGGCCACGACCTTACACTCCGCGCCTACCAGCATGCCGTACGGGAGCGCTACCGCTTTTACAGCTACGGTGACTGCATGCTTGTGCTCTGACAGATTGCTAAGGCAAGTGTAGCGCAGGGCCCGCTTTCCGGCCCTGCGGCTTTTCGAGCCTTTCGCGCAACCCATCCAGTAGGCCGAACATCTAATTACTTTCAGGCACTTGGGGCTTTCCGGTATTGGTGACTAAAACTTGCGTGAAGCGTCTAAACCCTTAACCACTGGATTTGGAAGAGAGCTATCCAGAAGGTAAAAGTTGCCTTTGGAGGGAGGTATCGCTTTATGAAGAAAGTCAAGCTGCCATTGCCGTTGTTGATCCTGATTTTGGCCATCTTCTTCGCGCTCACCAGCACAGTAGGAGAATGGATCGGCCGTCCCGCATCCGCCTCACGCACCCACCCGAGCGATACAGTGGAGCAGCAACAAGCCGCCATCGTCTATGTCCGGGTCATGTCCTGGCTCTCGCGAGTGATCACTCATCCCGCCGCTCACGCAGAGGACAACGGTGAATCCGCGCCACCTGCCGAACCCATCAAGGCGCCAACTCATGAAGTGGCTGCCCCCAGGCTCCAGTTGTGCGCCTTAAACAAATCCTCCCGCCCCTCCACGACCCTATGCAAGTCTTCCCGTGGTACTTTATCGCCCACCCAACGGTCGGAAAGTTCAAGGGCAGTCCACTCTGCTGCCGATGTGTTGCGGAATTCGAGCACAACAGCCGGCGGTTCCTGATGAGTAAGACTCAAGAATCAAGGGACTTAATGAGAGAGTGGGCAGTAAGCAGAAAGCAGTAGGCAGTAGGCAGATAAGAAACTGATCGCTAACTACGGACCACTGACAACTGACCACTGACAACCGAATGTCTTCCGTGGGCGACTTACCACTGCACCCGCACGCGATACTTCAGCACGGATTCCGCATTGGCCGCCACCGGCACAGTGAATTGCGCGGCGAAAGCAGCCGTCTTTTCGTACTTGTAGTTTGAGTCCAGCATCGTCCAATCGCCGCCAATGGGTTCATTCACAACCACGGTGATGGGCTCCGGCTTGTGATTGCGAAGTGAAATCTCGAAGGCGAACTCGAAAGTCCGGCCATAAGCTTTAAAATCCGTCTGCTTTCTTTCCGCCACCACATCGAAAGCGTTGCCGATGTGTAGATCGAGTGTTTCATCCTTGGGAGTATGGCCGATGCGGTCTTCGCCAATGAATTGCAGCCGCCCCTTCGAGTCGCCTTGATAGACGCGAACCGTTCCGGCCGGCAGCGGAATGCCAAGAGAGTTTTCCTTTGAGTTTTTGAACTTAAGATGGACTTGGACCGGCTCCTTAATGGGCTCCCCAGGGCGCTGGGCGTTGTGGTAGTAGTATTGCTGTCCGTCCACCTCGAACACCTTGTCGAAGCTGAGCCCTGTGGCATCGAGCAGGCTGATCTGCTTGGTTTCATTGTCCTGGAGGTTGGTGCGCCGCTCGAGCGTATAAAGGTGGTACTCGGAGATCGGTTCCTGGACAAATTGAGGCGCCGGTGCGGCCATCGCCTTCATAAGCCTGTTTCCGCCAACGCCACCGCCCTCTCCTGGCCCTGCCACGCGGTGTACCTCGCCCGCCACAAGCTGGAGCTGTGCATTCTGAAATGCGGTTCCGCTATTGTTGATGACCGTCACCCAACCGTTCAAATCCGCCGCCTTGTCATCCGAGCGAATCGTGAGAACGTAGTCGGCGTTCCAATTGACCTGGTTGGTCAGGTAGGATGCTTCCACCGTCTGCTCGTCGGCCCTGTTGTTGTCCAGCAGCCACACCAGCGTCGGCTTGCTGTACAGGTTTTCGGGCAGGTCAGGGAAAACGTAGCGGTCCGCGCCCATGCCGGTGATGATTTCGTTCCCGACTTTCCACACCGGCGCTTCGTTAAGGGCAAGCAGTGTGGCTTTAACGGGAACTTCCTTGGTGGAATTGTTCTCGGTCACCAACCGCACTAGGGTCAGTTCTTTGCCCACATATTTTTGGAGAAGCTTCTGCGGGCTCAGCAGGTCGTACTCGTAGTTCTGCTCGAGGACGCTCAGCTCCTTGGGGGCGGTGAGCGAGACGATGTGGACCGTGGCCGGATTCACCTGAGCCGCTATATCCATATAACGCAAGTCCAGTGTTCCCGCGGGAAGCCGCAGCCTACGCACGTCACGCACCAGCGCGACATTGGAGTTGTAAACGGTCACCGCCAGGTCTTTCTGATCGTGCTGCGTGGAAGTCACGGTGGTTTGGGCGAAAGATCGCAGGCCCATCAGGAGCGTGATTGCTACGGCGCAGACGAGCCACCGCGGCGTGCGTTGCTTCAGCATAAGTCACCTTCCGGTTCGTGGGATGTCATTCCATGCTTTTGGAAGCATCCAGCCTACCGCGTGTTGCCCCGGAATGAAAGGCGAAATCCCATGCTGGCGTCGTTTGGGTTGGTATACCTGTAGGAACGCTACTGTCCCGTCCCACCTAGTTGCTGACAGTACCCCCTCACTTCCCTGCCCCTCTCCCCCTTGGGGGAGAGGGTGGGCCGCCGTCGGCGTTTTCTTCAGCCGGGGCGGACCGGGTGAGGGGGTTCGTGCCAAGCTGCTCGTTGTCCACAATAACGCGGGGATGATGCCAGCCTGCGACGCCCGGGTCTCGCAATCGACACCAGCACCCGAAACCCGCTCCTCTTGACTTTCAGCCCAGGCGGTGGCTTAATCACTAATGTAGGGTTGCGGGGCGGTCCGCATAACATTTCGAGAGCAAATCGTTGAAGAGCACACAAGTCGCTGAATTCGAAGCGTGGGCGAGACTGTGCGTTCAGGGCGGTTTGGCCTTTTGCCCACCGGGCGGGGTGTTGTGCGGGGCCGACACGAAACAAGAGTTTCCCAGATCAATTCAATCTCAATTGGAAGAGGTGACACATGCGAATGCTTCTCCATGTCAAGCTTCCGGTCGAGCCATTTAACACCGCGGTGAAGGACGGCACGGCAGGAAAGAAGATACAGCGCATTCTCGACGAGCTGAAGCCGGAGGCGGTCTACTTCGGGGATTTTCAAGGCCACCGCGGGGGGATCCTGGTCATCAATATGGATGATCCGTCAAAGATTCCGACGTTCGCGGAGCCCTGGTTCCTCACGTTCAATGCGGATTGCGAGTTCCGTGTTGTGATGACCCCGGAAGACCTGGCCAAAGCTGGCCTGGACAAGCTGGGCAAGAAGTGGTCCTGACGCCCAGGGCTGGCTGACCACGGGTTGCACACGACGGTGTTGGCGCGACATCTTCGAGCGTTAATTGTGGCGCGCCGCCGAAGGATAGGTGTGTGGCCGCTAGCCGTGGAACATTGCCTTTCGAATTAAGCAGGGAGGGACATATGGCTGAAAAGAAGAGCATTGCAGTAGTAGGGGCAACCGGTGCGCAGGGTGGCGGCCTGGTCCGCGCCATCTTGAGCGACCCAAGGGGTGGCTTCAGCGCGCGCGCTCTCTCGCGAGACGTCAACTCTGACAAGGCAAAAGCATTGGCAAAGCTGGGCGCCGAGGTGGTCGCCGCCGACGTCGACGACGTCGAGAGCCTGAAGAGGGCGTTTGAAGGCGCCTACGGGGCGTTCTGCGTCACGTTTTTCTGGGCGCACTTCTCGCCGGAGAAGGAGTTAGCCGAGGCCGCCAACATGGCCCAGGCGGCGAAGCACGCCGGGATCGAGCACGTGATCTGGTCGACCCTCGAAGACGCGCGCAAGTGGGTGCCCCTCAGCGACAACCGCATGCCCACCCTTATGGGCAAATACAAAGTGCCGCACCTGGACGCCAAGGGCGAGGCCAACCATCTGTTCACCGACCTCCGTCTGCCGGTGACGTTCCTTCAGACGTCGTTCTATTGGGAAAACTTCATCTACTTCGGCATGGGCCCCAAGAAGGGCCCGGACGGCAAGCTAGCAATCACGCTGCCCATGGGCGACAAGAAGCTCCCGGGCATCGCCGCCGAGGACATCGGCCGCTGCGCCTACGGCATCTTCAAGAGGGGCCGCGAGTTCATTGGCAAGACCGTCAGTATTGCCGGCGAGCATTTGACCGGCGCGCAGATGGCCGCCGCGCTCACCAAGGCGCTGGGTCAGGAGGTGCGCTACAACGACGTGCCACCCCAGGTGTACCGCAGCTTCGATTTCCCGGGCGCTGAGGACCTCGGCAATATGTTCCAGTTCAAGCGCGACTTCAACGAGTACTTCTGTGGCGTGCGTAACCTCGATGTCGCCCGAGCCCTCAACCCCGCGCTGCAAAGCTTCGACGCGTGGCTCGCCCAAAACAAGACCCGTATCCCGCTCGGGTAACCCAAAACCGGATTTCTTTCTCTTGGCAAGAGTTCTTCGGCTCGTGTAGGGCCGAACGGCCCGTCGCCCGAAGGCAGCTTTGGGCCGCAGGGCGGCGTTCGGCCCACGGTCGGGCGAGCGCCGCTCGCCACTACACGCTCAGGATAAACTCCGCGAAGAATCCCGGCATTTAACGGAAGAAGTGCCGAGACCCTTCGCCCAAAGAACGGACTCAGGGTGACACTATGGACTCGCCACTCGTCCCGCTTAGCAGGCGGATTCCAGGTGGATTCCGTCCACTCAATTGCCGAATTGACCGCCATCACAAACCTCTCAAGATGTCTTGTTAACTTTCCAGTTAGAGAGCGGAGGTGATGTCGGTCTTCTTGAAATCCTCGCATTTGAAGAGGAGAGGTTCGCCGCTGGTCTTGGCGAGCGCATAGGCGAAGCAATCACCGAAATTCAGCCCGGCGGCGTGGTGGCCCTTGCCGAAGTCGAGGAAAGCCTGTCGCGCAAAATGCGCCTGCTCGATGGTGACAGGTTCGATGACGATGCCAGCTCTGCGGCGCTGGCCGGTCTGAACAAAAATGTTCCACGATTGCCAGTGTCGTGCGAACATAGGAATATGGTCCACCAACAGCAGTTTTCACTTCGCACCGCAGGGCAAGGCGATATGCACGACATCACCCCTCAAGTTGCTGCCGCCGTCGCTGAGTCGAGAATCAAGACCGGGACCGTCAACGTTTTCAATATCGGCAGCACGGCGGCAATTGGCACGATCGAGTTTGAGGCCGGGCTACAGCATGACCTGCCGGCCATCCTCAACAAGCTTATCCCCCCTAGTCGCAACTACGGCCACGAGCAGGCTTGGCAGGACGGCAACGGCCATTCGCATTTGCAGGCAACCCTGCTCGGCCCCTCACTAACCGTACCCATTGTTCAAGGTGAACTGCTGCTCGGAACATGGCAGCAAATCTTCCATCTCGAGTGCGATGTGCGCGGACGTCAACGCACGGTGATGGTCACTGTGATGGGCGAAACGTAGGTATCCGCTTTGGTGGGCCAGCCCCCCATAGGCACCGCACTATCGTTGCCTTACCCAAAGAAAAATGGCTGTAACCCAACCACCGCCAGTCTTCCGGCCGCTTCACCAACTCCTTCCGCACGGGACTCAACTGTTTCAATTGAGCCCCAAAGGGGCTCACGACCGTGGCCCGGGGGAAGATTCCCCAGCCTTCGTCAGCGCATAGCTGGTACTGCGTCCGCCCCCAGAATTGCGGACGAGGATGCCTCCTTTGACGAGTTCGGCAATGTCACGCAGGGCTGTGTCGTGGGAACACTTTGCGAGCTTCGCCCATTTTGACGTGGTTAGCTTTCCCTCGAAGCCATCGAGAAGCCAGTTGAGGACAAGGCGTTGTCGTTCGTTCAGGTCAGAATCCCCGGCGGATTCCCAGAAGCGTGCCTTGGCTAGGACAGGTCCGAGAGTGGCTTGTGCGCCTTCGATGGCGCGGCCGAGACAGCCCAGGAACCATGCCATCCAAGGCGTGATGTCCATCCCGTCCTTCTGCGCCTGCTCCAGAATGTCGTAATACGCGGCACGCTCCTGGTGGATCTGAGCTGACATGCTGTAGAAGCGTTGCGAGCTTCTTTCCGAGCGTGCCAGCGCCATGTCGGAAATGGCGCGCGCGATGCGTCCGTTTCCGTCGTCAAAGGGGTGGATGGTGACGAACCACAAATGAGCTATCCCCGCCCTCGCAACCCAATCGCTTTCCTCATTTCCGTTGAACCAAGCAAGGAAACGCTTCATTTCTGCGTTAAGCTGGCTGGCGGCTGGCGCCTGGAAATGAACATGCTCCCTTCCCACCGGCCCAGAGACAACCTGCATCGGGCCGCCGCTGTCATCCCTGCACGCGCCAACTCTGATGGGGCGCAGCCCGTTGCGTCCAGTTGGAAACAGCGACGCATGCCACGCGAACAGCCTTTCTTCGGTGAGCGGCTGTTCGTAGTGTCTCGTGGCGTCGAGCATCATTTCAACGACGCCCTCTACGTTTCGATCCACAGGTTTGAGGCCCCCAATATCCATCCCGAGTCGGCGCGCGATGGAGGAACGGACCTGTTCCGCGTCCAGTCGCTCACCTTCGATTTCGCTGCTCTTGAGCACGTCTACGGTCGCGGTTCCGAGGACGATTTCCCGGCGGAGCTTAAAGCCCAAGCCTTCCATACAGCCCAGCAATCGGCCCTGCTCGATATGAACTGCGACCAGTTGTTCCGCCAACTTCTCGCGACCCCATTGGAAGCGGGGCCAAGTCGGGTCTTCATAGCTATATGCACTCATTCTACGCACCTCATGCGTAGATTATGGCATCTATTCTACGCAGCAGTCAACCACATTCTACGCACAACGTGCGTCGAATGAGCGGGCTATTCACCGCAAGGAGGAAATGACAACGGTCACGAAGGTTTTTCAGTATCCTGCTAACGATTATTGGCCTGCGGGTTTTCCCAGCTCGAGAGTAGCTGTTCAATTTTGTCTTCTACTGCCCATCGGGCCTCACACCGGTCCAACCCCCGCATCAGCAGCTCGTCGTAATGGGTATGCTTGTGCCGGATGGAGGCGATGACGGCCAAGCGCAGGGCATCCTCATCGAGTGCGCGGCCTGAGGCTGAGCGGCCCACGCGCCCGCTGCCGCGCTCGGCGGCGTGCGCAGGATGAAGAAGACGATAAGTTCCGGCGCGGCACCTGCGGCTTCAGGCTGTTTTGGCACTTCAGGCTGCTTCACGGTCCGACCCTGAGCAAACCCTATCATAAAGGGCCCTCTCACCACAGAGACTCAGAGGCACGGTTGCTCCTGACGCAGGATTCAGGTTAAGCTTCGTGCGGGTGTTGGCAAGGACAGGCTCCCTGGTGCTGACGCCCAACAATATGCGCAAGTTCCCCAAACTCCCGAGGCTATTGCTGGTGACGTTGGCGACGTTTTTTGCCGCCGCCACAATCCTGTACAGCGCCCTTTGGATGTACGGCACCGCCACCCACTGGCAGAGCGGCGTGGAACTGGGTTTTGATAACGAGTACGTTGCATCCGAACACTGCGAGCTTATCAGAAGCTTGGTGAGTGGCAGCCCGGCGGAAAGAGCTGGTTTAAGGCCGGGAGATCGGATTCTGAGGATCGACGGGCGGCAGATCGAGGACGCTTACTCGCTCAGTGATGTCTGGGAGAGGCGCCGGCCCGGAGATACGGTCGAATTGACAATCGAGCGCGCCAGCGTCTCTGCCCCATTCGTCGTCAAGGCTGTATTTCGGCGAGCCGGTCACCTCGGCTGGAGGGAGGGAGGGATAACGCAGCACCTAGGCGAGGACGTCTTGGACACGTTCCCCGTCGTATTCCTAGTGGTCGGCTTGGCGGTCCTGTTTCTTCGCCTGGAAGACCCATACGCCTGGCTCCTGGCTTTGATGTTTGCTGGCTTCATCGCAGTACCCTCCTTCCCCGATTGGTTCGCCGGCCTGGGGCCATCCTTGCGACCGTTCGCGATGGCCTACCGGGCGATTTTCGACAGTTCAATTGGGGCGCTATTCTACTTCTTCTTCGCGGTGTTCCCGACGCGGTCGCCGCTCGATCGTCGAGCTTCGTGGTTGAAGTGGGTGGGCCTGGCGACTGGAATGTCCCTGGGGCTGGCCAACCTGAGGGTGGGCGATCCACACGCTCCCGCGGTACTGGTCAGGCTGGTGGGGGAACATGCCGCCGACATTATTCGATTGTCCTTCCTCTATGGGTTTGTCGCCTTGGGCTTGGTCTCGCTTACCTGGAATGCCTTCAGCACTACCGACCCCGAGGCGCGCCGCAAGATTCGAGTGATTTTTTGGGGGACGCTGGTGGGCGTCGTACCGGTGGTGCTGCAACGTGGAGCCGATGACTTCTTCGGATTTCACACCCCCTTCCTGCTCGGTGTTGCGTTCGTCATTTTGCTATTTCTTTTTCCTATATCCTTTGCCTACGCCGTCGTAAAGCACCGGGTGCTCGAGATCCCGGCTTTGCTCAGGAGGAGCGCTCGTTACCTGCTCGTGCAAAGGGGTTTTACGATTTTGCTGGCTCTTGTGAGTGTCGGTGTGACGTTGGCTTTCGCCCTAGCTTTTGCTCGTTATCTAGAACCGCTAACAGGGGCTGCCGTGCCGGGAGGTATAGCCTTGGGGACCGGCTTCGGCACACTCCTGCTTTGGACGGGAACGCAGGTGCATAAAGGTGTGGGCGGGAGGATCGACCGGGCCTTCTTCCATAATGCCTACGACGCTCGCGTGATCCTGCAGGACTTGGCCGAGAAGACCCGAACCGCGACTGACCGAAAAGAGCTGGCGGAATTACTGGAGCACTATTTGATCAAGGCCCTTCAACCCAGTTCTTTTGCGGTCTATCTCGAAACGCGTGAGAATCGACTTTGCGCTGTGCGTGGCGATGTCCCGCCTGCATGGCAAACTATTTCTGCCACACAGCCATTTTTGGTGGACTTGGCGCGAAAGGGCCGGCCTTGGGAGGTTTCCGAGGAGAGCCTGAGCAATTCACCTTTTCTATTAGCGCTTCGGCCCGATTGCCTGGTGCCCATGTTGGGACGTGATAGCCGGCTCGTAGGTTTACTGGTACTGGGCCCCCGCCTCTCTGAGGAGCCCTATTCGAGAGAAGATAAACACTTGCTGGCTTCGGTGGCCAGCCAGGCGGGCGTCGCGCTGGAGAACATTCGCCTGGGTGAGCAGATCGCCGAGCGAATCGAGGCTGAGCGGCGCACGGCGCAGGAAATGGAGTTTGCCCGGCAGGTTCAGGCCAGGCTTTTCCCGCAAAAGCTGCCGCCACTCGCCACCCTGGAATATAGCGGCACGTGCACACAGGCGCGGGAAGTGGGGGGCGACTATTTTGACTTCCTCGACCTGGGTCCGGGGCGAGTCGGCATCGTCCTGGCGGACATTGCCGGCAAGGGCATCTCCGGCGCAATGCTCATGGCCAACCTGCAGGCCAACTTGCGCAGCCAATACGCCATGGCTTTGAGTGACCTGCCGGGACTGCTCAGGTCAGTGAACCATCTTCTCTATGAGAATACCGCCGAAGCCAGTTACGCCACCCTCTTCTTCGCAGTCTACGAAGACTCGGGTCGCCGGCTGCGCTATGTCAATTGCGGTCATTGTCCACCGATGCTGTTGCGAAGCAATGACACGGTAGAACGTCTCACCGCCACGGCGACGGTGCTGGGACTGTTCGACAACTGGGAGTGTTCCGTCGAGGAAGTTACCTTAACTCCGGGTGACATGCTGGTGGTTTACTCCGACGGGGTCACGGAGGCAGCGACCGCCCAAGGGGAAGAGTTTGGCGAGCGCCGCCTTATTGAGACTCTGCGCCTCCAGCGCCACCTGCCTGTCCCCACTCTGCTCAAGACAATCGTGGCAACAGTGCAAAAGTTCAGTGATGGCGAACAGGCAGATGACATCACACTGGTCATCGCACGGTGCCGATCCTAGCAGGACCGCCCAAGTGACGTTGTCAAAGTGAGGGTCAGGGCGGGCATTCCTTGCTGACCCTCCGGCGAGTTTCTGGAGAGGTTTGTTGGAAATCCTTGGGAGGGAGAGGTACGCATGAAAGAAGCACAACGGACACTTAATGAATCGACATCGCAACCCATAACCCGGCGCACCCTATTGCAAGGCGCCTCTGTGGCTGCAGTGGCGGGGATGATTGGAAGCAGATCCTTCGCACAAGCAGGCGACAGCGAAAAACCGCCAACGGCGGCTGCCTCCGGCCTTGCAGATAAGACCAAAACTTTTCCCGATAAGTTCCTGTGGGGTTGCGCGACAGCAGGACACCAGGTAGAGGGCAACAATACCAATAGCGACCTTTGGACGGTGGAACACTTACCCGAGAGCATGTTCAAAGAACCCTCAGGCGACGCCTGCGATCACTACCATCTCTATCCACAAGATATAAGCATGTTGGCCGATCTTGGGTTTAACTCTTATCGTTTTTCGCTCGAGTGGTCACGCATTGAACCGGAAGAGGGATTCTTTTCCAACGCCGAGTTGCAACATTACCGGCGCATGCTGGTCACTTGCCGCGAGCACCATTTGACGACGCTGCTTACTTATTCTCACTTCTCCATCCCACGCTGGTTTGCCTACAAGGGTGCATGGCAGAATCCTGCGGCGGCCGATCTTTACGCGCGCTTCTGTGAAAAAGCGACCAAGCACCTGGGAGACCTCGTGGATTATGCGTCAACCTTCAATGAGCCAGACCTTCCCCAATTGCTGAGCTGGATTAATTTGCCAGGCAAGCCGGGAACGAGTGTGACCGATATGTTCCAGTATAATTGGACTAAAGTGCGCAAGCAGCTCAACGCGCCTGAGTTCGCAGATTTCTTTCTGGGGGACGGGAAGAGGATCCGCGATGGTCTGCTGGCGGCCCACCAAAAGGGCAAAGCCGCGATCAAATCGGTGCGGAGCGACTTGCCAGTGGGGTTCAATCTCGCGATCATGGACGATCAGGCGGCGCCCACAGACAGTCATGTGGCCGAGAAGCGGGCTGACGTTTACGGTCCGTGGCTGGAAGCTGCAAAACAAAACGACTATCTGGGGGTGCAAACGTATTCGCGAGCCCTAGTGGGAAAGAAGGACTTGCCTCCCCCGAAAGACGCCGAGACTACGCAGGCAGGCTGGGAGTTTTACCCGGAATGCGTTGAGCATGTGGTTCGCTATGCAAGTAAGGAAACGGGTGTGCCCATCATTGTCACGGAGAACGGAATCTCCACCACCGATGACACCCGGCGCGTGGAATATTTCCTACGCGCGCTCACCGGCCTGAAACGCGCCATTGACGACGGCGTGGATGTCCGCGGCTATGTGGCCTGGTCACTGCTCGACAACTTCGAGTGGATGTCCGGTTTCGAGCCGAAGTACGGTATTGTTGCGGTGGATCTGGCCACTCAAGGGAGAACGATTAAGCCCAGTGCTGCCGTGCTGGGCAACATCGCACGGAGAAATTCGCTTTGAATGGCTTTCCAAAGGACTTTCGCCTAGTTTCTGAAGAGGTTTTCGCCAACCTTATTCGCGAATGGGGCGCGACTTTGTGCCTCTTGACATTCGGCACACGATAGGCTAGGATAGTAGGTGAGGCTGAGGCAATGCTGAATTCTGAATTGTGAATTCTGAATTGAATTATGGATTGTGAGCTGCATTCTCGCCTCTAGCCACCCCCCACTGGCTACCGCCTTTGAAGGGCCGCAGGTCCGGAGAGCAGGACCTGCGCTACGCTTGCTTACTGCCTGCTGCTCCCTGCCGACTGCTTACTGCACTTGAGGGGGGAGGGTAGAGAGGGCTCTCGGCAGGCATGGCATCCTTGGAAAAGACGCCACCGAAAGGGAAAGAAAGAGCTAATAATGTTTAAAATCGAACGATCAATGCGGGTATGTTATTGAAAACAAAGGATCACTGTGGAAAACTTGCCTAAGAAGCGGGAATGTCTATGAAAACAAATGCACTTACCACATAAGACGGGTAATGTTGTTGAAAAGAAAAGCAGTTAGTTGGTAGGAGGTGGTAGGTGGGGGAATTAAGAACGGGGGCTTGGGCCTGGGGACTGGGGCGATGGTCTGCCCCCCCGCCAGTGCGTGCCAACATCACTCGCTCGAACTGTCCCGCGACTCAAGAAAGCCTACCGATCTTGAAAAAAGGATTATTTTCTTGACGATCGAGGCGGGAATGTCATTGAAAACAAAGCACCGCTGTGGAAAAAGTGAGGGCAAAGCGGGAATGTCTTTGAAAACAAAGGTATTTAGCCCTTAAAAAGCGGGAATGTTGTTGAAAAAAAAGTAGTTAGCAGGTGACCGGCGGGCCTGCCTTACACAGCCCTTTCGCCGATCTGGAAAGCCTTGAGGATGGCTTTGGCTTTATCGAGGCATTCCTGGTGCTCACGGGCGGGAACGGAGTCCGCAACGATTCCAGCCCCAGCCTGTAGGTATGCGCGCTTGCCCTTGATGAGCACCGTGCGGATGACGATGCAGGAGTTGAGATTGCCGGAAAAGTCGAGGTAGAGCACCGCGCCGCCGTAAAGGCCGCGCCGGGTGGGTTCGAGCTCGTCGATGATTTCCATGGCGCGCACCTTGGGCGCGCCGGTGAGCGTGCCGGCGGGAAAACAGGCGGCCAGCGCGGCGTAGCTATCCGCATCCGGGCGCAGCTGGCCGCGAATGGATGAGACCAGGTGCATCACGTGGGAATAGCGCTCGACGAACATGACTTCCTGCGGGCGCACGGTCGAGAACTCGCACACGCGCCCGATGTCATTGCGGCCCAGGTCCACGAGCATGATGTGCTCGGCGCGCTCCTTTTGGTCGGCGCGCAGTTCTTCCTCCAGCCGCTTGTCCTCCTCCTCCGTCTTTCCCCTGGGGCGTGTTCCGGCGATGGGCCGGTATTCCACCTCGCGCCCGGAAACCTTGACGAGCATTTCGGGGGAAGAGCCGAGGATGGTGGAATCGCCCATGCGCAGGTAGTACATGTAAGGCGACGGATTCACCACCCGCAGGGCGCGATAAATCTCGAAGGGTGGGACGCGCACCGGCGCTTCCAAGCGTTGCGAGATCACAACCTGGAAGATGTCGCCGGCGCGAATGTATTCCTTCGCGCGCTCCACCATGGTTTCGTAACGCCGGCGGGTCATGTTGTGACGCACGCGCCAGGGGCCGCGAGGCGGGCGGAGGCGTGGCAGGAGGAGCGGGCGGCGCAGCAGGCTTTCCATACGCGCGAGCTGGCGGACCGCGGCGTCGTACTTGGCGCGCAGCGAGCCACTACCTTCTTCAGTCAGAACATTTGCAATCAGAAAGAGGCGGTGCTGAACGTGGTCGAAAGCGACGAGGTTGGCAAAGTACATGAAGGCAGCGTCGTCCACGTCAACGTCCATCTCGACGCGGGGCGGAAGGCGCTCCAGCTTGCGGACCGCTTCGTAGGCAAGAAAGCCCACGGCGCCGGCAGTGAATGGCGGCAGGCCGGGCAGGGTCACGGAGCGGTAACGCGCGCCCACCTGACGCAGGCATTCGAAGATGTCCCCGGATTCTTCCCTCCGCCGCGAGCCCCTGACGATGGTAATTCGATCGCCGCGAGAGGAAATCACCTCAAACGGGTCAACGCCGAAAAAAGTGTAGCGCCCTACCCGCTCACCACCTTCGACGCTCTCCAGCAAAAAGCTGTAGGGATGCGCCTTCCCGGCAGGGGCACGGTGGCTCACCCCGGCTGAGGTCTCAGGTGAAAGTCGCAAGTAAGCAGAAACCGGGCTGAGCAGGTCCGCAACAATCGTCCGGTAAACAGGTACAACGTTTCCGCGGCGGGCCAGGCGCTGGAATTCGGCGAAAGTGGGTTCGATGTCGGGCATAAGAACAGGATTCTGGAGTCAGGAGTCAGCAAGTTGCGGATGGGGGAAAAACGCCTGCATTCCGCGCACAGCTCTCCCTTTCAACTGACGACGGACAACGGACCTATCCGCCCGTGGACTGCTCCAGGACTTGGCGGACGGCCTGCTCCATCAGGGCACGTGGGGCAGCGAGCCCAGTCCAGATTTCGAATTGACGCGCGCCTTGCGCCACCAGCATTTCAAGGCCGGAGATAGTAATCA
>Ga0326728_10005208_pt1 | contig 37081 bp, 33 predicted proteins | sample MB3enrmetagenome_FD_207602 | JGI IMG/M metagenome (GOLD analysis project Ga0326728, IMG submission 207602) | Lab enriched peat soil microbial communities from McLean, Ithaca, NY, United States - MB31MN | ecosystem: Environmental > Terrestrial > Soil > Wetlands > Peat | place: USA: New York...
CATGGCCAGATATGTCAAACAACAAGGGAACATCTATCATAAGCTGCATGAGGACCGTCAGCTAAGCCTTTTTTAGGTAATACCCCGCTGCTTGCGGCGGGGTAATTTATTGATTTCGCGCTATCTCCCGAGTTTGTAGAAGAATACAAGTCCGGGGAGATACGGTAGCTAATAAAATGGCGTTCATAACCAGGCGCTCAACCGGACGCTTTACAGCGCCGGTTAGCTCTGCGTTCGGTCATGGACTATAAGGAGACAGTGAATTCATGTCACTCGATCACTACGTCTCTCAGGTACATCTGAAGAACTTCTACTCCCCGAAACTCGGGAATTTGATGTACGCGATCCGAAAAAGTGACCTGAAACTATTCACACCAAATGCACGGTCGGTGTGCAGAATCGAGGAAGGCAATACCAACGCCTGCCTCCGAGAAGATCGCATAGTTGAGGAGTTCTTGAAAAGGATCGAGCCACGGTACAACTCAGCCGTCAAGAAGCTTATGACGGGCAAAATCGATCGGGAGATCATCTTCGTTATTGCTGGCTTCGTAGCTTATGTTTCCACCTGTTCTCCCGCCGGCATGCGCGTTCTCTCGGAATCATTGAAACCTGTAGTTGAGCATGTTTCGGCTATCATTGATTCCAGGGGATCGCTCTCGCCCCCGCCACCCGAACTTGGGGGAAAGAGCCTAACGGAGCTTCTGCAAAACGGTACTATACGCATCAGCATCAATCCCAAGTATCCGCAAGCCATCGGCATCCAATCGATTCTTCTTCTCACTGCATCGTACGGGAATTGCGATTGGGACGTCCTGATCAATTCATTTGACGATAGTCCCTTCTTCACGAGCGACTTCCCGATTGCAATTGAATGTGGTTCCAACCCTGATATCCTGAACAGGATTGTCCCTCTGGCACCTGCTATTGCCATTAGGATTCGCCCCAATCTCTCCCACAAAAGGGAGCAGGCCGATTTTTCATTCTCATACTTCCGGCGAACCATTCAAAAGTTAGACCGTTCCCAAGTAATGAATATCAACAGACTGATCGTTCGTTGCGCAGAGACCACGGTATTCTTTCGTGAAAACTACGACTGGGTGTCAAGTTTTATCAAGAAGAACGCGAGCTTTCGTGTCGAGACCAAAAGTCAGAGGGTGCCTTACAAGAAAGGCAGCATCATGCGGACGACGCAGGAGATTACGAGGATGACCGAACAACACGTTCCACCGGATCGCTTATACTCCCGGTGAACTTGGTGTTATCATCTTTCCGCGGTAATGCGTTATTTACCGCTTTCGGCCTGATGCTGCAGTAGTAGGTGTACTGGATGAGGTGGTTCTTTCGCGGCCGGGGGATTTTCGATGGATTTTTCGCTGCTTTTCGATGGCGCCCGGCGAAACTATACAGTTGAAGTATGTTGAGCCGGCGCGCCGAGAAAACGACGAAAAAGGCGCGTAACGCTTTACCCCGCGGTTAGCTTTTGTATATACTGCGGGGCAAAGATCACGGCCGCAACCCATCTAACTATGGATAGACGCATATCTCCCATGTCGCTGCTCATAATCCTGACGGGCTTAAACCTTTTCAACTACCTGGACCGCTATATCCTGGGTGCTGTGCGCACCCCTATGGCCGCTGCATTCGGGCTTGATTACGGCGCGTCCGGCCGCATGTTCACGGTCTTCATGCTCGGCTATTTCCTCACCGCGCCCGTTTTCGGCTATCTCGGGGATCGCGGCTCCCGGAAGGCACTCATCGCCCTCGGCGTGTTCGTCTGGAGCCTGGGGACCGTGCTCACCGGCCTGGCCCAGGGCTTTTTCGCCCTCCTCTGCTTCAGGGCGGTCGTTGGGGTGGGGGAGGCGAGCTACGGGAGCTTGAGCCCCGGTTTGATCTCGGACGCGTGGAGCCCGGCGAAACGGAACATGGCTCTTACGGTTTTCTATATCGCCATCCCGGTCGGGTCGGCCGCAGGCTACATGCTGGGAGGGGAGATCGCCGTCCACTGGGGCTGGCGCTGCGCGTTCTACGTGGCCGGCGCTCCGGGCCTCCTCCTTGCGCTGGTCCTTTTGCCCTTTAAGGAGCCTGCCCGGGGCGAATCCGAAGGCGCCTCCGCGCAAGGCGCAGGGAAGGCGGGCTTGCGCGACATCCTCCGCCTCTTCGCAAATGCCGATTACAGCCTCGTCGTCTGGGGCTACGTAGCATATACCTTTGCCCTTGGGGCCTTCGCTTTTTGGGGACCGACGTTCCTCGAAAAAGTGCACGGCCTGGCCCTCGACAGGGCGGACAATTTCTTCGGGGCGGTCCTGATCGTCGCCGGCGTCGTGGGGAGCCTCCTGGGCGGCCTGCTCGGGACGCGGTGGCAGAGGCGCACGTCTGCAGGCTACGCCCTGCTGCTCGCAAGCTCCGTCGCCCTCTCCGTCCCCCTGGCCTTCTGCGCCGTCCTCGCTGCCGGCGCCGCGCTATCGATGGCCTTCCTTGCCGGGTCGATCTTTCTCCTCTTCTTCATCACCGGCCCCGTCAATACGCTGATCCTGGAGACGGTCGCCGTCAACGTCCGCTCAAGCGCGATGGCGGTCTCCATCTTGATGATCCACCTCTTCGGCGACCTCTATTCCCCCGAAATAGTGGGAAGGCTTGCAGACCGCGTGGCGGGAGACCTCCAGAGGGCGATGCTGCTCCTGCCCGCCGTGCTGCTCGTCGCAGCGTGCGTCTGGACTGTCCTCGCCGCAAAGACCCTGAAGGCGCAGGCCGCAGCGGGGGGCGTACGCCCATGAGCGAGCGCGGCGCCGCAAACCCGGCTAAGAGCCTCCTCCGGAGATGCTACGAGGAGACCTTGCGCCTTCTGTTCAAGGTCTATCTCAAGCTGGTGCACCGGATCAGGATCGAGGGCATCGAGAGGGTCCCGAAGGCGTTCGACAGGCTCATCGTCGTCGCGAACCATGCATCCTACCTGGACGGCGTCATCCTGTGGACCTATCTCCGCCTTCCCTTGCGCATCGTCGTGGACCGCGCCATCGCGTCGAGCCGATGGCTCGCGCCATTCCTGAAGAACGATTATATCGTGCCCATCGATTTCATGAACCCTTACGGGCTTAAAGATATCGTCCGCATGGTCGGCGAGGGCCTCCCCCTCGTCGTCTTCCCCGAAGGCCGCAGGACATCGACGGGCAGCTTCATGAAGCTCTACGACGGGGCGGGGTTCGTCGCGTACAGGACGGGAGCGCCCATACTCCCCATCTACCTGAAGGGTACGTATGACACGTTCTTTGCGAGGAAGCACAAGGGGCGGCGCCTACTGGCGCCCATCGTCGTCACCATAGGCGAGGCGTGCCCGCCCATCGACTTCGGCCGCCTGCCTAACAGGAAGCGGAAAGGGGCGGCCACGCGCATGATCTACGCGATGCTCTGCGGCCTCTACCTGGAAGCCCACGCCCGCCCATCGACCCTCGGACGGGAGTTCATCCGGGCCTGCTCGCGGGGTCGGGGCAGGAAGCTCTTCGGCGACTCGACCGGCGCCAGGGTGAGCCGCGGGAAGGCGCTTCTCGGCGCATTCGCCCTCGGCCGCAGCATCTCCCGCATCGCCGAGGGGAACGTCGCGATCATGCTCCCGAACCTGGCCGTGACCGCTGTCGTCTTCATGGCCATGCAGCTCTACCGCAAGGCGCCGGCCTTCCTCAATTATTCGGGCGGGCCGCGCGGCCTCGGCCTGGCCATGGAGCTTGCGGACACAGGGACGGTCATCACGTCGCGGCGGTTTCTGGACAGGCTGCGGCTGACGGATGCCGTTTTCGGCCCCCGGAGATGCATCTTTCTCGAAGACCTGAAGGCGCAGATCGGCGCGGGCGACAAGCTCCATGCGCTCTTTCGCACCCTTTTCCCCGGCCGCTTAGGGCGCGCGCGGCCGGGCGAGGAGAAGGAGACGGCGGTCATACTCTTCACCTCCGGGTCGGAGGCTACCCCGAAAGGCGTCTGCCTCTCCCACGAGAATATCATCACGAACGTTTACCAAGGGCTTGCAAAGGTAGATGTCACGGGCGAAGACTGCTTTTTGAATATCCTGCCTATGTTCCACAGCTTCGGCCTTACGGCGGGGACGATCATTCCCATCCTTGCGGGGGCGCGGGCGTTCTTCCACGTCAGCCCCCTCCAATACAGGATCGTGCCGGAGCTCGCTTACGACAACGAGTGCACGATCATGCTGGCCACGAACACCTTCCTCAATGGGTACGCCAGGAGGGCAAACCCCTACGACTTCCGTTCCCTGCGCTACATCTTCTGCGGGGGCGAGGCGCTCACCAACGCGGTCTTCGAGCGCTACGCGCGGACCTTCGGCATTCGCCTCCTGGCGGGATACGGCGTGACTGAGTGCGCGCCTCTGATAAGCCTCAACACCGCCCTCCAATACGAGTACGGGACGGTGGGCGCCCTGCTTCCCGGCATGGAGAAAAGGATCGTGCCCGTCGAGGGCATCGACGACAAGGGCGGGACGGTGGGGAGCCTGCTTGTGCGGGGTAAGAACGTGATGAAGGGCTACCTCAAGAACGAGGAGGCCAACCAGAAATACCTCGTCGAGGACGCGGGATGGTACGATACGGGCGACATCGTCGAGGTGACGAAGGAAGGGTCGCTGAAGATCGTGGGCAGGCTGAGGCGGTTCGCCAAGATAAGCGGGGAGATGATTTCCCTGGCCGCCATGGAGGAGGTCCTGGTCCGAGAGCTTGCCGGGCGCAAAGACCTGGCGGTGATGGCCGTGAGCGATGATAGAAGGGGCGAGACCCTGATCGTAGTCACGAACAATCCTGGGATAGATCAGAAAAGCGTGAGGGAAGCGCTGAAGGCAGGGGGGTTCGCGGAGTTGGCTATTCCCCGCCGCGTCCAGTTCATGAAGGAGATTCCTAAACTAGGGACGGGTAAAATAGATTACGTGAGGCTCAGAGAGTTGATGTTGGGGTGAGCGTCTGCTCTTTTTTCAGGTTGATCTTCACGCCGTAAAGCGGCGATCTCCGCATGAAATCGACAAAATTCTCCCGTGGGCGTCTCAGACGCTCGTACTCGTCCTTTGAAATGACAACGGCAGCCGGCTCTTCGCGCATCGTAATGGTTTGGGGACCCTCTCTTGAGGCCCTCCTGATAACCTCGTTCAACCGTGCTTTTGCTTCCCGAATCCGCCACTTTCTCATAGAACACTCCTACTACCCAGAATAGTCAATGATACGTCTTCCCGGGATGGAAAAGCAAGCATTCCGGATGGCCTATCTTGGGAGATATGAGAAAATGTGGGCCGCCGGCAGGCGGCCGGGGGTGATTGACATACTCTCGGCCCAGTGGTATACTGGTCATAATTCTGGTTGACCATAATTGGAGGTAGATATGAAGACGCTCCCTCTTTCCGAGGTAAAGATGAAATTGAGCAGCCTTGTGGATCAGGTCGAGACAACGGATGAAGAGATCGTCATTACCAGGAACGGCCGGCCTGCCGCTGTACTGGTGAGTCCCGATGAATACGAGAGCTGGAAAGAGACGGTCACAGTGAAATCTCAGCCAGGGTTCATCGACGAGATCAGGAGCGGTCTTCGGCAGTTGAAGAGCCGGAAGAGCAGGCTCTACACCCTGGAGGAACTCTTTGACGAGAGGTAGCCGCCGCAGATTACGACTGCCGGAAGACCTCGCGGACCTGATTCGCGGAATGCATCCGGGTCTCAAGAAGAAGGTGAGGGCCTGTCTTGAGATCATCCTGTCCGATCCTGCGTCCGGTAAGGCCCTCAGGGACGACCTAGCGGGATTGAGAAGCTTCAGGATCGGCCGTCTGAGGGTAATCTACAAAATCTCGAAGACCGAAGTGCAGGTCGTGGCAATCGGGCCGCGAAGCCGCATCTACGAAGAGACATCGAGATTGGTAAAAAAGGAGCGGGCAGGCGGCAAGAAGTGATTATTTCCGTAGAAGGGTTTAGCGTGCACAGTTTGCTGCCGTCTATCCTTGACCGCGATCTTTGATAAACGTGCCGTTGCGATACTCTTCGAAGGCGACCTCCAGCTCTTTCTGGGTGTTCATCACTATGGGCCCGTACCATGCGACAGGCTCGCCTATCGGTTTGCCTGAGATGAGCAGGAAACGCACGCTCTCGCCGTCAGTGGCAACCGCTATCTGCTCGCCGTCGCCAAAGACGATAAGGCTGTTGTTCCCGATTGTCGGCTTTCTGTCTATGTCGAAGTAATTCGACCCTTCCATTTCGTACCTGAAGGGATCCTTCTCGCGGCAGAAGCAGCCTTCTCCTCCGATCACATAGGCGATGACGGTATAACCGGGCCGGGTGCTATGAGTGAATTCGGAGCGGGCGGGAACGGTTACGTCAAGGTATTCGGGATCGGTCACGATGTCGGCCACAGGACCCTTTATGCCCTCCGTTTCGCCGCAGATAACCTTCACTTGCGCACCGTTTCGCGCGCGGACCTCCGGTATCTGATTCTTTGTCAATCCGCGGTAGCGGGGACCCATCATTTTGTGGGATGCGGGAAGGTTGGCCCAAAGCTGGAAGCCGCCCATGATTCCCGACTTGTCGCCCTTCGGCATTTCCTGATGAATAATGCCGCTGCCCGCCGTCATCCACTGAACGTCCCCTTCGCCGATCACGCCTTTATTGCCCATGCTGTCGCCGTGTTCGACCTTGCCTTGGAGGACGTAAGTGATGGTTTCTATTCCACGATGGGGATGCCAGGGAAATCCTTTCATGTAATAACGAGGATCATCAGAACGAAAATCGTCGAGAAGCAGGAATGGATCGAACTCGGGCGCCTCGCTTCCTCCGAAAGCGCGCCTCAGATGGACCCCTGCCCCCTCTATCGTGGGCTTGCTCCTTATCACCTTTCTGATTCTTCTGTTCGTTGCCATTTCTGCCTTTCATTATAATCCTTATCAGATGAGCGGGCAATGCGCAGAGCAGGTTTTTCATCCGGGCACTTGTGTAAGCGGTAGATAAAAGTGTTGGTTATCACTTGGGCACGCACGTAGACATAAAGAAGGGCGAGAGGCGAAACACGAAACGCCGGATCCAGGCATTATATTTAAATTACGCAGCCCGTGGACGGGCCTGCACCGGACGCTTTTGATTGCAAACGGATGTGGCCCATCAGGAAAGGTGCGCCGCGCGGCGCGATCGGCAATGTCCTTTGCAAGACGGTCGGCGACCGGCACGTGATACTCGTCTTCCGCCTGGTTCTGGCCTGCGCTTTTCTTGTTTCGTGTCCCCTTCGGGGAGAAAACCCCTCGCCTTTAGGCGAAGGCTTTAGCCCCCGAAGGAGACCCGACCACAAGGATATCCCCCGACTAAAGTCGGCGGGTTTGCAGCCATGGCGTTGAACGACCACCATCTGAAGATGGTGGTTTCTGCGGGCTGCCGATGTCGACTTCAGTCGACGAGGCACGTCTAGCCCGTGGGAACCCACCGGCTTTAGCCGGTGGTGGGTCAGTCTAATGTACAGAATGAAAGATGTCCCTGTTTGCTCCCTGATCGAAATTGCCCGCCGGGTCCTTCTCAGAAAGGATTGCCGCTGAAAACCTGTATGTAGTTGGGACTGTGCAGCGCTTGACCTTGCGGCTGGAAGGAGACCCACGTTTCAAGCGTGTTCATATTCATGACGATTGACTGCACGACGGACTCGTTTTCATCGTTGTATCTCCATATCGCGCCGTCGCTTGCCTTGCCGGTACTGTGCGCCCCGGGATAGCCCGTTATCTGCTTCATCACGCCGATATTGACTGTGCCGCCGCCGGCAAATGCATTTGTGTAGAGAGTTATGAAAGAGTTCCATCGGTCCAGATTTCCATTCCAAAAGTCAGAGTTATCGGAGGTTCCCGGAAGGGTAAACCAGTTTACCACGCAGATGGCATTGGAGAAGTTCCACGCCGGGATCGGGACCGCCGTACCTGTCTTCAGGGTGGATGTCGCGGTTCTCAATCCGCTGAACCCTTCAGTGGGATCGTCTTCAAAAACTGCCGCAGTGTTTGGATCGGCCAGGATCACGTTGAAAGTGTATGCGTAGTCCTTTCCCGTCATGAAAGCGGCAACGCCCTGAAGGGTTGTCTGGTTTTCCAGGGCATATCGAACGTCCATTACATACGATCGTTCGCCTCCGAGCAAAACATACGGCCACACTACATCGCTATCGAGAACTGCTGCAAAGACTTTACTGGCGTTAAAGCCGCTGATCGCGCAAATCTGGCCGACGAAGCCGAAAAGAACGACCGACTTGCTGCCGTTATGCAGCATTACCGTTGCCTCTAAAGAGGATAAAAAGGGCAGGGTATAGTCGCTCCACTCCAGATTGCGGCCGACTATCGTTTCGCCGGTCGTCGATCCGCTGCCGAAGGCAGCAGATGCGGAACAACTGAGCACGCGCGCGATATCGGCGGCAAGGTGGAAAATAAGGAGCTTGTTTTGGGAGAGCCGTCCGTTGCCTACGGTATCGTCCGTGCTGGAAAAGACTGACTGCATCCCCTGGATTTCCAATTGATAGTCCGTCGGAATGTTGCCATATATGATATGCGCCCTTCGATTGAGCTCGTTAAAGTCAATACCGGCCTCTTCAAGAGCCTGGAGGGTGGCCTGTATAACAGAATCGACGAGCGACTCATACCCGGGGACGCTGTATTGTATTTGCAGCGCATACTGCCGTCCTATTTCGTAATGGTTTCCAGCAGACATGTCTATATCGACCCTATAATAAAGCCCGTTAACGTACCGGATCGTAACTATGGAAGCAGTGCCGCCAGAGGCGGAGCCGGAGCCGGACCCCCCACACCCTTGAAGCGCTGCAACGGATAAGAGGACGATTGCGAAAAAAGCCATCTTAATGGTCTTCATATAGCTCTCCTGAAGAATAATGACCCTGGCTTATCGAGTGGACACGCAACAATCCGTACCATCCCGCATGGCCGGTGTTGCAGACGCACCATATTTAAGACGGCCGCAGCGGATGTTTCAACGGAAATCCACGGTATTCAAGGAAAACGGCGGTCATTCCCGACTTCTTTGCGCTTTTTCCCCCGTTCTTGATTGTTGGCGCCATAATAGCAAATTACACCCATTCAAGCCCGGCCGTTCCCCAGCCTGATCGTCTTTCCGGGCTCCACCGGATGGGCCGCAAACCACTTCTCTAGGTTTACGTTACTCTGCGGGATTCGAATGGACGGGGATCTTTTGTCTCTGCCGTCCATCCGTCGCAGGCAGGAAGAAGGGCGAGAGGCGAAACGTGAAACGCGGAAGAACAGGCATTATAGTTATTCACGTGGCCCACAACGGGGCCTGCACCGGACGCTTTCGATTGTAAACGGAGGTGACCCATCAGGAAAGGTGCGCCGTGCGGCGCGATCGGCAATATCCTTTGCAAGACGGTCGGAAACCGGCGACTGATACTCGTCTTCCGCCTGTTTCTGGCCTGCACCTTTCTTATTGCGTCCTTCGGGAAGTTCGTAGATATCGAGCACTACTCGGTCGCCATGGTCTACAGTTTCGACATACTGCCGGGACCGCTGGCGATAGGCTTCGGGTGGGCCCTCCCGTTCATCGAGCTTGCCTGTGCGGCCGGCCTGCTCGTCGGCGTGCTGACCCGCCTGTCTGCCCTCGGCATCGCCCTCCTGAGCACCTCCTTCTTCATCGCCAAGGCTATCGTGCTCTCGAGGGGGGCGGACGTGGCGTGCGGCTGTTTCGGGGCTGTCGGGTCCACGATGGCCTCATGGAGCATCTATTTGGACCCTGCGGTCTTCCTGCTCGCAGTGGCGGTCCTTTTGTCGCCGGGGCAAAGCAGGCACTGGGTCTCCCTCGGAAGAAAGCTTGGCGGGAAGTGGAGCAGGAAGCTCGACTTCATATGGTGAGAGGCTGCCTCCCGTCTGCCCGGCCGCATATCAAGGCCGCAAAAGCCCCCCAAAAGGCCCGTCGCCCTTTAGGGGAGGCTACTTCGGCTCGGTGGGATAGCGGGCCTTGACCCAATCTTCCCAGGCGCCCCTCACGCCGCCCTTAAGATAGTAAACTTTATCGTAGCCCGCGTTCCGATAGGCCTGCGTCAAACTGACGCTCGTTGAGTCGTTCACTCAGGCGCAATAGAGGACGATTGTCTTGTCTTTGGGGTATTGATTCATCCAGGAGCCGAACTTCATCCCATCTTCCCTGATGGCCCCCTTGATCTTTGTCTTACTCTTGTCCCAGTCATATTTCGTTCTCACGTCGATGACGATTACATCGGGCTTCCCCAGGAGGGGAAGAAGCTGTTCCTTCGTAATCATCCCGACGTCGCCGGCCCTTGCGACGGCGCACGCAAGTACGCTGAGCGCAAGGATAATGGCCGATATCGCATACTTCGCCATGGATACTCCTCCCCGCCGCTTTTTCGATGCTTCGCAGACGCTCAGTCCGTGCCGCAAAGCCCCGTTCTCAAAGATACGGGCTGCCGGTCGTACGGTCCTCATGCATTATAATACCGATTTAAGCCCTTTGCCATGACTGGGGACCGCTTTTCGGATTTTTGAGATTATTTGAAAGATGTCTGTGCCAAAGTGCATCTCTCCGATTACATTTGCGCTAAGATGGATTTAGTGGACACCAAAAGTTGAGGTACCATACCGAGACGGAGGTGTCGGAATGGAAAGATTGCCGAGAGCAGTATACACAAGGGAGCTTCGGCTATTGACATCGGGGGTCAATTTGGCTATGATCTCGCTTGGAGATCAAAACAAATCCAATCCACGGAGGGTGTAAGATGAAAAGGGTATTGCTGGCAGCATTATTGTTTTGCTTCGCGTTGGGGTTTGTAGGACACGCATTCGCCCAGGATTCGGCCGACTGGAGCAAGCAGGAGTTCATGAACAAGCTGGCCACCGCCAGAGTGCACCAGATTGAGGGCACAGTGGTCAGTCATGACCCTGTATGCCATTGCGTCGTTTTAAAAACGGCAAAAGGGGAGATGACCTTTCAGGACGACTATGCCAAGTTCATGCAGGATTACAACCAGGCAAAAGGGCTGAAAATGGGCGCCAAGGTGAAGGGCGTCTACAAGACGGTCAATCACATCCACTATCTAACGGATGTCGACTACGTGATGTAGCGACGCTGCGACCGGCGTGGCGACTGCTAAAGAGAGGGGGCAAGACGTGCGCTCCCTCTCTCCTTTTTCGGCAGGGTTGCGCAACCGGTGCGGTCCGGCCGGTTTGCCCTTGATGTCTACCTGCCACTTGCAAAAGGGGCGGATGGACGTGTAAGTTATCATGTGGGCGCGCACTATAGCGATCTCGTAACGTTCCTCCTCGATCCCCGCAGCTATCCCGACAGTCCGTCCGGCATCGTCCACCACGAGACGCACATTTCCCATGTTTTCGTGGGAGACGCCTACGTTTACAAGATCAAGAAGCCCGTCAACTTCGGCTTCCTCGATTTTTCCACCCTGGAGAAAAGGCACTTTTACTGCCGCGAAGAGGTGGTTCTCAACTCGCGCCTCGCCGGGGACGTCTACCTCGGCGTCGTCCCCATATACGGGAGGGACGGCCGGTATTCCTTCCGCCGGTCGAAGGGGGCGGGCATCGTCGAGTACGCGGTCAAGATGAGGACGATACCGGAGGAGAGGCTCTTTTCCAGCCTCATCGGGGCAGGGCGGCTCCTCGAAGACGAGGCTGCCGAGGTAGGGGCGATGGTCGCCCGCTTCCACAGGCAGGCGCCCGCGCACAGGGCAGGGCCTTACGGCGGCCTCTCGACGGTTCGTACCAACGCGGAGGAGAATTTCGAGCAGATAGGGGCTTACCGGGGCGCTACCGTAGACGCGGACCTTTACGACCGGCTTGTTGAGAAGACGCACGCATTCCTCCGGGATCACGAGGCCCTTTTCGGACAGAGGAAGACAGGCGGGTTCGTGCGCGAAGGCCACGGCGACCTCCACACGCAGCACGTCTGCCTGATCCGGCCGCCCGTCATCGTAGATTGCATCGAGTTCAACAAGCGCTTCCGCATAAGCGATGTGCTTGAGGACATCGCCTTCCTTCTGATGGACCTGGAGGACAAGGGCAGGCACGACCTTTCGCTCGCTGTGTCGCGCGCCTATTTTACCCGCTTCCCCTCGGCCTGCTCCGTGGAGCTTTTGCAGTTCTATAAGACGTACCGCGCTGTAGTCAGGGGTAAGATCGAGGGCTTCACGGCGAAGGCCCTCGCGGAGGAAGACCCAGGGGCGGCCGGGGCCGCAAAGAGGCGCGCCGCAGACTACTTCAGCCTCGCAGGGTACTACATGGGGCAGGCGCACTCTCTCTTCAACCCGGTCGTGCTCATGGGGCCTGCCGGGTCCGGCAAGTCGGCGGCGGCGAAGGGGCTGCTCGGCGATGCGCTGGTCCTGCGGTCCGACGAGGTGCGCAAAAGGATAGCCGGCCTCAAGGCGGCAGACCACGTGTACGTCGATTACGGGACGGGCCTCTACAACGCGGAGACGACGCACAGGACGTACCGGGCGCTGACGGAAGGAGCCGTGGCTGCCTGCCGGGAAGGGCGGAGGGTCGTCGTAGACGCCGTGTTCCTTGCCTCCGACCTCGTCCGGCAGTTCTACGACGCAAGCATCAGGGAAGGGCTCAACCCATTCTTCATCTCGTGCTTCGCGGACCATGGCGTGCTTAGGGAGAGGGTGAGGCGGCGCGTCGAGGACGGCTCCGATGTCTCCGACGCCCACCCTGAGGTGCTTGAGCGCCAGCTTGCCGTCATGGAAGCGCCGAAGGACATCCCCTCCTTCCGCCTCATGAGAATCGATACGGGCAGGGCGTCCCCCGAAGAGATCAGGCAGGCGCTGCGGCTGTTTCTGGCGCCGGGCAGCGTGAGGGGAGGGCGGGACGGCCGCGAGGGGGCGTGCTGAAGACCGGAGACGGCCGTTCTTTCCGTGTTAAAATAAGGGCGTGAGCGAGAAGGCGCAAGTGGTCGTCGAGGCCGGCACGGAGTATTCTGCGCGCATAGAAGATATGGCGCTCCCTGCCTGCCATGGCGTGGCGCGCCTGGGCGGGCTCGTCGTCTTCGTCCCGGGCGGCGTGACGGGCGACAGGGTGCGCATAAGGATAGCCAGGACGGAGAGGCGCTTCGCCTACGGCGAGGTCGTCGCTGTCGAGGAGGCTTCGGCCCTGCGGGAGGCGCCTGCCTGCGCGTATTTCGGCGCGTGCGGCGGCTGCGACCTCCAGATGCTGGCCTACGATGCTCAGCTTAAGCTGAAGGAGAACCACCTTGGTCAGACCCTCGGCAGGATAGGCGGGCAGGACACGGCGGGGGTAAAGATCGCGCCCATCGTCCCTTCCGCCGGGACGCCCTCTTATCGCGGTAAGATAGAGCTCTCTTTCGGCGAGGCAGGCGGCAGGCTTTTCGTGGGCCTTGCTGGCCGCTCGTCGCCTTTCAGCCCTCATGCAGGTCGCATCGTCCCCATAGACGGCTGCCTCCTTTTCGGCCCCGTTGCCGGCCGGCTCCTCCCCATCATCGTGGAGGCGCTCCGGGGGGCGGGCCTTACGGTATACGACGAGCGGACGGGTAAAGGCGCGCTCAAACGGCTCGTCCTTCGGGAGGCAAAGGGCACAGGTGAAGTGATGGTCCACGTCGCCGCCGCCTCCGACGCGAGCCGGGCCCTCGCTCCCCTTAAGGCGGCCCTGGCGGCAAGCGTGCCGCAGGTCGTCAGCGTCTACACGACATCAGGCAGCGCGACGAGGCTCCTTTGGGGAAAGCCCGCCATCGAGGAGCGGCTTTCGGGCTTTTCTTTCCGCATATACCCGCGCACGTTTTTTCAGCCGAACCCGGCAACCGCAGCGCTTTTATGCGAGCGCCTCGCAGCTATGCCGTGGGTTGGACAGGCGCGCCGCATCCTCGGCCTTTACTGCGGCGTGGGGCCTATAGAGATCGTTCTGGCCCGGCTGCTGCCTCGTGCGAGCGTGACGGGCGTCGATTCGGATGGCGAGAACATCGCCTGCGCAGAGGAGAACGCCGCCCTCAACGGAGCGGACAATTGCCGCTTCATAAAAGAGAGGGCGGAAAAGGCGGCGCGCCTTGCGGAGGGGAAGACCGACCTGCTCGTGATCGACCCGCCGCGAAGGGGTTTGAGCAGCGAGGCCCTGGGCGCGATCCTGAGCGTCCGTCCTGAGAGGATCGCCTATGTTTCATGCAACCCGGCGACCCTTGCAAGGGACCTGAAGGCGATGGGCAGGACATACAAGGCCAGGGAGGTCGTGCCCTTCGATTTTTTCCCCCAGACGGCGCATGTTGAGGCCCTCGCCCTTTTAGAGCGCATAGCGCCTCGACGCGAGGCGTCTCGATAGGACGTCCCCCGGCGGGCCATCTCTTTCTTGACCTCTCCCGGCCGTTCGTAGTCTAATAATAGCTTGATGGTGCGCAAGTCGGACGTATAATACGTGAGGAGGGAGAGTGAAAAAAACGGTTGATAGAATCAAGGATGCTTTCATTGCGACCCGGCCGTGGTCCTTCACCATGTCCCTCATCTCCGTCTCCATCGGGACGCTCCTTGCCGCCGAGGAAGGCCCGATATACTGGGGCGACTTCATCCTGGTCTGCGTCGGCATCGTCTGCTTCCACGCTACGGCGAACGTGCTGAACGACTATTTCGACACCCGCTACGGCGTTGACCAGCCCGACTCCCCGACGGCGGCCTACAGGCCGCAGCCTATATTGAGCGGGGCGTTCACTCCGGGGCAGCTCCTTGCGGAAGGGTTGATCCTCGCCGGCGTCACCGTAATCATCGGCCTTATCCTTGCTTTCGAGCGCTCCCTCATCGTCCTGTGGATCGGCATCGCCGGGTTCCTCGCTTGCGTCTTCTACACGGCGGGGCCGGTGAAGTTCAAGTACAGGGCGTGGGGGGAAGTCTTCGTCTTCGTGATGTGGGGGCCGCTGATGTTCGAGGGCGCGTATGCGGTGCAGCGCCAGGCGCTCTCGCTGAAAGCCCTCGCCGTGTCGATACCTTTCGGCATGCTGGTGGCCCTTGTCCTGCTTGCCAACAATATCAGGGACATCGACTACGATTCGCGGCAGCCCATAAAGACCGTCGGGATACTCCTGGGCGCCGCCCGCTCGATCCGCCTTTATGCGCTTATGATCGCGGCCGCCTACCTGTTTGTGGTGCTCATGGTGGTGGCCGGGATGCTCAGCCCGTGGGCGCTCCTCGTCCTTCTTTCCCTGCCGAAGGCCCTCAAGCTCGTCAGGGTCTTCGCGCAGAAGGTCCCCGACGCGGCCGACGCGAATACGGCCCAGCTCAACACGGTCTTCGGCCTGCTGCTCGTCGCCGCCCTCATCATCAACAGGATAGTATCCATGTGATCACCGGGGGCGTAGTAATCGCCTTCGTCTGCTGGGCGTTTGCCTTCGGCTGGGCATGGGGCAATTTCTGGGGGAAAATCGGGCTCTCGGTCGTCATCGTCTTGACATATTCATTGATATGGCAGCGGCCGGCTATCACTTTCCGCGCAAAGTCGATCGCCCTGGGCGTGTTGTCGGCAGCCGTCCTATACGGGCTGTTCTTTCTCGGAAATGCCCTTGCCCCCCTCGTGCTGCCAGGGGCGCGCGCCCAGGTAGGCGGCATCTACGGTCTGGGCTGGGGGACGAGCCGGCTCCTCGTCTTTCTGCTGCTCCTTTTCGTCACGGGGCCCGCGGAGGAGATCTTCTGGCGGGGCTTCCTTCAATCCCGGATGATGGCGGCCTGGGGGGCGGGCCGGGGATGCCTGGCAGCCACTTTGGTCTACGCGGGCGTCCACGTTTTTTCCGGCAACCCGGTGCTCGTCATAGCGGCGCTGCTGGCAGGGGCGTTCTGGGGCGCCCTCTATGTATGGCGGCGGGATGTGCTGCTGCTGATCGTCTCCCACTCGGTCTGGTCGGCTTTCATCTTCGCGGTTGCGCCTGTCAGGTGAGAGCGCCGGGATATTTTCGTCCATAGCTTTGTCGTCGCGTTCGGCGCGGCTCCTCACATACACAAAAAGTATGCTGCGTCGCGCGCCTCCGCGACTCCGCGCTCTGAACGAAACTATTCTCGGCGCTGGCCGGGGCGATAGATCGCAAGAAAGCGGCAAGTATGAGGATGCAGATTTGGGTGAGCGCAAGCCCGAGGAACGGAGGCGTACTTTTTCTGTACGTCGGAGTCCCGCAGGGCAAAGCGCAAGCCCAAAGGTGTGCCTCAGACGCAGCCGCTATCGTCGATCGCGCGTTATCGCGCGATCGATCGAGCACACACCCCCTCCTGAGATCATCAGGGCAATGCACATCCCGATCATGAGCAAGTGGTACTCGAACCCTTCCCCCGCTTTCTGTCCGAACCAGTTCATGAAGAAGCCGAACTTCAGGTGCACGAGGAGGATGGCGACGACCATCTCGACCGCTATGCCGAAGGCGGCCACCCTGGTGAGGAAGCCGAAGAAAAGGCCGATGGGGCCGAGGAATTCCGCTGCGATGGCGAGGATGGCGAAGGGCAGCGGGATGTGCATCTTCGTCGTCATCATGTTTATCGCCGCCGGCAGGCCCGGCCCGCCGAGCCAGCCGAGCACCTTCTGGGCGCCGTGCGGGAAGAGGACGACAGCGAGAAAGAGGCGGAGCACAAAGGCCGGCAGCCGGCCGTCCGTAGCAAGGAGCGCCTTCAGCATAGCGTGTCCTCCAGGGAAGGAAGTGATTTTCTTCAATTATAATCGTGTAATCAAGCGCAGGCATGAAGTCGCGGGAGCAAACGTCCGGGGAAACCTCCTATTCTTTGGCGCTGCCTTCCGGGCCGACCCAGCGGCCCATCTCTTTGTAAGGCGCGGTGAGACGGACGATCTCTTTCCTGGCCGCCATGAACCGTTCCTTCATCCCTTTGAGCCATTCCCTGTGGTCCCGGACGAAGCCGATGTCGCTCACGTCCCAGCCGGGCGCGCCCTTGACCGCGCGCTTTTCACCTATTCGGAAAGAGCCGTGGCAGACGGTGCAGATGAAGTCCTCCTTCCTGACCCGGACGATGTCGTTCCCGCAGAACGGGCAGGCCCGGGCCTGGCGGGCGGCCTTTCCCGGCCCGAACAGGCCCCGTCCCAGCTTTTCGGCTGTCCGCAGGTGGTTTTTCGCAAGGACCTCTCCAGGCAGGGCGGCCTTCAGGCTCACCGAGGCCTTTACGGAGAGTCCGAGGAATGCGGCGAGGGTGAGCAGGGTCTGGGGGGCAGTGCCTATCCTGTTGTCGAGGCCGTACGTTACGGCTAGTATGGCCGGCTTGTTGCGCGTCCGCTCGATGACGGAGAAGAACGAAAAGGCCCGGTCGAGGAGCATCTTGACGCTGCCGTGCGCGCCCAGGAAATAGACGGGCGACGCGATAATAAGCGCGTCGGCTTCGGCGATCAGGTCTTTCAGGAAGGGGACATCATCCTCGGTGGGACAAATCCCCTGGTCGAGGCAGCGGTAGCATCCCTTGCACGGCCTGATGTCGAGGGCCGGCAGGCGCACCAGGCTAAGGTCGCAGCCGGGGACGTGCCTTGCCGTCTCCTTCACGAAGAGCTCGCAGTTGCCCAGCTTCCTCTGCGAGCCGATGATGCCGAGCACCCTCCTTTTTTTGCCGGATTCACCCGTCATGGCGCATATCCCCCCTTGTTTAAGCCTGTTGAAAACAAACGGATTTTATGTTAAAACCCTTGTCATGAAGAACAAGAGCGTCAACCCTTTTAACAAGGGCGTATTTATCTGGCTTTTTATTATCCTTCTTATCCTTTTCCTTTTCAATATCTATCACAAGCCCAGAAAGCAGCTAGAGACGGTCGCTTTCAGCGATTTCGTAGACTCCGTCGCCGCCGACCAGGTGTCGTCCGTCACCGTCCAGGGCAAGAACATCACAGGCGTCCTTAAAGACGGGCGGGACTTCAAGACGTTCGCGCCCGACGATCCCGAGCTCGTCAAGCTCATGCGGCAGCACAGGGTAAAGATACAGGCGAAGCCCGACGAGGATTCCGGCATCTGGCAGTCGATTCTCGTTTCCTGGTTCCCCATGCTCCTTTTGATAGGCGTCTGGATATTCTTCATGCGCCAGATGCAGGCGGGGGGAGGCAAGGCCCTCGCCTTCGGCAAGAGCAGGGCGCGCATGGCCAACGGGAGGGAGAACAAGGTCACCTTCCAGGACGTTGCGGGCATCGAAGAGGCTAAGATCGAGCTTGAGGAGATCATCGAGTTCCTCCGCGACGCTAAGAAGTTTACTAAGCTGGGCGGCCGTATACCGAAAGGCGTGCTCCTCGTGGGGCAGCCCGGCACGGGAAAGACGCTCCTTGCGCGGGCCATCGCGGGTGAGGCGAACGTGCCTTTCTTCAGCATCAGCGGCTCCGACTTCGTAGAGATGTTCGTCGGCGTGGGCGCTTCGCGGGTGCGCGACCTCTTCAACCAGGGCAAGAAAAACGCGCCGTGCATCATCTTCATCGACGAGATCGACGCGGTAGGCAGGCACAGGGGCGCCGGGCTCGGCGGGGGGCACGACGAGAGGGAGCAGACCCTCAACCAGTTGCTCGTCGAGATGGACGGTTTCGAAGCGAACGGGGGCGTCATCGTAGTGTCGGCCACGAACAGGCCCGACGTCCTCGACCCCGCACTGCTCAGACCCGGCAGGTTCGACCGGCAGATAGTCGTCCCCATACCCGATGTAAAGGGCAGGGAAGAGATACTGGGCGTCCACACGCGCAAGACGGTGCTCGCCCGCTCAATCGACCTTTCGGTGATCGCCAGGGGCACGCCCGGTTTTTCCGGGGCGGACCTGGCCAACCTTGTCAACGAGGCCGCCCTGATCGCGGCCAAGAAGGACAAGAAGGAGATCGAGATCGCCGACCTTGAGGAGGCGAAGGACAAGGTGCTCATGGGCGTCGAGAGACGGAGCATGATAATACCTTACCCCGAACGGAGGAACGCGGCCTACCACGAGGCGGGACACGCCCTTGTTGCGAAGATGACGCCCAACTCCGACCCGATCCACAAGGTGACGATCATACCGAGGGGCATGGCGCTGGGAATAACCCAGCAGTTGCCCATCGACGAAAGGCATACGTATTCGAAGGAGTACCTCACCGACAACATCACCATACTCTTAGGCGGGCGGGCCGCAGAGGAGATTGTCCTCAACCATCAGACGACGGGCGCCGGGAATGACATAGAGAGGGCCACCGATATCGCCAGGAAGATGATCTGCGAGTGGGGCATGAGCGATAGGCTGGGCCCCCTCAACTACGGCAAAAAGGACGAGATGATCTTCCTCGGCAAGGAGATACAGAGGCATAGGGACTTCAGCGAGAATACGGCGAACGAGATCGATGCCGAGCTAAAGAAGATCGTATCCGACTGCTTCGAGAAGGCGAAGGCCATCCTTCTGAAGAATATCGACGCCCTGCACGCAGTCGCCACCGCCCTGCTCGACCGGGAAGTGCTCGACGGGCAGGAGATAGACAATATTCTGAAGGAAAGGACGAATGGCCTGGGAGAAACGGTTCAAGGATAAGCCTCTCGTAATGGGCATCCTGAACGTGACGCCCGATTCCTTCTACGACGGCGGGGCTTACTTCACACAGGACAAGGCGATAGAGCGGGCCTTCCGCATGATCGAGGAGGGCGTGGACATCATCGACGTCGGTGGCGAGACGACGAAGCCCTTCTCCGAGCCGACGCCGGAGAAAGAAGAGCTCCGGCGGGTGATCCCGGTGATCGCCTCCATAAGGAAGAAGTCGGACATTCCCATCTCGATAGACACCTACAAGGCCGCCATAGCCGAGGCCGCCCTGGGCGCCGGTGCGGACATCGTAAACGACATCTCCTCCCTTTCCTTCGACCCGGCCATGGCCGGGGTCGTCGCGCAGGCGCACGCCCCCGTCATCCTGATGCACATAAAAGGCACGCCGAGGGACATGCAGGTGAGCCCGTCGTACGAGAACGTCGTAGCCGAGGTGACGGCGTTCCTGGCAGAGAGGGCAGCCTTTGCGGAAAGCTGCGGCATAGCCGGGGACGACATCGTGGTGGACCCGGGGATCGGCTTCGGCAAGAGGCTTGAGGACAACCTGGCCCTCATGAGAGAGATACCCGCCCTGAAAAAACTGGGCAAGCCGGTGCTTATGGGTACGTCCATGAAGTCCTTTATCGGCCGCATACTTGGAACGACCGCCCTCGAGGACAGGGCCGAGGTCGCGCTGGCGAGCGCGGCCATATCTGTCTGGAACGGGGCCGACATCGTGAGGGTTCACGACGTGGCGGGGACGCGGAGGGTCGTCAGGTTCATGCAGGCCCTCATGGCGCTCCCTGACAGGAAATAGTTGCCATGACCCACGCCGTCAGGTGGCAGGACGTCCTCGACGTACTGATCGTCGCCTACATCATCTACCGCATACTGCTTCTGATAAAGGGCACGAAGGCCCTCCAGCTCACCGTGGGCATCGTCATGGTCTTCCTCGCCTTTTACATATCGAAGAAGCTGGAGCTTTTCACCCTGGACTCCATGCTCAGCAGCTTCGTCTCGTCCATCGTCCTGGTGATCGTCGTCATCTTCCAGAACGAGATCAGGCACATGCTCTTCGTCCTCGGGAGGAGCCCGTTTTTCCGCAAGATCACCTACGTTAAGGAGACGCTCTTCTACGACGAGCTTGTCAACGCGTGTACCATCATGGGCAGGAAGAAGACGGGCGCGCTGGTCGTGCTGGAGCGCGAGGTGGGGCTGGAGGAGTTCCTGGAGGGCGGGATAAAGATCGATGCAGAGGTCAACGCAGAGCTTATAGTGAGCGTCTTCCAGCCGACGTCGCCGCTGCACGACGGCGCGCTTGTCATAAAGGACGGGCGGATAAGGGCGGCAAGCTGCGTCCTTCCTCTATCGACCGTGGAGACCCTCGACAAGGATTTCGGGACGCGGCACCGGGCGGCCATCGGCATCACGGAGGTGGCGGACGCCGTCTCGGTGGTCGTCTCGGAGGAGTCGGGCCAGATCTCTTTCGGCGCCGGGGGCGCGATCACCCGGAACGTCACCCCGGAGGCGCTCAAGAAGGCCCTGAAGGCCCTGCTTCTGGGCAGGGAGGCGGGTTCCGGCGGCTAAGCTGCAAACGGAGGCGGTTTCTGGTCATGGGCTTCATAAGAAATCTCATCTTCAAGGAGTTCAGGCTGAAGGCCCTGGCCCTGCTCCTTGCGGTCTTCTTCTGGTTCTCCGCGACGTATATGGGGCAGTCGAAGATGGGCTTCATGGTGCCCATCTCTTTCTACAACATCGAAAAGGGCGAGGTTATCAGGGAGACCGACAGGAGGAACATCCTTATAACGGTCAACGGGCCGCCCTCGATCCTCAAGAACATGAAGGCGGAGGAGATAAAAGTGCCCGTCAACCTTGCGAGGGTGAAGGAGGGCCGCTACGTCTTCAGCATCGGGAAAGGGGACGTGATCGTCCCGCCGGGCCTCAAGGTGGAAGACGCGAGGCCCGACTACGTAGTCGTCGAGCTCGACAAGATAGTGGAAAAGCGGCTGCGCGTTGTAGTAAGATTGGATAAGAAGTGGCAGGGCGCCTACGAGGTCGCCTCCTGGCGCCCGGCGTACGTCTACGTGGAAGGCCCCAGGGAGTCGCTTCAGAAAAAGGGCGTCGTGGAGACGGTCCCGGTCAGCGGCAATTTCACCCGTCAGCAGGAAGTTCTTGATGTCCCTCTCGATGCGAAATCCCTGGAAGCGAGGAGGGTCGTGCCCGAGACGGCGCACGTTGTGCTGAGAAAGACCGGGAGTTAAGGGAAAGGGGCCATATGCCTGAGCTGATGGTAAATATCGATCACGTGGCGACCCTCCGGGAGGCGCGCGGCACGGACTATCCGGACCCTATATACGCCGCCTGCATCGCCGAGGAGGCGGGGGCCGCAGGCATCATCGTCCACCTCCGGGAGGACAGGCGCCACATAAAAGACAGGGACGTGCGCCTCCTGAAGGAAGTCATAAAGACGCGGCTCAACCTGGAGATGGCGGCAACGGACGAGATGGTGGGGATCGCCCGCGAGATACTGCCCGATATGGCGACCCTCGTGCCGGAAAAGAGGCAGGAGCTTACCACGGAAGGCGGTCTCGACGTCGCGGGCAACGCAGGCAGGATAGCGGCCGTCGTGGCGGGCCTGAAAGAGAAGGGCATAGCCGTCAGTCTCTTCATCGACCCGGACGAGGTCCAGGTGCGGGCGGCTGCATCCGCCGGCGCGGACATGATAGAGATACACACGGGGCGCTTCGCAGACGCGCCCTCGGACCGGATGAGGCAGGCGGAGCTTGCCAGGGTGATAGCCGCGGCGAGGATGGGCAAAGAGGCGGGCATGGGTGTGAACGCGGGCCACGGCCTCCACTACGCCAACGTGCGGGCCGTAGCTGCGATCCCCTATATCGACGAGCTGTCCATCGGCCACAGCATTATAGCGCGGGCGGTCTTCGCTGGTCTCGACAGGGCCGTGCGGGACATGGTCGCCCTCGCCAGGACGCCAGGCGCGGGAAGCGGGGGCCCTGAGTGATAGGGATAGACATAGTTGAGGTGGCCCGCATAGAGCGGGCACGGGAGACATACGGCGACAGGTTCCTCAACAGGGTGTTCACGGCCCGTGAGATCGAATACGCAGGCCGCAAGAGGCGGTGGGCCGAGTCCCTGGCGGGGAGGTTCGCAGCCAAAGAGGCGTTCATGAAGGCCTGGGGCAGGCGGCTCCCCTGGAAGGGCATAGAGGTCCTCTCCGGGGACCGGGGCAGGCCCTTCATACGCTTCGGGGACAGGCAGTACGATGGGGTATCCATATCCCACGAGCGGCAATTCGCCGTATCGGTGGTGGAGATATGAACAGGTCCGGCCGGGAGGCCCGGAGGTCCGCATGATAGTGCTCTCTCCTGAGAGGATGAAAAAATACGACGCCTATGCCATAGAGACGTGGGGGATCCCGTCGGCAGTCCTTATGGAGAACGCGGGGAGGACGACTTACAGGCTGATGCGGCAGGCGTACCTCCGGCCCGGTATGAAGCTGGCCATTGTCTGCGGGCCTGGGAACAACGGAGGCGACGGCTTCGTGATCGCCCGCTACGCAGCGCAGGAAGGCTTCACAACGACCGTCTTCCTCCTTGCGGAAGCCCCCTCGCTCAAAGGCGACGCCCTTATAAACATGCGCCTTTATGAGTCGATGGGCGGCAGGATTACGGCGGCGACGCACGACCCGGCCCCCGTGCTCGCGGGCATCAAAGAAGCCGATCTGATCGTGGACGCCATATTCGGAACGGGCCTCTCCAAAGACGTGGGCGGCGTCGCATCGGCCGTCATCGAAGGGATCAACGGGTCGGTAAAGACCGTGATAGCGGTAGATATACCGTCGGGGCTCGACGGCCTGCGGGGCGTCCCCCTCGGGCGCGCAGTCCGGGCGGCCCACACGTATACTTACGGCCGTGCGAAGCTGGGGCAGTTGCTCCACCCGGGCGTCGAGTACATGGGGAGGCTCACGGTTGTGGATATCTCCATGCCTGAAGCGGCCGAAAATGCCCTTGGGTATGACGCGCAGCTCGTTGACGGCCCCATGCTCCGCCGTATCTTCCGGCCGCGTCGCGCCGACACCCACAAGGGCATGTTTGGCGACGTCGCCGTGATCGCAGGCTCGGCAGGCAAGACGGGCGCTGCGGCGATGGCGAGCCTCGCCGCATTGAAGGTCGGCGCGGGCCTGGTGACCCTTGCCATACCGGCGAGCCTCAACGGTATCGTCGCCGCGAAGCTGACGGAGGCGATGACGTACCCCGTCGCGGACGCGGGCGCGGGCTGCTTTACGCTGCCGTCGTATGATGCTGTCAGGGACTTTGCGGCAGGGAAGAACGTTGTCATTATCGGTCCCGGCCTGGGCAGGCACGACGAGACGATGGAGGTCGTCAGGCGGCTCTATGGGGAGCTCGACAAGACGTTCGTGATCGACGCGGACGGGATAGGCGCCTTCGAGGGGCGCCTCGACCTTATAAAGCGAAAGAAAGGCCGCGCGGTCTTTACGCCCCATCCGGGGGAGTTCGGCCGCCTCGTCGGGAAAAGCCCGTCGGAAGTGAACGCCGACAGGCTGGAGGTAGGGAGGCGATTCGCCGCCGGGCACGGGGTCTGCCTTGTGCTGAAAGGTGCTCCGACGATCACTTTTTCGGAAGAGGGGGAGGCCTTTATCAACCCCACGGGCAACCCCGCCCTGTCGAAAGGGGGCGCGGGCGACGTGCTGACGGGCTTTGCGGGCGGGCTTGCGGCCCAGGGCTACGGCCTCACGGAGGCGGCCTTTTTCGCCGTCTACCTGCACGGATATATAGCGGACACCGCCGCGCTTAGGACCACCGACATGGACCTTCTGGCGGGCGACCTGATCGCAGGGCTTGGCGAGGCGCTGCGGGATATAAGGGATGGAACGGATAGAGTTTATATCGAGAAGTCCCTCTGACACTATCGCAATCGGCGCCCATATAGGCGCTTATGCCGCGCCGGGCGACCTTTTCCTGCTGTACGGGGAGCTCGGCGCCGGAAAGACGCAGCTCGTGAAAGGGCTTGCCAAGGGGGTCGGTGTCCCCGACTGGGAGTACGTGCTTTCCCCTTCGTTTGCCCTCGTCGGCGTCTACGAAGGGCGGATCGGCCTGTGCCATGCCGACTTATACAGGCTCGAAGGGCCGGACGCGGACACCCTCGGCATAGAAGACTGCCTGGAAGGCGGGATCGTCGCGGTCGAGTGGGCCGAGCGCGTCCCCGGCTGGCCGGACGGGATAAAGATCACCCTGAACGTTGTTGCGGAGCATGAGAGGACCGTCGTGATGGAGGTAGAGGATGCTGGTCGTGCACAAGTATGGCGGCACTTCCGTCGGGAGCCTTGATCGGATACGGAGCGTCGCCGAGAGGGTCATCGCTGAAAGGCGGAAGGGGGCGGACATCGTCGTCGTCGTCTCCGCCATGTCCGGCGAGACGGACCGCCTCCTCAAGCTGGCCGGCGGGCTTTCCCGGTTTCCCGATGAGCGGGAGACGGACGTCCTCCTTTCGACGGGTGAGCAGGTGACCTCCGCGCTCCTCGCCATCACGCTCAAGGAGATGGGTGCGGACGCGGTCTCGATGCTCGGCTCTCAGATCAGGATCGTCACCGATTCCGCGCACGGCAACGCGAGGATCGACGAGATAGAGAAGGAGAAGATACTCTCGGTCCTGGCAAAAGGGCGGATCGTCGTGGTCCCCGGCTTCCAGGGCATCGACGGGGAGGGCAATATAACGACCCTCGGCAGGGGCGGCTCGGACACGACGGCCGTTGCCGTGGCTGCTGCCCTCAAGGCGGACGTCTGCGAGATATACACGGACGTGGACGGGGTCTACACGACGGACCCGCACATTACGAAGAAGGCGCGCAGGCTGGACCGCGTCTCGTACGAAGAGATGCTCGAGATGGCAAGCCTTGGGGCGAAGGTGCTCCAGATACGGTCCGTCGAGCTTGCCAGGAAATATAGCGTCCCGCTGCTCGTGAAGTCGTCTTTCACTGGAGGCAAGGGGACGCTCGTTTGCGAGGAGGTGCCGATGATGGAACAGGTGGTCGTTGCGGGGATCAGTTACAACAAGAACGAGGCGAAGATCACGGTCGGCGAGGTGCCCGACAGGCCGGGCACAGCGAGCAAGATCTTCGGGCCCCTCGCGGAGGCGGGCATCGTCGTTGACATGATCGTCCAGAATGTGAGCCACGAAGGGCTGGCGGACATGACGTTCACTACCGCCAAGGCGGACGCGAGGAAGGCTTACAAGCTCATGGAGGCGGCAGCGCCGGGGCTGGGCGCGAAGTATCTTGCGATAGACGAGGACATAGCGAAGATATCGATAGTCGGCTCCGGCATGAGGTCCCATTCGGGCATCGCCAGCAAGATGTTTGCAATACTCTTCGAAGAGGGCATCAATCTAGAGATGATAAGCACTTCCGAGATCAAGATATCCTGTGTGGTGAAGGAAAAATACGGTGAGCTGGCCGTCCGGGCGCTCCATACGGGCTTCGGCCTCGACGCGGCAGAGGTGGTGGAGGAGCGGTGAGGGTCCTCTTTTACGATACGACCTTGAGGGACGGCGCGCAGTCCGAGGACATCGCCTTCTCGGTGAACGACAAGCTGAGGATCACCGAAAAGCTGGACGACTTCGGCATGGACTTCATCGAGGGCGGCTGGCCCGGGGCAAACCCGAAGGACCTCGCATATTTCGACGAGGTAAAAAAGCTGCGCCTCGGGCACGCCCGCATCGTGGCGTTTTCCGCCACCCTGCGGCCTGGCAGCCTGGCCGACCCCGAGGGCGACGAGATGATGCGCTCTCTCCTTGCCGCGGAGACGGAGCACGCGGGCGTCGTGGGCAAGAGCTGGGACCTCCACGTGAGGGACGTCCTGAAAGTCGGCCTCGACACGAACCTGAAGATGATCGACGGGACGATACGCCATCTGAAGAAGCGGGGCAGGTCCGTCTTCTTCGACGCGGAGCACTTCTTCGACGGCTACAAGCACAACCGGCAGTACGCCCTCAGGTGCGTGAAGGCGGCGGCCGAGGCGGGGGCCGACGTGGTCGTCCTCTGCGATACGAACGGCGGCGCGATGCCCTTCGAGATAGGGGCCGTCATAGAAGACACGGCCGCCTCATTGCAAGGCCGGCTCGGCATCCATTGCCACAATGACATGGAGATGGCAGTCGCCAATACGCTCCAGGCGGTGCAGGCGGGGTGCGTCCACGTCCAGGGCACGATCAACGGCTACGGCGAGCGGTGCGGCAACGCGAACCTCTGCTCCGTCATCCCCAGCCTCGTCCTGAAGATGGGGTGCGAGGGCATCGACGGCGGGCGGCTCGCGGCCCTGCGCGACCTCTCGCTCTTCGTCGATGAGGTTGCGAACCTGATACCGGACAAGCACCGCCCGTACGTGGGGGACGCGGCCTTCGCCCACAAGGGGGGCATCCACGTAAGCGCGATCAGGAAGAACCCGGCGACCTACGAGCACATCGACCCTGCCCTCGTCGGAAACAGCCAGCGGGTCCTTGTCTCCGACCTGTCCGGCGAGGGGAGTATCCTCGCCAAGGCCGGTGAGTTCGGCCTGGACATGGAGAAGGACAGGAAGGCGGCCAGGGAGGTCCTGAGGCGCGTCAAGGACCTGGAGCACGGGGGCTACAAGTTCGAGGGCGCAGAGGCCTCCCTTGAGCTTCTCATGAAGCGGGCGATGGGCGTCCACAGGAAGTTCTTCGACCTCATCGGCTTCCGGGTGCTTGCCGAGAAGCAGGAGAAGAGCCTCACCCCTTCGGAGGCCACCATCATGCTGAAGGTGGGCGACAGGGTGGAGCATACGGCGGCCTTCGGCAACGGCCCGGTCAACGCCCTCGACGAGGCGCTCCGCAAGGCCCTTTACAAGTTCTACCCCGTGCTGCGCACCGTGACCCTCGTCGACTACAAGGTTAGGGCGCTCTCTACGAGGGAAGGGACGGGAACGCTGATAAGGGTGCTTATCGAGTCGAGCGACGGCGTCCGCACGTGGGAGACCGTCGGCGTCTCGGAGAACATCATAGAGGCAAGCTGGCAGGCCCTCGTGGACAGCATCGACTACAAGCTGCTTCTGGAGGAGGAGAAGGCATGAAGCGCCTGATGAACATCCGTGACGCCACGAAGGAGCTGAATATCCTGCGGGCCCTCGACAGCTACGCCAGGCCCTTCGAGCTCCTCGGCTCTTACAGGCTGATCGACGACGGTCACAGGCCGGAGGCGACGGTGAGCATAAAGGCGGACCACGGGGAGATGCACGAGGCCGCGACGGGCGTCGGCCCGGTGGATGCCCTGGCGAACGTGCTCAAGAAATGCCTCGTTTCCATCTTCCCGTTCATCAAGGAGATAAAGCTGGTGGACTTCTCTTCCGGCGTGCACGACACGAGGGCGGGCACGTCGTCGCTGGTGCAGGTGTCGGCGATATTCACTGACGGCAAGGAGATATGGAGCGTAGCCGCCACTTCCGAGAACATCAACATGGCGGCGTTCCTGGCACTCATCGATGGCTTCGAGTATGCTATCCTGCTGCACCGCCAAACTTAAGGGGCCTGGCTCTTTTCGCGGCGCTGCGCGGTAAACCGATCTTTTGCCTTGCGCGTAGCGCAACGAAACAGATCTCTCTAGCGCGCAGCGTGAAAATCTCTCCGGCCCCCCCATCCTTAGTAACACTCCGCTACAGACAGACATGAATTAAAGTTTTGTGTTTCAAAATGTGTCTGACCGTAAGATGTACCTTCTTCAGGAATGCTGCGCTGGCCTTCCATCCAAAGCAGACTTTGTTCAACGTGCTCGAGCGTTCGTCAGGGGACGGCTATCCTTATGCCTTCGTAGACATGAAGTCGCTCAGATAAAAGGCTTCGATGCTCAAGGCAGTCGGATCGGGCAGGGAAGGAGAAATCTGCTGGCGAGTCGAGATAAGCCATCCTCTGTGGCACGATAAGGTCTCTAATGCCGCCGGAAAGCTTCAGCTCTTTTGTTCACCGGTGCGTTGAGGTTTACAGCAAGAAATCCTGCGCAAGGAACTCCGTCTTGGTACGCCTTTCCAATAGGGATTTTCGAATAGGCCCCCGGCGCGCGTATTAAGCAATGCGCTGGTTGTTAATGTACATTTACCGTACCGGCACTGCCCATCGGCGCCGTCTCGACGTATATGTCTACGGAAAGCGCTCCTCCTTCGAATTGGGCTATCAGGATCAGGCTGGGGTCCAACGATGACAACGTGCCTCCCGCACATGCGCAAAGGAGTCCTAAAAGCGGAACTAGCGGCAATTTACGTAATGACCTTACGACCGGACGGTGGGCGGTGGGCAAGGGAGGCGCTATCTCCTTCTTTTCGCGAATTTTGCGTGCAGTTCTTTTGCAAGCGCAAAGAACGCCTGGTTCGCCTTCTGCCCGCCGATGTTGGCCGTTATCACCATCGCGAAATCGCGCTTTGTATCGACCCAGATATGGGCCAGGTTCATGGTGTTGGAGCCGCCGTGGAACAGCATGGGACCGGGGGCCCAATCGACGGTCACCTCTCCCCATCCAAGGGCATATTTTCCGCCGGACGGCGTGCCGGGCGCTGCGTCTTTCTTTTCCGGCATGCTTATTACCGGCGCATGCAGCTTGCGCATCGTCTCGGGTTTGACAAGGGCCGGCCCTCGCTTCCCCTCGCCCGCATTCCATCCCGCCCAGTGGGCAAAATCGAGTATGGACATGTGGGCGATACCGGCGGGCCCGATCAACACCGGGACGTCGCCGTTGGGACCGGCAAGCATGGCCTTCGTCTTGCCGTCGGTCACGGAATGCCCGAGAGGCGCGTCTGTCCTTCCGAGCAAGGCCTGGGGCCCGAGGCCCGCCGTCCGCAATTTCAAAGGCGCGAAGACCCTCTCCGTTATCATTTCGTCCCAGGTCTTTTTACCGGCCTGCTCGATCATGGAGCCCGCGATAACATAGCCCATGTTGGCATAGGCGAATGACGTACCCGGCTCGAACGCCAGAGGGCGTTTGCTCCATTCCCGGACTAGCCGGTACCGCATCTCATCGAGGTTTCCGTCCTGGACAACTGCTTCCCCATAGACCTTGACCATCTCTTCGTTGTCGGTCGGGACGCCGCCCGTGTGCGACAGCAGTTGCACGAGAGTGACGCGCCGGAGCCTCTCGTCCATGCTGTCTTTTAGCTCGGGGAAGGCCTCCGATACGGTCGTATCCCACCGGAGCTTTCCTTCCTCCACCAGCATGGCAGCAAGCAAAGCCGTCATAGCTTTGGTATCCGAGCCGAGGTGAAAGCGGTCGTTTATCGTCACGGGGATTCTTACGCCCGCCCTGCGCGTGCCCACGGCCCCGGCCGATATGATCTTGCCGTTTCTAACCACGGCAGCGGCCAGGGCCGGCAGGTCGTACCGAAACAGATAAGGATTGAGCATGGTGTCGAGAGAAGTCTGGGCCTTGGCAGGAACGAGGGCGATAAACAGGGTTGACATGACAAGTACCACAAACATTAACCTGGGCACACTCATTTACCACCTCCGGAGTATTCGCTATTCCACCTGTCCGGCTGCTTCGGTTCGTTCCCCTACCGGCTACTGTGATACATGGTATCCCACAGCCGCCCTTGCATCTTTGGAAGCGTTGACCAGCAAAGTGAGCTCGTAGGTCGGTACGTTTGCGTAATCCTCTACATTGCAGTACACAATGGTCGTGACGTCCGCAACGGGATCGTATGCCATGTTCGACACGTAGCCGTTCCCGGCGCCGTTATGGCCGTACCCGAGGCTGCCCATGTTAACAATCCCGAGGCCGTAGCTTTTGCTCGGGGGGGTGATGGTCTCCATCGCAGCAATGGAAGCTGAATTCAGCCCCGCCTCGCCCCTGATGAGGCGCCTCACCCATCGGGCGAGGTCGGCCGGTGTGGAGATGATATTGCCCTCTGCAATCTCTGCGGACATGTTGCTCTGCGTTACGTCCGTAAAGGCGCCGTTATTCCAGAGGTATCCCGGGTTGAAAGGGGGCGGTATCGCCTGGTCGGTGGCAAGCATGGGCACGGACGTGGAGGCAAGGCCGTTGGGCGTTACAAGGTTCTGCATGACAAACTGATCGTAAGACAATCCCGAGACACGCTGTATGATTATGGCAAGAAGCGAGTAGCCGGTATTCGAGTAATGATATACGCTCCCTGGCGGACCGTAAGTCAGGCTGCACGTTGCGTCGACGCCGACGAATTCGTCGGGAGAGAACTGGTGGTAGGGGTCCGTGGCAAGGACGTACTGAGTGTAATCCTGCACACCGGCATACACGCACGGTGCGGTCGAGGGAATCGGATCGTTCGTGGCGTCGAACACCCCGGCTGTGTGGGAGAGGAGCTGTCTTATCGTTATGCTCCCCTTATAAGGAATGTTGTACTGCGTTGTCGCCGGTATATAGGGGACACCCTGGCCTGGTATGTCGGAGACGATGAGGTCGTTGATGTTTAGCATTCCCTGCTGGTTCAGAAACATGATCGCCGCTGCCGTGAAGGTCTTCGTGTTGCTCTCTATCCTGAAACGGGTGTTCTGGTCGACCCATGCAGCCATGCCGCAAGAGGCGAAATAGTTGCCTCCAGGGGTTTCGAGATAGACGGCCATCCCGCCGCCGGGCAGGCCATGGGCCTGCACGTACTGTGTCCAGTCGGCATTGACGGAGGCCTGCAATTTTTCGGCTGGGGACGGCTCGCTGCTTCCGCCCGAGCAGCCGGCGAGGAGGACGAAGAACATAAGAGCCGGAAACAACCGTAAAAGGCTGATACGCATAAAGACCCATGAAAACGGGATCGACAGGCTGTGCGCTGTGCGAAAAGAGATGCTTCTCGATAGGCTGTCGGTTCCTTGTATCACAATTGTTTGGCTGATGGCAAGCTAATTCTGGAGGGATCGGAGACTCATGATTACGGCATGTAATGAAACATAGGGGGAGAAAAAAAGGAACGCACACTTACAGCAAGAAATCGTGCGCAAGGAACTGCGTCTTGGTACGCCTTTCCAATAGGGATTTTCGAATGGGCCCCCGGAGCGCGTATTAAGCAATGCGCGGGTTGTTAATGTACATTTACCGTACCGGTATTGCCCATCGGCGCCGCCTCGACGTATATGTCTACGGAAAGCGCCCCGGAATTGTCGAAGGTGGTCGGGTCGTTCATTCTCATGAAAAGGTTTCCGTCATTGGCGGCTGTTCCGAAATACTGATCGCGGACCGAGAACGGGGCGCCGCTGCCTATCCGCCCTATGAGAGCCGTTGCCGCCGGCTCCTCCGGCAAGATGCGCCCTACGTCAAGACCCACGGCGCCGCTTGGACCGCTGACCCACCCCAGGCCGCCGGACCATGTTCCCTGGGCATCGAGGAAGAACCGGTCGCCGCTCTTGAGGGTGACCCCCGAATCCTGCCAGTCGCCGGCCGCGTAGACGGAAACTGCGAAATGCTGGGCGCTATTCAACGGGACTTCCGCATAGGAGCGGTTGGCAGGAAGGGGAACCGCACACCCCGCCAATAACAGGGCCAATAACGGCAACATCGTTTGGCGCACTGTCTTCTTTTTCATGCTGTCCCTCCTCTTTGTCCGGCCCGTCGCTATGCCGGCGGCAACATATGCTGATTTTCGTTACGAGCTTACCGCCGTAAAGGAGGAAAAGGCAAGACAAAATAGTTGTCCGGTCGCTGTATGTCAGGCTCCCCGTACAAACCTTCCGAGCGGGAGGACACGCCCCCCAAATACCGTTTGACACACAGCCCCTTTCAATGGTACAAAGGCGTATGGATTTCAATCCATTCGATTTGAACACCTGCAACGTGTGGTGGTGGGATAGCTAACCGGCTGTCCCAGTGAGGAAGACCGCTTAAATCCCGGGATGGTCGGACCTGGGGGTTTAGGCGGTTTTTTTTAGCCGCTTTTAGGCCCCGAAAGCCTGAGAGCGGCTTTTTTATCTGGAGGAGAGGCAATGAGCAGACTACGCGAGGACCTTGAGGAGATGGAGCTTGCCGCAGGAGACGCCCCGGCGGCTGCAGCGGCAGAGATGGGACGCAAGGCGGACGCAGGCAGGAACGGCGACGACGGTGACTTAGGTCTGATGTACCACTTTGCCAGAGACTTCCTCGAATGGCCGGACGAATCGTAGCTTCTCTGCTGCGCCCGAAAACCACCCGGCCGTCCCGATAGTCCGGGTCTATCTGTGAAAAACGGCCATTTCTCGTAGTCAGGCGGGGATTTCCGTTTATTGACAGACCTCCGGGGGCGGATTATATTAGACTTGACTTGTGGGTATAAAAACCTTCGGGAGGAAACCATGGCAAAGAAAGTAATCGGAATCGATTTAGGCACCACCTTTTCGGTAGTCGCCATCATGGAAGGCGGCGAGCCGAAGGTCATCATAAATGAAGAGGGGAGCCGACTTACGCCGAGCGTCGTAGCGTTCACGAAAGACGGGGAAGTCCTTGTCGGCCAGGTAGCGCGAAGGCAGGCGATCACCAACCCGGAGAACACGATCTTCTCGATAAAGAGGTTCATGGGCAGAAGGTACAGCGAGGTGCAGGAAGAGGCCAAGCACATGCCTTACAAGATCGTCGCGGACCAGAACGGCCTGGCGAGGGTCGAGGTAAGGGGCAAGGCGTACACGCCCCAGGAAATATCGGCCTTCGTGCTTCAGAAACTGAAGAAGTCTGCCGAAAACTATTTAGGGCAGACTGTCGAGGACGCGGTCATCACGGTCCCTGCCTACTTTAACGACTCCCAGAGGCAGGCGACGAAGGACGCGGGCAGGATAGCCGGCCTCAACGTGCTTCGCATCATCAACGAGCCGACCGCGTCGGCCCTTGCCTACGGGCTGGACAAGCAGAAGAACGAGACGATCGCCGTCTACGACTTCGGCGGAGGCACGTTCGACATATCGATCCTGGAAGTGGGCGACAATGTCGTCGAAGTCAAATCGACCAACGGCGACACGCACCTGGGCGGCGACGACATAGACCAGAGGGTCATGGACTGGATCGTGGACGAGTTCAGGAAAGAGCAGGGGATCGACCTGTCGAAGGACAAGATGGCCCTGCAAAGACTGAAAGAAGCGGGAGAGCGCGCCAAGATCGAGCTCTCGGCGACCATGGAGACTGAGATCAACCTGCCCTTCATAACGGCCGACCAGACGGGGCCGAAGCACCTGAACATGAAGCTTACGAGGGCGAAGCTTGAGCAGCTCTCGGAAGACCTGTTCCAGAGGACGATGGAGCCCTGCAAGAAGGCGCTGGCGGACGCCAAGATGACGCCTTCGGACGTGCAAGAAGTCGTTCTCGTCGGGGGCTCGACGAGGATACCCAAGGTGCAGGAGATGGTTAAGCAGTTCTTCGGCAAGGAGCCGCACAAGGGCGTCAACCCGGACGAGGTCGTAGGCCTCGGCGCGGCAGTGCAGGCGGGCGTCCTGGCTGGAGAGGTCAAGGACGTGCTGCTCCTCGACGTTACGCCCCTTTCGCTGGGCATCGAGACCCTGGGCGGCGTCATGACGAAGATCATCGACAGGAACACGACCATCCCGTCCCGGAAGAGCCAGGTGTTCACCACGGCCGAAGACAACCAGACGAGCGTCGAGATACACGTGCTCCAGGGCGAGCGCGAGCTTGCAAGGGACAACAGGACCCTCGGGCGGTTCCACCTGATCGGCCTTCCCGCAGCGCCAAGGGGCATGCCCCAGATAGAGGTGACCTTCGACATCGACGCGAACGGCATCCTCCACGTATCGGCCAAAGACATGGCGACGGGCAAAGAGCAGAAGATCACCATAACCGCGTCTACGGGCATGAGCGAGGCGGACATCCAGAAGATGGTGAAGGACGCCGAGATGCACGCGGAGGAAGACCGGAAGAAGAAGGAAGAGGTCGAGCTGCGCAACCACCTCGATAACCTTATTTACGGGACCGAGAAGACCCTTGACGAGAGCAGGGACAAGATAGGGGCGGACGACGCGCAGTCGGTCCAGAATTCGGTAGCCGCGGCCAAAGAAGCCCTGAAGACCGGCGACCTGGACAGAATGAGGTCCGCCATGGACGAGCTGACGAAGGCGTCCCACAAGCTGGCCGAGGTCCTTTACAAGCAGACGACTGCCGGACAGCAGCAGGGGCAGCCGGGGGCGGGACAGCAGCAACAGCAACATGAGACCCGGGCCCAGTCGGGCGGCCGAGGCAACGACGATGTTGTGGACGTCGAGTTCGAGGACGTCAAGAAGTAGGGAGGTACAACTAAATGGTTATCGGCTTTAAGAACGACAGGACCGTGAAGGACAAGCTGTTCATCCCCGCAGAGGTCCCGGTGCTGCCTTTGCGGGGAACGGTGGCTTATCCCGACCTCATTGTGCCGCTTGTAGTCGGCAGGGAGCGGTCCATAAGATTGATCGACGAGGCCATGGGCCGGGACAGGCTTATGGCCATTTTAACGCAGAAAAACCCGGATATCGAGGATCCCGACCAGGAGGACCTCTACACGATAGGCACCGTCGCCACCATCATGAAGATGGTAAAGATGGTGGACGGGAGCCAGAGGATCGTGGTCCAGGGCCTCGCCCGGTTCAAGCTCGTAGAGTTCACGCAGAAAGAGCCGCACTTCAGGGCGCGGATCCTTCCCGTCTTCGAGGAATACCAGAAGGACATCGAGATCGACGCGATGTATATCAACCTGAAGAACCTTTACAAGAAGGCGGTCGAGATCGCGCCTTATCTCTCCTCGGAGCTCGCGCAGATAGCGCAGAAGATAGAGAACCCCGGGAACCTGGCGGACCTGGTCGCCTCGACGATCAACATCAGCGTCGCTGAAAGGCAGGAGGTGCTTGAGAAGATCGACCTGAAAGAAAGGCTCAAAAAAGTCACGATCATGCTGAACCGGGAGCTGGAGACGCTGGAGCTCTCCACGAAGATACAGTCCCACATCAAGGAAGGCATCGACAAGACCCAGAGGGAATACTACCTCAGGGAGCAGTTGAAGGCGATCCAGAAGGAGCTGGGCGAGGCCGACGAGCGGTACACGGAGATAGACGACCTGCGCAGGAAGATGGGCGAGGCGAAGATGCCCCCGGAGGTGCAGAAGGTCACGGAGAAGGAGCTGGACAGGCTGTCGAAGATGAGCACGATGTCGGCAGAGTACACAGTGGCGAGGACCTACCTCGACTGGCTCGTCGAGCTGCCGTGGTCGTACTCGACGGACGACAACCTGAACATCATGGACGCCAGGAAGATCCTCAACGAGGACCATTACGACCTTGAGAAGGTGAAGAAGAGGATACTCGAATACCTGGCCGTCAGGAAGCTGAAGACGGACATGCGGGGCCCCATACTCTGCTTCGTGGGGCCGCCCGGCGTCGGCAAGACGTCCCTCGGCAAGTCGATAGCCCGTGCCCTGGGAAGGAAGTTCATGCGGATATCCCTGGGCGGCATCCGGGACGAAGCCGAGATAAGGGGTCACCGGAGGACTTACGTCGGTGCCCTGCCCGGCAGGGTGATCCAGGGGATAAAGAAGTCCGGCTCGAACAACCCGGTTTTCATGCTGGACGAGGTCGATAAGATCGGCATGGACTTCAGGGGCGACCCGTCGAGCGCCCTTCTGGAGGTGCTCGACCCGGAGCAGAACTGGTCGTTCAGCGATCATTACCTGGAGGTGCCTTTCGACCTGTCGAAAGTCATGTTCATCGCTACGGCGAACCTGATGGACCCCGTACCGCCCGCCCTCAAGGACAGGATGGAGGTCCTGGAGCTTCCCGGCTACACGGAAGAGGAAAAGCTGATGATCGCGAAAGAGTTCCTCATCCCGAAGCAGCTTGGGGAGCACGGCCTGTCGGGCGACCTCGTCGCCTTCGACGACGAGGCGCTCAGCGTCATCATCCGTTCCTACACGCGGGAGGCGGGCGTCCGCAACCTGGAGCGGGAGATCGCCGCCGTATGCAGGGCGGTCGCCCAGGAAGTCGCCGAAGGCAAAACGGAGAAGACGAACGTCGTCGCGGACGACATCCGCAGGTTTCTGGGGCCTATCAAGCATTACTCGGAAGTAGCGGAAAGGACTAAGTATTCGGGCGTAGCAACCGGCCTGGCCTGGACGCCGACTGGGGGCGACATCATCTTCATCGAGGCGACCAAGATGCGGGGCAAAGGGGGCCTGACCCTCACCGGCCAGCTCGGCGATGTAATGAAGGAATCGGCCCAGGCGGCATTGAGCTACATAAGGAGCAAAGCGCAGGACTTCAATATCGCGGAAGACATCTTCGAGAAGAACGACATCCACATTCACGTGCCGCAGGGCGCCATACCGAAGGACGGTCCGTCCGCGGGCATCACGATGATGATGGCCCTCGTCTCGCTGCTGACGGAGCGCCCCGTGCGGAACGACGTGGCGATGACGGGGGAGATCACCCTGCGCGGGCTGGTGCTCCCCGTAGGCGGCATCAAGGAGAAGGTGCTTGCAGCGCGGAGGGCGGGCATCAGGAACGTGATCCTGCCGAAGATGAACGAGAAAGACCTCGAAGAGGTGCCGGAGAGCATCAAGAACAACATGCAGTTCAAGTTCATCGAAAGGGTGGACGAAGCGATCGAGGCCTGCAT
>Ga0326728_10005210_pt1 | contig 37068 bp, 16 predicted proteins | sample MB3enrmetagenome_FD_207602 | JGI IMG/M metagenome (GOLD analysis project Ga0326728, IMG submission 207602) | Lab enriched peat soil microbial communities from McLean, Ithaca, NY, United States - MB31MN | ecosystem: Environmental > Terrestrial > Soil > Wetlands > Peat | place: USA: New York...
CGCTGAACTCAAGGATCCCAGCGCAGTGGCGGTGGATGCGGCCGGGAACCTCTTCATCGCGGATGCTTACAACAACCGCATTCGGCAGGTGAGTGCGGCGACCGGCGTGATCACAACCGTGGCGGGCAAGGGGATCGGAGGCTACAGCGGCGACTACGGCCCGGGTACCAGCGCCGAGTTGAACGACCCCCAGGGAGTGACGTTGGATGCGGCCGGGAACCTCTACATCGCAGACACCTCCAACAACCGGGTCCGTGAGGTCATGGTTGCGCAAGGCACGTGGGCAGCTACCACAACCGTTTTGACTTCGAGCGCGAATCCTGCGCTGCCGGCATCGCCGGTGACTTTCACGGCGACCGTGACCACGGGAGGGAACCAGGCGCTTGCGGGCATGGTGAGCTTCTTTGACGGATCCATTCCGCTGGGTATGGTGACGCTAAATTCATCCGGCATTGCCGCTTATACCACTTCGAATCTGACGCTGGGGAACCACTCGATCACGGCGGTCTATAGCGGTAACTCGAACTACATGGCCAGCACTTCGGCGGCGTTGACCCAGACGATCGCCGGCAACGCTCCGGTTCCGGTGTTGACTTCCTTGTTGCCGTCGAGCGCCTATGCGGGGGAGAGCGCTTTCCTCTTGACGGTGAATGGATCCGGTTTTGTCAGCAGCTCCACGATCCTGTGGAATGGCAGCATCCTTCCGGCGGCCTTCCTCAGCACCACGCAGTTACAGGCAACGATCACGCCAGACGATATCGCGACCGCCGGAGCCGCAACCGTTACCGTAAGCACGCCGGCTCCGGGCGGGGGGATCTCCAACAGCCTGACGTTCAATATCCAGAATGATCCCATCATTACAACGGTGGCCGGCAACGGGACCGAGGGCTACAGCGGTGACGATGGCCAGGCCATCAGCGCCGAACTTAATAATCCCATCGGAGTGGCGGCGGATTTCACCGGGAACTTGTATATTGCCGATTACGATAACGACCGTATTCGCAGAGTGGACGCAAGGACCGGCACGATTACGACCGTGGCCGGCAACGGAAACTCCGGCTACAGCGGCGACGGCCACTTGGCTACCAGCGCCGAGTTGAATTATCCCTACGGAGTAGCGGTGGACTTGGCCGGGAACCTATACATTGCAGACACCGGGAACAATGTCATCCGGGAAGTAAGTGCGGCGGCCGGAACGATCACGACCGTGGCCGGTAACGGAACCTCCGGCTACAGCGGCGACGGCGGCCCTGCCACCAGCGCCAAGCTGAGTTGCCCCGAAAGGGTAGCGGTGGATATGGCCGGGAACCTGTACATCGTGGATGCATGTAACAGCCGCATTCGCGAGGTAAGTGCGGCGACCGGGGTGATCACGACGGTAGCCGGCAACGGAACCTATGGTTACAGCGGCGACGGCGGTCCCGCCACCAGCGCCGAGCTGGCAGGGCCCTCGGACATAAAGGTGGATGAGGCCGGGAACCTCTATATCGCGGACCCGTACAACTCCCGCGTTCGCGAAGTGAGTGCGGCGACCGGGGTGATGACGACGGTAGCCGGCAGCGGGATCTTTGGCGACAGCGGCGACGGCGGTCCCGCCACCAGCGCTGAACTCAGCAGATGCTATGGAGTGGCAGTGGATGCGGCCGGGAATCTCTATGTTGCGGATTCGTGGAACAGCCGCGTCCGCGAGGTGAACGCGGCGACGGGAGTGATCATGACGGTGGCGGGCGATTTGACTGCCGGTTACGGCGGCGACGGCGGCCCGTCAATTAGTGCCGAGCTGAATGATCCGGTCGGATTGGCATTCGACGTGGCCGGAAATCTTTACATTGCGGACATAGAAAACCAACGAATCCGCGAAGTGGTGTTTGGCAACGGTACGCGGGCGGCCACCACGACCATCGTGACTTCCAGCGCGAATCCCGCGCTGCCGGCCTCCCCGGTGACCTTCACGGCAACGGTGACCACCGCGGGCGCCCAGGCGCCGGTGGGCGCGGTGACGTTATATGACGGGGCAATTCCGCTGATCGCGGCAGCGTTGAACAGCTCCGGGGCCATCACTTACACCACCTCGAGTCTGGCGCTGGGGACGCACTCCATCACAGCGTTTTACACCGGCGACCCGAACAACCTGTCCAGCACCTCGGCGGTCCTGAGCCAGACGATCGCCGGCGACGCGCCGGTCCCGGTGTTGACTTCGTTGTCGCCGTCCAGTGCCTACGCCATGGAGAGCGCTTTCATCCTGACGGTGAATGGATCGGATTTTGTCAGCACCTCGACGGTTCTGTGGAATGGCAGCATTCGCGCAACAACCTTCCTCAACAGCGCGCAGTTGCAAGCGGCGATCACGGCGGCCGATATCGGCGTATCCGGGAGCGCCACCGTGACGGTCCTCACGCCCGCCCCAGGTGGCGGCGTCTCTAACGGCCTGGCGTTCAACATTCAGATGGCTGCTGCCGGAACCATCGTCACGGTGGCGGGCAACGGAAGCGCGGGCTTTAAAGGCGACGGCGGTCCGGCCACCGCTGCCGAGCTGAATCTGTATGCACCCTCCGGAGTGGTGCTGGATGCGGCCGGGAACCTATATATCTCGGACACCGATAACAGTATCATCCGCGAAGTGAGCGCTATGACCGGGATGATCACGACGGTGGCCGGCAACGGGAATGCCGGCGACGGCGGCGACGGTGGTCCGGCCACCAGCGCCGGTCTGTATCGCCCCTCCGGAGTAGCGGTGGATACGGCCGGAAACCTGTATATCGCGGACACTTACAACAGCCGCATTCGCGAGGTGAATGCGACGACCGGGGTGATCACGACCGTGGCCGGCGACGGCCTCTTTGGTTACAGTGGCGACGGTGGCCCGGCCACCAGCGCCGAACTCTCCTCACCCGAAGGGGTAGCGGTGGATGCGGCCGGGAACCTTTATATCGCGGACACGGCGAACAGCCGCATTCGCGAGGTGAGTGCCGCGGCCGGGGTGATCACGACGGTGGCGGGTGGAGGGAATGCGGGCTTGGGCGACGGCGGCCCGGCTGCCAGCGCAGAGTTAAATGAGCCTGTCGGCTTGGCGGTGGATGCGGCCGGAGACTTGTACATTGCCGACACGGAGAACTACCGCATCCGCGAAGTGAGCGTTGGGACCGGGGTGATCACGACGGTGGCCGGTGATGGGAACTATGGCCGCAGCGGCGACGGCTCCCCGGCCACCAGCGCCGAACTGGAAGGACCCGAGAGCGTCACCGTGGACATGGCCGGAAATCTGTACATTGCAGACCCTCGGAGCTCGGTGATCCGCAGGGTGGACGCGAACGGAATCATCACGACGGTGGCGGGCGACGGAACCGCGGGCTATAGCGGCGACGATGGCTTGGCCACCAGTGCCGAGCTGTCTTACCCCAGTGGAGTGGCGGTGAATGCGGCCGGCAACCTGTTTATCGCGGACACCGGCAACCAGCGTATCCGCGAAGTGCTGTTAGCGAGCGAAACGCGGGCAGCCACCACGACGGTCTTGAATTCCAGCGCGAATCCCGCGTTGCCGGCATCCCCGGTGACCTTCACGGCAACGGTGACCACGACGGGAACCCAGACGCCGATGGGCTCGGTGACGTTCTATGACGGAACGACCCTGCTGAGCGGGGCGGGACTGAACGGCTCCGGGGTTGCGGCCTACACCACCTCGAGCCTGGCGCTGGGGACGAGCTCCATCACGGCGTTCTATAGCGGAGACCCGAACAATCTCGCCAGCACGTCGGCGCCTCTGAGCCAGACGATAGCCGGCAACGCTCCAACCCCGGTGGTGACCTCGTTGTCTCCGGACAACGCTTGCGTTGGGTGTGGCGACTTCTCCTTGACCGTGTATGGATCGAATTTTGTCAGCAGCTCGACGGTTCTGTGGAATGGCGGCAGCCGCGCGACGGCCTTCGTCAGTAGCTCGCAATTGCTGGCGGCGATTGCGGCAGCCGATATTGCCACCGCGGGGAGCGCCATGGTCACGGTGAGCACCCCCGCGCCTGGTGGCGGAGTTTCCAACGGTTTGACGCTGAACATTCAGGTTGTCCCCGTCATTAGCACAGTCGCGGGCGACGGATATATAGATCCATCGACCGGCGGCGGGGGATACAGCGGAGACGGCGGTCCGGCGATTAGCGCCGATCTGAACTACCCCGACGCAGTGGTGTTGGATGCGTCCGGCAACCTGTTTATTGCTGATTCCAATAACAATCGCATTCGCGAGGTGAACGTCTCAACTGGGGTAATCACAACGGTGGCGGGCAACGGGACCGAAGGGTACAGCGGCGACGGCGGCCCGGCCACCAGCGCCGAGCTTAATAATCCCGAAGGGGTGGTGGAAGATGCGGCCGGCAACCTGTTTATTGCTGATTCCAGGAACAACCGCATTCGCGAGGTTAGTGCCGCGACCGGGATAATCACGACGGTGGCAGGGAACGGGATCAGAGGTTACAAGGGCGACGGCGGCCCGGCCACCAGTGCCGAGTTGTATTACCCCGCCGGAGTCGCGGTGGATGCGGCCGGCAACCTTTATATTTCGGACACCTTCAACCACCGCATCCGCCGGGTGAGCGCTGCAACCGGGCTGATCACGACGATAGCGGGCACGGGCAAAGTGGGTTACAGCGGCAATGGCGACCCGGCCACCGGCGCCGAGCTGTTTTACCCAGGAGAAGTGGCGTTGGATGCGGCCGGCAACTTGTTTATCGCGGACTCCGGTAACAGTGCCATCCGCGAAGTGAGCGCGGCAACCGGGGTGATCACGACGGTAGCGGGCGACGGGACCTACGGGTACAGCGGAGACGGCGGCCCGGCCACCAGCGCCGAACTAAATTACCCCGAAGGGGTAACGGTGGACGCGGCCGGCGACCTGTTTATCGCGGACACGGACAACTTCCGCGTCCGCGAAGTGAGCACGAGCGGAACCATCACGACAATAGCGGGTGACGGGATCTATGGTTACAACGGCGACGACAGAGCGGCTACCAGCGCCGAACTGAATTATCCCGTGAGTGTTGTGTTGGACGGGGCCGGCAACCTGTTTATTGCGGACACGGATAACCAGCGCATCCGCGAGGTGGTAGTTGCGAGCGGTACGCGGGCGGCTACCACGACCGCCTTGACTTCAAACCTCAATCCTGCCATCCCGGCATCGCCCGTGACCTTCACGGCAACCGTGACCACCGCGGGAAGCCAAACACCGGAAGGCGAGGTGTCGCTTTATGACGGATCGGCCGCACTGGGCGCGGCGGCGCTGAACAGCTCCGGGATAGCAACGTACACCACCTCGAGTCTGGCGCCCGGAACGCACCTGATCACGGCGTATTATGGCGGCGACGCCAACAACCTGGGAAGCCACTCGGCGGCCCTGAGCCAGACGATAGCCGGCAACGCTCCGGTTCCGGTGTTGACTTCGCTGTCGCCGTCCAACGCTTATGTGGGAAGCAACGCCTTCACCTTGACGGTGGAAGGCGCGGATTTTATCAGCACCTCGACCGTTCTCTGGAATGGCGGCAGCCGTGCAACGACCTTCGTCAGTAGTACGCAGTTGCAGGCAGCGATCACGGCGGCCGATATTGCCACGGCGGGAAGCGCCACGGTTACGGTGAGCACGCCGGCTCCGGGTGGTGGCGTGTCGAACGGCTTGTCGTTCAACGTTAAGCCTATTCCCCTTATCGCCACGGTGGCGGGCAATGGGATCGCCGGCTACAGCGGCGACGGTGGGCCGGCTACCAGCGCCCAACTGTATTATCCCGAAGGAGTGGCCGCGGATGTCTCCGGGAATTTATATATCGCGGATAGCGACAACAATGTCGTCCGCCAAGTGAGCGCAACCGGGGTAATCACCACGGTGGCGGGCAACGGGACCGGCGGCTACAGCGGCGACGGTGGGCCGGCCGCCAGCGCCGAGCTGCATTACCCCTCCGGAGTAGCAGTGGATGAGTCCGGCAATCTGTATATCGCGGATTACGATAACGAGCGCATTCGCAAGGTGAATGCGGCGACCGGCGTGATCACGACCGTGGCGGGCAATGGGAAAGCGGGTTACAGCGGGGACGGCGGCCCGGCCACCAGCGGCGAACTGCATCTGCCCTATGGAGTGGCGGTGGATGGGTCCGGCAATCTGTATATCGCGGATATAGATAACGAGCGCATCCGCGAGGTGAGCGCGACGACCGGCGTAATCACGACCGTGGCGGGCGATGGGACCAAAGGTTACAGCGGGGACGGCGGCCCAGCCACCAGCGCTGAACTAAGTTCCCCCAAAGGAGTGGCGGTGGATGCGTCGGGGAACCTGTACATCGCGGACACGGTAAACGAGCGCATCCGCGAGGTGAGCGCGACGACCGGCGTAATCAGCACCGTGGCAGGCGATGGGACCTATGGCTATACCGGGGACGGCGGCTTGGCCATCAGCGCTGAGCTGCATTACCCGGAAGGCGTGGCGGTGGATGCGTCCGGGAACCTGTACATCGCGGACACGGAAAACCTGCGCATCCGCGAGGTGAGTGCGGTAACCGGGGTGATCACGACCGTGGCGGGCGATGGAGTTGAAGGTTACAGCGGGGACGGCGGCCCGGCTACCAGCGCCGAACTGAACTTCCCCGGCGCGGTGGCGGTAGATGTGGCGGGAAACCTGTATATCGCAGACACCGACAACGCTGTCATCCGCGAGGTGGGATTTGCGAACCCCGCGCGGGCGGCCACCACGACAACCCTGACTTCCAGTGCGAATCCCATTGACGTGGCATCGCCCTTGACCTTTACAGCGACGGTGTCCACCGCGGGAACCCAGACGCCGGCAGGCTGGATTACCTTCTATGACGGCTCGGCCCGGTTGAGCACGGCGGAGCTGAACAGCTCCGGAGTTGCGGTGTACACAACTTCGACTCTGGCGCCGGGAATGCAGGTGATCACGGCATTCTACAGCGGAGACCCGAACAATCTGGCGAGCACGTCGGCCTCACTGACGGAGACGGTAGTTGCTCCGGTTCCGGTGTTGACCTCGATGTTGCCTTCCAGCATCTATGCGGGAGGCAATGGCTTTACCTTGACCGTGGTTGGCTCGAATTTTGTCAGCAGCTCTGCGGTTCTGTGGAATGGCAGCAGCCGCACGACGACCTTCCTCAGTAGCACGCAGTTACAGGCGGCAATCACGGCCGCCGATATCGTAATAACGGGGAGCGCTACCGTTACGGTAAGCACGCCGGCTCCTGGTGGGGGAGTCTCGAGTAGCCTGGTGTTCAATATTCAGCCTCTTCCCAACATCTTTACCGTGGCCGGCGACGGGAGCTTTGGTTATGGCGGCGATAACGGTGTGGCCACCAGAGCCGAGCTCTATACTCCTCACGGAGTAGCAGTGGACGCGGCGGGGAACATATATATCGCCGATTACGCCAACGAACGGGTTCGCAAAGTGAGCGCCGCGACCGGGATTATCACGACGGTAGCAGGCAACGGGGCCAGAGGTTACAAGGGCGACGGCGGCCCGGCCACCAGCGCCGAGTTGTATTACCCCGCCGGAGTAGCGGTGGATGCGGCTGGGAATCTGTATATCGCGGACATGGAGAACAACCGCATTCGTGCGGTGAACATGCAAGCCAGTGCCATTACGATTCTTGAGGTTACGATCCAACCCGGAGATATTGCGACCGTGGCGGGCAACGGAACCAGAGGATACATCAGTGATGGCGTCCCAGCCACCAGCACCGCGCTCTATTACCCAGCCGGAGTAGCGCTGGATGCGTCGGGAAACCTGTATATCGCAGACACGAATAACGAACGCGTCCGCGAGGTAAGTGCGGCGGCCGGCGTAATCAGCACCGTGGCGGGCGATGGGACCAAAGGCTACAGCGGGGATGGGAGCGCGGCCACGAGCGCCGAACTCGCTGTTCCCAACGGAGTGGCGGTGGATGCGGACGGGAACCTCTATATCGCGGACATGGACAACTACCGCGTCCGCGGGGTGAACGCGGCGACAGGCGTGATCACAACGCTGGCCGGCAATGGGAAATCGGGTTATAGCGGGGACGGCCGCCCGGCCACCACCGCCGAACTGCATTTTCCCGCCGGAGTGGCGGTGGATATGGCCGGGAACCTGTACATCGCGGATATGGACAACCAACGCGTTCGCCAAGTAAGCGCGGCAACCGGAATCATCGCGACGATAGCGGGCAACGGGACCGCGGGCTACAGTGGGGACGGCGGTCCGGCCATCAACGCCGAACTCTATGACCCCGAGGGAGTGGCCCTGGATGCGGTTGGGGACCTCTATATCGCGGACACCGAGAACAGTGTCATTCGCGAGGTGGTGATTGCGAACGGTATGCGGGCGGCCACGACAACTGCCTTGTCTGCCAGCGCGAATCCCGCAGTCGCGGAATCGCCGTTGACCTTCACGGCTACCGTGACCACGGCGGGAAGCCAAATGCCTGTGGGCTGGGTGATGTTCTATGACGGATCGGCTTGGCTGGGCTCGGCGGGACTGAATAGCTCTGGGGTAGCAAGCTACACGACCTCGAATCTGGCGCAAGGTACGCACCTGATCACGGCATATTACGGCGGCGACCTGAACAACCTGACAAGCAACTCAGCCGCGCTGAGCGAGACGATACTCGCTCCGGTTCCGGCATTGACCTCGTTGTCGCCGTCCAGCATCTATGCGGAGAGCCCGGCCTTCCCCTTGACGGTGAATGGCTCGGGCTTTGTCAGCAGTTCGACGGTTCTGTGGAATGGCAACAGCCGCACGACCACCTTTATTAATAGCAAGCAACTGCAAGCGGCGATCACGGCGGCGGATGTTGCCACGGCGGGGAGCGCCACCATCACGGTGAGTACGCCTGCCCCCGGTGGCGGAGTTTCCAATGGCTTGATTTTTGGCGTTCAGCCGCCTCCCATTCCAGTGTTGACGTCATTGTCGCCGTCCAGCGCCGGTGCGCGGAGCAGTGCCTTTACGTTGACGGTGAATGGCTTGGGATTTGTCGGCACCTCGACGGTTTTGTGGAATGGCAGCAACCGTGCGACAACATGTATCAGCAGCACGCAGTTGCAGGCGGCGATCACGGCGGCGGATATTGCTACGGTGGGAAGCGTCACCGTCACGGTGAGTACGCCTGCCCCGGGTGGCGGGGTCTCCAATGGCTTGGTTTTCGAAATCCCGTTGGTCCCTCTCATTGCGACGGTGGCCGGCAACGGGATCCCGGGTTACAACGGCGATGGCGGCCTGGCCACCAGTGCCGAGCTGTCCTACCCGACCGGCGTGGCGGTGGATGCGGCCGGGAATTTCTATATCGCCGATACTCAGAACGAGGTTATCCGCGAAGTGAACGTTGCGACCGGGGTCATCACGACCGTGGCGGGCACCGGCGCCTCGGGTTACAGCGGGGATGGCGGCCCGGCGATTGGAGCCGATCTACATTATCCCAACGACGTAACCGTGGATGCGGCCGGTAACTTATATATCGCGGACATGGAAAACGAGCGCATCCGCGAAGTAAATGCGGTAACCGGGGTGATCACGACCGTGGCCGGCACCGGCACCTGGGGTTACAGCGGCGACGGCGGCCCAGCTACCGGCGCCACGCTGAATTGGCCTGCCGGGGTGCGGTTGGATGGAGCCGGGAACTTATATATCGCAGATGCAAACAACAATGTCATCCGCGAAGTAAGCGCGGCGACGGGGTTGATCACGACGGTGGCCGGCAATGGGAACGGGGGTTACAGTGGCGACGGTGGCCCGGCCACCAACGCCGAACTCTATGAGCCCGAGAGAGTGGCCGTGGATGCGGTTGGGGACCTCTATATCGCAGACACTTACAACAGCTGCATTCGCGAGGTGAATGCGACGACCGGGGTGATCACGACGGTGGCGGGCAACGGGACCGCGGGCTACAGCGGCGACGGCGGCCCGGCCACCAGCGCCGAGTTGTCCTACCCTGGGGGAGTTGCAGGTGATACGGCCGGAAATCTCTACATCGCCGATACGAGCAACAGCGTTATCCGGCAAGTGATTGCGGCGACGGGGGTAATCACGACGATGGCAGGCAACGGGACCGTGGGCTACAGCGGTGACGGCGGCGCGGCCACCAGCGCCGAGCTGTATTACCCCACCGGAGTGGCGGTGGATTTGGCCGGGAACGGGTATATCGCGGACACCACCAACAGTGTTATCCGCGAGATCCCTGCTACGCCGGCCCTCGCGTTAACGTCACTTACCTCCATGCCCAACCCGTCCTCATACGGGCAGGCTGTAGTCTTCACTGCTGTCGTAACGTCCACCTCGTGCACTCCTTCCTCCGGAACCATGACCTTCAGCGAGGGCACGAATGTGCTGGCGACGGTGGGAGTCAATAGCGCCGGAACGGCGTTATATACGACCAGCACGCTGGGCGCGGCCACTTACACCATTGCCGCGCAGTACTCCGGAAGCTCGAGTTGCGCGGGGTCCACAGGCTCCGTGGCCCAGACGGTGAATCCGGCGCCTTTGACAGTCACGGCGAACAACCAGTCGATGACGTACGGCGGCGCCATCCCGCCGTTAACCTGCCAAGTGGCTGGAGCGGTGAATGGCGACGTCATCACCTGCTCGGCCACGACCACATCGAGCCCGACGGTGGCAGGCAGCCCTTATGCCATTGTGCCGAGCGCCGCCGGTTCCGCCCTGGGGAACTACACGGTGGGGCTGGTTAACGGCGAACTGACGGTAAATCCGGCCACGCCGCTGGTGACCGTAACCTGCAACCCGAATCCGGTGACCTACACTGGCCAGCCGATTCCGACGTCGCCGGATTGCACGGCTACGGTGACCGGCGCAGGCGGGTTGAACGCTTCTCTTCCGGTGAGTCCGGCGTATATGACGGCCACCGGCCCCGTGAGCGCAAGCTATGGCGGGAGCCAGAATTACACCTCCGCCTACGGCTCGACCACTTGGACTCTGACCCCGGGCACGATCGATTGCTCGGTAACGGATTCGCAAGGGAACGTACTTTCCTCGGGAGTTCAGGAGCAGTACGGCACGGTGCTCAACGTAACCTGTGTGCAGCCGGCGCTCAGCAAATTGAGCCATGCCGTGAGCGGGCCCGGCAGTTATGCTCTGAATGCGGCCAAGTCGGCGGCCACGCTAAAAATTACGGATGGCGCGGGGTCTGTAACTTTGACGCTGTCCGAAGTGGTTAACCATGTGACCTCGACCTGGTCGTTTACGGTCAATGCGGCGCCGGTGCCGGTAACCTTTGCCCTGCCGGGACTTCCCCTTGACGCGAACGGCAACCCCTACTACCAGTACGTTTATGGAGTCGCGGCGGCCCGTCAACCATACATTCTGCCCACGCAGGCGAACGGTGGAATCAAGCAATCCCCGCCCACCCTGGTGGGCACGGACCATCTGAGCGTGAAGGTGGAGATGTTCAATCTGAACACCGGTCTGGCGTTAAGCCTGAGCGGGGATCCGTTGACGGAAGCGATTTCCGCCGGGGGCAAGCAGTATGAGTTGCTGCCGGTGGTTCCGTCGACGACGAAGTACGACATAACGTTTGCTTCGGCGCCGATGTACTACGTGGCGGACTATACGGCTACGACGATCGAGGAGAAGAATCCGGCGAAGGACGTCTGGGGGCCGGTCGAGAACATTGCGGCCGGCATCAGCGCGCTGAGTCAGTATTCCTTCAAGGTGACGAACAAGAGCGGCGCGGACGTCGTGTGGACGGCCACGGGGTCGGACCCGACGAACTTCACGATCAGCCCGTCGCCCTGCCCCACCTATCGTCTGGGCGCCAGTCCGGCCACGACGTGCGAGATCACCGTAGCCTTCGCTCCGGGCAACCCGCTGGCGGTGGGGACGTACACCGAGCAAATCACCATCATCGGGGTCGATCAGAGCACGGGGGCGGCGGTGTTCAACACTTTGGTTTCGCCGGCGGTGACCGACACCTTGAACGCCTATGTCTATAGCGATAACGGCATCACGGTGACGCCCAGCAGTCCCAACTTCCCGGTTGCGGGCGGTGAAGTACTCTTTACCGTTGGCAACGTCAGCGGGTACGCTGCGACCCTGGCGGCGCCGAAATTCTCGAAGGCGGCGGAGTTCGCGGTCGATGCGAACAATAGCACTTGCCCAACGACGACGCCGCTGCAGACGCAGAGCACTTGCACGCTCGCGGTGATGTATACGCCGCCGGCGAGGCACGCGCCGGCGGCCACTCCCGGCTATGCCACTATGACCATTGGGGGCTCGATTACACCGATACCGGGTGGCAGGGCGTACACTCTGGCCAAGGATGTGGTGGAGCTTAACCTTGAGTAACAGCGGGTAAGAACTGAGCAACCACCGGAACTAAGCAACACCCTCGAAGGCCCGGCCGCAAGGCTGGGCCTTCGGGCTGCGGGAATCAGGGTTCTCGGCATTGGGACACGGGCGCCGCGGTTCCAGCCGTAACGCCGCGCTAGTTTGTTCCGGTCATCAGTTGATGCCAGTCAGCCGCTTGCAGGCGAACGTTGAAGTAAGCGGCAGCTTTCTTCAGGTTCGCGAAGGCCAACGCCCGTTCTTCGTCGCTCACGTTCTTGACCTGGCTGAAGCGGGCGATGGCGGCGCGCACATGGGCGGCGTCGGTGAGCGGTTCCTTGCGCTCCTGCGGGAAGGCAAACGCGCTCTCCGGCAAAGCCCGCAGGGCGCCGGGAGTCAAGCTTCCATGCAGCTCGGTTTGCGGTGGCGCCCAGCCGGGTGACGGAGAAGCCGGCGGAACCGGTTGCGGTCCGGCCACGGCAGGCTTAGGTTCTTGCGGAGCAGCGGCCGCCGCCTTTACCCGGTCGAGGTCGGCCAGCCAGTCGCGGAAACGATCCGGCCAGGTGTTTACCGGCAAGCCGTTTTTTCTTAGGGCAAAGCCGTGTCCGCCGCGCGCGTAGATGTGCAACTCTGCGGGTATCCCCGCTTGGCTCCACGCGGAATAGACGCGCACGCTGGTGTCCACCGGGGGAACGCGGCCGTCGTCGTAAGCATGAGCCAGGAACATGGGAGGCGCATCCGCGGGCACGGTAAGGTCCGGGGGCGCGGCGCCATAAATCGCCGCCGCAAACTCCGGGCGGCTATCGGCATCATGCCGCAGCGCCACTGAAGTGGAGAGATAACCGCCGGCGGAGAGGCCCATAATTCCGACATGATCGCGGGCCACGCCCCACTCCGCGGCGCGGCTGCGGACCAGGCGCATAGCTTGCTGCGCGTCGGCGACAGCCAGGGGCATGACGGCCTGCTTCCGTTCCCACGCTTTGGCCGGGTCCTTGGCGTCAGCGTCGCCCGTGCGCGCCAGCCGGTACTTGAGGACGAATGCCGCTATTCCCATCGAGTTCAGCCACCGCGCCACCACCTCGCCTTCCTTGCCGATGACCAGACTCGTGAAGCCGCCGCCGGGACAAACAACGATTGCCCTCCCCGTCGCCGCCGCGGGAGGGGGGAGGAAAACCAGCAACGCCGGCCGCGTCACGTTCCGGAAGTTGCCGATGCCCTCGCCGTGAGAGGGATCTTGTTCTTCGGTCTGGGTCCAGCTTTCCGAGCCCGGGGCCACACCGGGCCAGAGATAAACCACTTGGGGCTCAGCCGCAAGCGCCGTAGCGCCGAGCAGAGCAACGGCCAGGATCATCCGCTTCATCATGACGCGCCCAGTCTAACACTCCCGGAGGACGGTCCGTGCCGGATTTGCCGCCGGGGTGCGGGGAGAACGCGCCTATTTCTTCCCGGCGGCCATCTTCGCCATGCGCGCCACCGTGGCTTCCACGCGCTCTTTGCCGCCGGGCACGCGCTCCACAAAGTGCTCGCAGTGTTGCAGGAATCCAGGCATTGCCATCTTTTCCCGCAGTTCTGCCAGAAAGGGGTAGAACTTGGCATAGACGAAGAAAAGTTCGCCATTCCAGTCCACGAAAATGTCCTGGCTGATCGCTCCCCGCAGGGCCAGGGTCACGGTCATCTCCCAGTAGCTGACCACCTGACGAAAGTAGGCGTTTTCCTGGGTGCCGAAGGCATTGGCAACGGTCATTACCTCATCGGCATTCTTAGGATGAAATTGCGCGATCCAGTTGCGGGCTTGCCGCATGACGGGCTCGCGCCGCATTTCGAACAGACGCATGACCAGATCGGCATCGGTGGGCGTAGCTTTCGTATATTCCATTGCTTACCTCGCGAGAAGGGCGGTTCCTCTTTCACCGGATGCAACCGGCTCCCTTCAGTATAACCAGCCGGAGTGTCCTGCTGCTGGAGTGGGAGTGGGGGATAGCAGGGCGGGCGTTGGGGGAGCGGCTTTCAGCCTCGCGCCCCGCGCCGCATCGCTCGGGGAGTTTCGTCCGGCTTGGCGCTGGTTGCGGTGGAAACCAGCCGGGGACGGATTTCCCGCATCGCCCAGCAGATTCTTTCCACCGCATCATCCACGGCCTGGTCCCGTCCCGTAGCCGCAATGTGCTGGCGCATGATGAGCACTTGAAGAGCGTTGCCTACATGATGCGAAAAATCCTGGGCCATGCGTAACTGCTCGAGTTCGCGCGCGCGGTTGTGCTCCATTTGGCGCACGGTCCAAAGAATGCAGGTACCCACCAGAACGCTGGTCAAGAAAGCGATGAGGAACCCGTGCAGCCACCAGGGAAATGGAATAAGGCGCTTTCCCATGAACAGCAGGCCCATGCCAAAAATGGCAACGAACACCAGGGCGCTGAAAGCCACCACCATGAGACCGGGGTGCGTGAGCACCTGCCTTTGAAACCACGGCCCCAGCGGATAATCGATGTCGCCCGGCAACAGGCGCGGGCCGTCCGGCGACGTTTGCGGAGTATGAGGGTTGTCTTTGCGGTTCATGCTTTCTGACCTCAAACGAGCCGAAAACTCCCCTGCCCCATCTCCGGCCCGATGCATATTGCCCCGTTTATGCTCACCAGCATAACCGATCGGCGACCGAACCTAACGCTCAAAAAACGAGTCGGAACGTCCCGAAGAACTGCGGCACCCGGTCAGTTCTTTCCTCGTCCATGGACCGCAAGAGACCATGAATAAGCCGGTTACGAAGCGTTCAGGCTGCGAAAGCTGCGGCGTAGGAGCACCATTCGTCCCCGCCGGCCGGTACGGCTGTGCTGCCGAACCCAGCCTTCTCCCCTCGCGAAAGGTCCTTGGATGCCGCCTGGCTGCTCGATATACTTTTTGCATGTGCGGCCGCTACCGCCTTTCGCGGCACAAGGAAGTTCTCGCCGAGCGCTTTGGGGTCGAGCCGGATGATAACTGGCAACCCCGCTACAACATCGCCCCCGGCCAGGACGTGCCGTCGATCCGCCAGGACCCGGAACAACCCAATCGCTACAGTTCCCGGCTGCGCTGGGGATTGATTCCCTCGTGGGCGAAAGATGCCGGCATCGGCTACAAGATGATTAACGCCCGCGCGGAGACGGCCGCCGCCAAACCCGCCTTCCGCGATGCCCTCAAGAAACGCCGCTGCCTGATTCCCGCGGACGGTTTTTACGAGTGGCAAAAAAGCGGCAACGCCAAGACCCCCTTTTGTTTCACCATGGCAGATGAAACTATTTTCGCCTTTGCCGGAATATGGGATTCGTGGCGGAGCCCGGAGGGCCAAGTAATCGAGACCTGTTCGATCCTTACCACGGCGCCAAACTCGCTTTGCGCCCCGGTTCACGACCGCATGCCTGTGATTCTGCCGGACGGCGCCTACGACCTGTGGCTTGATCCCGCCTTCCAGCGGACGGACGCCCTCTGCGATCTGTTGCAGCCGTTCGACGCCAGTTTGATGCGCCGGTACGAGGTTGGCAGCCGGGTGAATCTGGTGAAGAACGATGATGCGGAATGCGCTCGGGCGGTAGTTTGATTGACCGTGAAGTTGCCGGAAGACGATAAACTTGTAGCATCGGGAAAGGCAGGTGTCATGCGGCGTGCGTTGACCTTTCTGCTGGGGCTGCCCCTGGCATGGGTGATGGTCTGGCAGACCGGCGTAATGCTCTCCACCGTCCGGGCCGACGCCCCAACGCCAGATGCGGCCGCCACGCCAACGCCAGATGCGGCCGCCACGCCAACGCCAGATGCGGCCGCCACGCCAACGCCGAATGCGGCCGCCACGCCAACGCCAAGTGCGGCCGCCACGCCGCGGACCAACCAGTTGGATCCTTCCACGCTGCGGCAGCAAATCGTAAAGGATGACGAGATCGACGAGGACGCGCTCCGCCACATTGAAGAGCGCGGCAACAAGCTGGTCTCGGCAGCCGCGAATTTCGAGGCGGCCAGATTCGAGCGCGAACACAAGCGCACCGATTCCGCGCTCGAATACCTCCAGCGCGCCTTGGAGTTCGCCCCCGATCAGGCGGCGCTGCACCAACTCTATGCCGCCATACTGCTCGATCAGGGCCAGTATAAGGAGGCGGTGGACGAAGGCGGGCGGGCCGCCGAACTGGCGCCCAATTCCGCCGACGTGCAGCGGTTTTTCGGACTGGCCTGCTACAACGCGCGCAAGCTGGACCAGGCGGTGGCCGCCTGGGAGCGGGCCCAGGAGCTTGCCCCCAACGATGTCATTGCCCAGAACCTGGCCAAAGCCAAGCGCGAGCTGGCGGTGGAAGGGAATTTCAACGAACTGGCTCTGGGCCATTTCGTATTGCGTTACGAAGGCGGCAAGCCGGCGGAGGCGCTGACCGGCGAACTCTTCCACACTCTCGAACACGACTACGACGATTTGAGCGCCGATCTGGCCACGGCCCCGTCCATGGTGATCACCGTCACCCTGTATAGCAAGCAGCAGTTCTTCGATGTCACCCAGGCGCCCGAATGGGTTGGCGCTCTGAACGATGGCGCGCTGCGCATCCCCATGGGCGACCTCTCCGAAGTCACCCCGCAACTGGAGACCGTGCTGAAACATGAACTGACCCACTCGTTTGTGCACACTATCGTTCCCAACTGTCCCGTATGGCTGAACGAAGGGCTGGCGCAACTGGAAGAGGGCAAGAGCTTCACTACGTTGCCGCCGAATATGCGCACGAAGTTGGCCAAGACCGAGACGGTTCCCCTGCACGATTTGGAAGGCGCTTTTACCGGGATGAATGGCGACCAGGCCAGGCTGGCGTACGCCAAGTCACTGGCGGCCACGGAATATCTGCGCGAGAGTTATGGCTTGCCGGGCGTTCGCCGTCTGCTGGACGAGTTGGCCGAAGGCAAGGAGATGGAACTCGCCTTGCGAGAGCTGACCGACGCCGGCTATGACGGACTGGAACGGGATTTGCGGACCTACCTGACCCCGCTGAGCCCGCCAGGGGAACCGCCGGTTGCCGCGCCTGCCGCTTCCCCCGGAGCGCAGCCCGACGTTGCGCACTAGCGTGAAACGGGGAACGATTACTGCGACAAGCCTGTCGGCGCCGTGACTTCCTGGGCCGGATCGCCTCCCGCCAACTGTTGGGCAATGATTAACTGCCGGGTTTCGGCGCGTATGGACGAGAGCCGCATGCCGAATGCGGACGCCCCCGCGATGCAGCCCAGCCCGCCGATCGCCAGCGTGAGCGGGGCGCCCACGATCTTGGCCATCACTCCGGCAAAAAGCGCCCCAATCGGGGCCATGCCCATGAACATCATGGAATAAACCGACATCACGCGGCCGCGCAGCCGGTCGGGCACCATCGACTGGATCAGCGTGTTGGAAGAAGCCATTTGCAGCATCATGGAGAATCCCACGGGCAGCAGCAACACCACCGAAAGCCAAAAAATTCTGGAAGTGGAAAAAAGAACCAGGCTGGAGCCGAAGGTGGCGGCGGCAAAAGTGATCCAACGGCCCAGCCCGCGCAGGGTCTTCTTGGCCGCCAAAGTCAGCGCGCCCAACAATGCTCCCACGCCCGTCGCCCCCATCAGAATACCCAAGCCGCGCGCTCCTCCATGCAGGATGCGGTCCGCAAAGATCGGCATCAGCACGGCATAAGGCATCCCCACCACGCTGACCACACCGAGCAGCAACAAGAGCGCGCGGATGGGACGGGTGCCGCGCACATAGGCGAATCCTTCCTTAATATGCTCCCACGGCGTCTGGCCGGTGCCGGCGATGGGCATCGACTGCACCTTCATCAAAAGCAGGCCGGCAATCACCGCTATGAAGCTCACGGCATTGGCAAAGAAGCACCAGCCCTCGCCGATGGCGGCCACCACCACGCCCGCCACGGCCGGTCCCACAATGCGCGCTCCGTTGAACATCGAGGAGTTCAGGGCAATGGCGTTCATCAGGTTGTCCCGGCCCACCATGTCCACGATAAAGGCCTGCCGGGCGGGTATATCGAAGGCATTTACCGTCCCCAGCAGCGCCGCCAGCACAAACAGTTGCCAAACGCGTATGGTGTGGCTCAACGTGAGTCCCGCCAGAATAAATGCGAGGATCATGGAGGCCGTCTGCGTGGTAATTATGATCCGGTGGCGGTTGTGCCGGTCGGCGGTCATGCCGCCAAACGGCGCCATCAGGAATACCGGGAACTGCCCGGCGAAAGCCACTGCGCCCAGCAGGACCGATGACCCGGTCAGCCGGTACACCAGCCACGCCTGCGCCACGTTCTGCATCCAGGTGCCGGTAAGCGAGATCAACTGGCCGGAAAAAAACAGTTGAAAGTTGCGGTGCTTCAGCGCGCGAAAGGCGCCCGCCAGGCGTCCCGCGCGCGGCAAAATTTCCGGAGAAGCTGCCGGCTCCCCAAACTTCATTAATCAAGAGTATTTGGATTCAACACCGGCGCGCAATGGGAGATCGTGGCCGCCGAATGCCGGCGGCAAGACGGGCCAGGAGGGCGGAGAACGCCGGAAGCTAAGTTATAATGATTCAAAGTTTTGACCACCCTTATTGGGGACCATTCCGGGGTCAACTGCGCGTAACCGATTTTGGCGAAAGGACCGTCCTTCATGAGTACTGCAACTGGGAAGGCCAAGGCGGAAACCCTGCGTACTTTGCCCGGCGACGATATGCGGCAAATTATGTGGCGGTTTTCCGGCCGCTATGACTTGCAAATGCTGGTGCAATCGGTGCGCGAGGTGGCGCGCGGGCCGGTGGCGCGTCTGGTTGCGCAAGGCGCCCGGCACTCCCACGATTGGACTGCGGAGAAAAACGAACTCCTCGACGCTTTCGACAAATCCGGCATCACGGCGGTATTCATGGAGCCCGAAGAGGGCGGCTTTATCTCCGGCCCTAAGAATCTGGCGCTGGCCCTGGTGGCGTTCGAGCTGGCCTGGGTGGACGCGGGCGCGGCCACGGGCTCGCTGGCCGGCTGCCTGGCCCTTTCTCCCATCCACGAGCGCGGCACTCCCGAACAGAAGCAGCATTACATGAGCCGGTGCGCGCCTCCGCAGCCCGGCGAAGACCGCCGCCCCTGGCGCGGCGCTTTCTGTTTGACCGAACCGATTCCTTACGTCGGCGTGGATGCGGGCATGCTCTCCGGCAAAGTGCGCGTGGTGGAGTGGAAAAAGGGCAAAGAACCCGTCTTGCAAGTCGAAAAGCGCGGCCGCTTCATCACCAACATGGGCTTCGCCAATTTTGTGACCGCGGCGGTGGATTCCGCCGACGAGCGCATCAAGGGAAGCTGTATGGTGATCCTGGAGGAAGGCGATCCGGGGACGTTCGACCGCGGCACGCCCACGCGCAAGATGGTGCATCAGCTCTCCTCGACCAATGATCCTATTTTCAATCTCCAGGTTCCCGCCAGCCGCATTATCGGAGGCTACACCGTCAAGGACGGAGTGATGGTGCCCAACTTCGATCACAGCGAGGTGATCGAAGCGGTGTTCAAACGCACCCGCGTAACGGTGGCCATCATGACCTCGGCCAAACTGCTCTCCGCCATCGAGCCGGTGATTCGCTACCAGCGCGGACGCTTTCGCGGCGCCGAACAGACTCAGCCGGGTTCCTTGCGTTACGACCTCGGGTTACAGCAGCGCCAGGACGCCCTGCACCGGCTGGTGAGTGTATGGGCCACCGGCGAGGCCGGCGCTTCGCTGGGTTTCGCGGCGGCGCGCTTGTACGATTCGGTGGATCCCCTGGAGCGGCAGAAAGATGAGTTATTCAAGGCGCAAGGCGTGGGAGCGGGCCGGGCGCAGCTCAAGGCGTACAAGGCGATTGCCCAGGACGCGCTCCAACTGATTGAACTGGAAGGCCGGCCCGCCGGCGAACGCGATGCCGCGCTCTACGAAAAGCTTAGCCGGGATCCGCTGGTGCAATTCCTGTTGCAGGATGCGGTGGCGAATGTTCTATGCCCCGCGGCCAAGCTGTGGAATACCGGGGTAGGCGCCACCGTCATGCGCGAGGCGGTCAGCCTGATGGGCGGTTACGGCATTACCGAGGATTGCCCCGGCTTTCTCGGCCACAAGTGGATGGATGCGCAACTCGAAGCCACCTACGAAGGGCCGGAGGCCGTGCAGCGGCGCAATTTGACCGTCACCATGACTAACGAGCTGTTTCTGGCGCAGTGGCGGCAGTGGATCGCCGAAATGCGCCATATTGCCTCGACGCATCCGGGCACGGGCGCTTGCACGCTGGCCACCGCCATGAAGCTTTGGCTCTGGACGTATGAGTTTCTGCAGCAAAGCGCCGACGCCGGCGGCGCCAAGCTTTACCATGGCCAGCGCCAGGGCGTGACCTTCCCGCTGGCCGATGCCCTGTGCTGGCTGCTGGCGGCGCGCCATTTCATCCTGGATGTGCTCGAGCTGGAAGCTAAAGGTCCGGAGAACCCGGTGGTGGCGGAAGGTTTGGAAGGCACGCTCCAGTTCTACACCGACTTGTGCCACGTGCAGGCCGCCCGTTCCGCCGGAGAAGCGGCGCGAGTGTGCGCCGAACTCGTCTTTGGCTATCGCCGGCATCCCGCCTGGGACGACCCCAACTATGGGGGATGCTTCCGCGCCCAAGAACTCGACGAATTGGAAGCGCTCTTCCCCGGCATCGCGAGCTGCGCCGCCGACGTGGTGGAAGCCACGGGCAAGCATCCGGAAAAGGCGGGTCCGTGCGCCGGCTGCGAAGGCCGGCAGGAGTTCTTGTATCTGCGGACCAAGCTGGATAGCTGCCTTACCGGCTCGCAACTGGCGAAAGACCGCGCCGCCGAGGCCGTGGCCAAAGTCATGATCCCGGAAGCGTTGGATTATCCGCGATAGCAGTAGCTGGTAGCTGGTAGTTAGTAGCTAGGGGGTTGTGCAAAGAGCTATGGGTGGACGAATGCGGCCTGGGCATAGCAACGCGATAGCAGTAGCTGGTAGTTGGTAGCTAGGGGGTTGTGCAAAGAGCTATGGGTGGACGAATGCGGCCTGGGCATAGCAACGCGATAGCAGTAGCTGGTAGTTAGTAGCTAGGGGGTTGTGCAAAGAGCTATGGGTGGACGAATGCAGCCTGGGCATCGTAATATCTTATTAGGCCTCTTATGTGCTAACTACCAGCTACTAGCTACTAACTACCAGCTACTAGCTACTACCTACTATGATTGAACGTCAAACCATGGACGCAGACATAGCTTGCGTCGGCTTTGGGCCGGCCATGGGCGGGTTCCTGACCACGCTGACGCGTGCCCTGTCCGAGTCCGGCTCGGGCGCGCCGGGCGGCTGGCAGAGCTGCGTGGCGCCGGGCATGCCGCCGCAAGTAATTTGTTACGAGCGCGCCGACGACATAGGTTTCGGAGTCAGCGGCGTGGTCACGCGCGCCCGCGGCATTCGCGCCAGCTTTCCTGATCTCGATCCGGCGCAGATTCCCATGTGTACCCCGGTCAAGACGGAGAAACTGGTATATCTGTTCGATCCCATCGGCGCCAGTCAGCGTTCCGGGGCGCTGCGGCTGGCCGACAGAGTGCTCCGCGCTTGCGGTTTGGCCAGGCTGGAGGCATACGAAGTTCCGTACTGCCCCGCGTTTCTGCACAAGAAGGACGGGCTGGTAATGTCGCTGGGCCAGTTCAACCAGTGGGTGGGTGCGCAAGTGCTGGCCTCCGGGCTGGTGCAGATTTGGCCGAGCACGCCGGTGGCCATGCCGCTGATCGAGCCCCAGTCCGGCGGGAGCGGCGGCTCGCTGCGGGTGGCCGGCATTCGTTTGGCCGATCAAGGCGTGGACCGGCAAGGCAATGCCGACGCGAACTTCATGCCGGGCACGGACATTCGCGCCGCGCTCACCGTGATCGGCGATGGGCCGGTTGGACCGGTCGGACGCCAAATCGACGAGCGTTTCGGAATGCCGCCGGGCCACGCCCGCGACGAGTGGGCTGTCGGCATGAAGTTCGTGGTTGATCTTCCGGAACGCTCCACGCTTGAGCCGGGAACCGTCTTCCATACTTTCGGTTATCCCGAACCCGAGATCTTCGGTTTCTTTTACGTTCATCCCGAGGGTGTGGCCTCGGTGGGTATTTTTGTGCCTTCGTGGTTCGATTCGCCGGGGCGCACGGCTTATCGTTACTTGCAGCATTACGTGCTGCACCCTTATTTGTGGCGGTATCTGGAGGGTGCAAGGCTGCGCTCGTGGGGCGCAAAGTCGTTGCAGGAATCGGGCAAGCGCGGCGAACCCTGGCTGGTGGGTGAGGGATACGCCCGCATCGGCGAAGGCTCCGGCTCTACCAACGTGCTCACCGGCAGCGGCGTGGACGAAGCCTGGACTACCGGCGCGCAGTTGGCCGCAGCCGTAATTGAACTGATGCGGGCGGAGAAACCGTTTACCAAAGAGAATCTGGAAGCGGCCTACGTCGCCCGGCGCCGCGCCAGTTGGGTCGAGAAGGAAGGCCGCATCGCCGAGAAATCGCGCGGCGGATTCCAGAAGGGCGTGGTTACCGGCTTGATCGGCATGGCCATGGCCGCCTTTACCGGCGGCAGGTTGTCCCCGCCGGGAACGCCGCAGCCTTCGCATGTCCGCATGCAGCGGGCGCGGCATTACGCCAAGCGTATTTCCCCCGCGGAGGTGGAGGGGCTGCGCGCCGAGTGCAAAGCCCGCAATGTGTCTTTCCATGACGCCTGGATGGACCGCCTGGGCTGGCCGCCAATCCCGCTGGACGGCCAATTGCTGGTGACGCAGCAGGATGCGCTCCTGATCGGCGGCAAGGTGCAGGCGGCCGACGGGTATGCCGATCACGTCGTGTTTCTGGAGCCTGAGATATGCGGACAGTGCGGCGCCCGGCTGTGCATCGAGATGTGTTCCGGCCAGGCTATCGTTCCCGGAGATGGCGGCGTTCCCGCCTTCGACCGCGAGAAGTGCATTCATTGCGGCGCCTGTATCTGGAATTGTACCCAGGAATTGCCGGACGGCAGCCGGCGCACGAACATAGAATTCCGCGCCGGCAGCGGCGGGCTGCATAGCTCAGAGAACTAGTAGCTGGTAGCTAGTAGCTAGTAGTTAGGGAGAGCGGCATGTGGTTGGCGGCAGGCCGCCGGAATCGTAAGCTGAGGTGGCGCGGAGTCGTGTCGGTAGAACATATTTTACGTTAGAGTTTTTGACAGAGTGTGGTATGTTTCATTTCCTAGCTACTAGCTACTAGCTACTAGCTACTAACTACTAGCTACTGGAGTTCAGATGAGTTATCAGATAGTCGTATGCGGCGGTATTGTTCCCGATCCGTTGCAGACCTTGGAGCCGGTCGCCGGTCCCGCCGGACCGGCGCTGAAGAATGAAATGATGCTGCCCGCGGTGCTCGATCCGTGGGCGGGCCACGCCCTCTACGAAGCCGCCAACCTGGCGCAGAAGATGCCCGGCGCCAAAGTGTATCTCGTCAGCCTGGGGCCGAAAGCGAAGCTGCAACAGGTGATGATGAACATTGCCCAGAAAGCGCCCTTTGAACTGGTGGCGCTCGACGGCGCTGCCGGCGGCTTTACCGATGCCCAGGAGACGGCGGCCGCTCTGGCTGAAGCCATACAGGCCATTCCCGGCCTCGACCGCAATAAGCTGTTGCTGTTTGGCGGCTGGGAATCGGCTACCCGCGGCGCCGGCGCCACCCTGCAGATCGTGGGAGAGCTGCTGGGTATTGCCGATCAGTTTCAGGGCGTGGATGAGCTGAAGGTTCAGCCCGATGGCTCGCTGGAAGTGTTGGAGCGCATCGAAGGCGGCAAGCACCAGATGTCAGCCTGCGCCGGTCCGCCCGCAGTCCTGGGCTGGGCCACCGGCTCGCTGCCCGAGCCCCGCAATAATCCGCAAGTGGGCATGCAGAATATGCGCGCCATTATGCCGGCGCTGCAGAAGGCGAAGCCGGTAAAGACCGGCGCCGGCGGTCTGGTATTTAAATCCGTCGCGCTGCCCAAACAACAAAGGCAAACGCGCATCGTCAAAGACACGCCGGCGGAAGAGATCGCCAGGGAAATCGTGGCTTGGATCAGCGAATAACCAGGTCTTCACCGCTGGGGTGAAACGTAGGGAGAAAAATGGAAGACATTCTGTTTCTTGCCTTTACCGAATCCGATGGCACGCTGAGCCAAGCGGCCCGGGAAGTTCTCGGCGCGGTCCGGGAACTGGGGGGAACGCTGAGGGTAGCTCTGGCGGGCGCGCAAACGCAGCCGGCGGCGGCAGCCTTGGCTAATTGCGGCGCGGCAAAATTTCTTGCGGTCACCGGGCCGGAATTCGCCCAAGCCCGCTACGCCACCGACGCGGCCGCCGCGGAAGCGCTGTGCCGCGCCTCCGGCGCCTCCGTCGTGGTGGTTCCCTCGAACTCGCGCAGCGCGCGGGTTATGCCGGGCGTGGCCCATCGCCTCGGCGGCAGGGTGGACAGTCACATTACCGCCATCACGGCTGACGGTCAGCTCAACGTTACCCGCTGGTACTACCGGCAGCGCATGGAAGCAGTTGTAGAGCGCGCCCAGCGCCCCTGGGTGCTTCTGTTGGAACCGGGCTGTCATGCGCCCTATCAAGGGACCGGGGGCAGCCCGCAAGTGCATGCGGTAACGGTGGCGCTCGCGAAGAATCACCAACGCACGCAGGTTACCGGCGTGCGCGCGCCTGCGACCGATGAGCAGACGATACGGCCGGACGCCAAACTCCTTTTTGTCGCCGGCGCCGGCTGGACGAAGAAACAAGCCGACGGCCAGATTCATGGCGCTGAGGCCGAACAACTGATTCTCGGCTTCCTGGGAAGCTCCGGAGCTTCGCTGGGCGGGTCCAAGTCGTTGGTCGAGCAGAGCGGCGAAGGCCAAGCCGTGCTCCGTTTCATGACCCACCTGAACCAGATCGGCCAAACCGGCGCTACTCCGCGCCACCCGAAGGGTTTGGCGACCTGCTGCCATGGCGAAGAGCCGCACGTGGTGGGCTGGCGCTTCATCCATGAGCGGCGCGCGGTGAACCTGGACGCCAACTGCGGGTGGGCGCGCGGCAAAGCCGATGTGCTCTATGTGGCCGACGCGTTCGAGGTGATGCGCAAGGTCAATGCCTTGCTCAAAGCCCACGCGGCACCCTCGGCCTAGCGCCGGCGGTCCTGTTTAAGGCTGTTGTTTTCACCCTGCGCGGCGCCTACGGCGCCGCTTTTTTGATTCCTGCCATCGATTTTTTGCGCGTGACGATTGCCTTTTCGGATTGTATAGTGAATCATTAGTAAGGTGACATAATTACTTATGTATGCCATGACAAGATCGGCGGCCGGTAAAAGCGGCTGGCGCATGCCTGTGGGCATGGGCTGTTGCTGTCCGCGGGGCGGCGGCACGGTGGAGGAAGGCCGGTAACTTCCAACCGCCGGTAAGCCGCAACCCACGGTCTCGCGATCGCGGGTTTTTTTATGTTGCCCGCGGCCGCCTTACAGGCCCAAACAGAACTCAGACCGCTCCGGGAATGCCGGAGACAAGGAGATACACAGCAATGAAGCAACATCCATTTCGCACTGCCATTTTCTGGCTCGTGCCTGCCTTAGTTTTGATTGCCGTCCCGGCTTTGGGCCAAGGCTTGAACTGGGAAGGACAAACCGGCGCATTTGTTACTCCCTTTGCCTACACCAGCGCCTCGCCTGCCGGCGGACTGGGCCATCCTCAGGCGGCATTTCACTACTTGAACGGGGGCACGGTGGTGGGCAACGATTTCCAGCTTTCCGTCACGGAGGGCTTGCTGCAGCGCGTGGAGGTGGGGTACACGCGGGCGCTGCAGGCATCCGGAGATAATGCCACGCTCTCCCCGCTCTTTGATGGTGGATTTAACATCTTTCACGCGAAAGTGAACTTTTTGCGAGAGAATGCCGGCAAACAGAAGTGGGTGCCGGCGCTCGCCGTTGGCTTCGTTGCCCGAACTCAGGTGCGCCGGGTAGGGGGCGTGCTCTCCAGCCAGGATACCAACAACGGGGACGTTTACCTGACCGGCACGAAGGTTCTTCCGCTGAAGCATTTGCCCATCCTGGTCAATGCCGGAGTGAAAGGCACGAATGCGGCGCTGCTGGGGATCGCGGGCAACGCGCCGGATTGGGAGGCGCGAGGCTTCGGCGCGCTTGCCTTCATCGTAAGCGGACCGGGCAAGAGCAAAATCGCGTTAGGTTCGGAAATCGCGCAACAGCCGCACTATATCCAGAACCTGCCGCAAGCCACCCTGCCCACCACGCTGACTTATTTTGCGCGCCTGATACCGAGTTCGGAACATCCTTTCAATCTCGATTTCGGGGTAGCGCAGGCGGCCGGCCAAGTATTGCCCGGGGCGGATGTGGCAGCGCGCTCGCAGTTTGCCATGGGCGTGTCCTACCGGTTCTGAGGACGCGGGCGCCGGTAGCCAAGGTGGCAGGGCGCCAGCCGGCAAAGCTGGTAAGCGCGGGTTCGATTCCCGCCCGGCGCTCCAAATTGCCGTTCATGAGCCGGTCATGGGCGGCCGGGAAACCGGGGAGAGAGGCTTAATAGTCTGGACTTCCCGGCAAGGTTGAGCATCTTACAAAATTTCGAACTGGGAAGCTTCCCGGAGGCTATATATGTCAATCGCGAACAGCGTTATCGAATTGATCGGGCGTACGCCCCTGGTTTATTTGACCAAGATTACAGCGGGCGCTCACGCCAAAGTGGCGGCGAAGCTGGAAAGCTTCAATCCGGCGAACAGCGTCAAAGACCGCATTGGCGTGGCCATGATCGAGGCCGCCGAACGGGCCGGCCAGATCACGCCGGGGAAGACGGTGCTGATTGAGCCCACCAGCGGCAATACCGGCATCGCTTTGGCGTTTGTCGCCGCCGTCAAGGGCTACCGCCTTATTCTCACCATGCCGGAAACGATGAGCTTGGAACGGCGCGTTTTGCTGCGCGCCTACGGCGCCGAGCTTGTTCTGACTCCAGGGCCGAAAGGCATGCCGGGCGCCATCGCCAAAGCGGAGGAATTAGTGGGGCAGACCCCGGATGGTTATATGCTGCAGCAGTTTAACAATCCCGCCAACCCGGCCATCCACTTCGCGACCACCGGTCCGGAAATCTGGAACGATACCAACGGCGCGGTGGACATTTTGATCTCGGGCATCGGAACCGGCGGAACTTTGACCGGGGTGACCGACTACATCAGGCCGAGAAAGCCGCAATTCAAGGCGATTGCGGTCGAGCCGGCGGATAGTCCCGTGCTCTCGGGCGGAAAGCCTGGACCGCACAAGATTCAGGGCATCGGCGCCGGCTTTGTCCCCGGAGTGCTGAAGACCGGCCTGATCGACGAGATTCTTCAAGTCTCGAACGACGAAGCCGTGGATACCGCGCGGCGGCTGGCCCGGGACGAAGGACTGCTGGTCGGCATCTCCAGCGGCGCGGCAGCGGCGGCCGCCGTCAAGGTGGCGCACCGTCCGGAGAATGCGGGCAAGCTGATCGTCGTTGTGCTGCCCGATTTTGGCGAGCGCTACCTGACCAGCGTTTTATTCGACGGCCTGCGCCAGGAGGTGCAGCAGTTGGCGGTGGCGGTGGCGGCATAAAGTCTGGGTACGCGAACCGAGCGGGAATGGGGCGCCGGTTCCAGGCCGGCGGCGTTCCCGGGGCCGGAGGGTCCGTATGTTTTCGAGGAACCTAAGATTTCAAACAACCATGGAAGGCTGGGAAAGCAAAGCCCAGCCAAGCATAGCAAACTGTTCTTAAGGAGAACATCGATGTCGGCAGAAAAGAAAACGCCCGGGAAGCCGGGTCTCTCCACCTTGTCCCTGCATGCGGGGCAAACGCCCGATCCTACGACCGGTTCTCGGGCCGTACCGATCTATCAAACCACTTCCTATGTTTTCAAAAGCACGGACCACGCGGCGAACCTCTTTGCCCTGCGCGAATTCGGCAACATTTACACCCGCATCATGAACCCCACCACCGACGTTTTCGAGCAGCGGGTAGCGCAGATCGAAAGCGGAACCGGCGCGCTGGCGGTGAGCAGCGGCCAAGCCGCGCAGACCCTGGCGCTGCTCAACATTACCCAGGTCGGCGACGAGATTGTTTCGGCCAACAACCTGTATGGGGGAACTTATCAGCAGTTTCATTACACCTTCCCCAAGCTGGGCCGCAAGGTGGTGTTCGTCGAGTCTACGAAGCCGGAGGCGTTCCGCAAAGCCATCACGGCGAAAACGCGCGCCATTTACGCCGAAACCCTCGGCAACCCAAAACTGGACGTTCCCGATTTCGAGGCGATTGCCGAAATTGCGCATCAAGCCGGCCTTCCCCTGGTAATCGACAATACGGTGGGCGTGGGCCTGGTGCGTCCGATCGAGCATGGGGCCGATGTCCTGGTGCTTTCCGCCACCAAATTCATTGGCGGTCACGGCACCTCGATCGGCGGAGTCATTGTGGATTCCGGCAAGTTCCATTGGGACAACGGAAAATTCCCGGAGTTCACCGAACCGGACCCCTCGTACCATGGGCTGAAATTCTGGGAGACCTTCGGCAACTTCCCCGGTTTGGGAAACGTCGCCTTCATTATCAAAACCAGAGTGCAGTGGCTGCGGGATGTGGGGGCGGCGCTCTCGCCGTTCAATGCGTTCCAGTTCCTGCAAGGTTTGGAGACCCTTCCCCTGCGGGTCCGCCAGCATTCCGACAATGCCCTGGCCGTGGCGCGCTTCCTGAAAAAGCATCCGCAGGTCGCCTGGGTAAACTACCCGGGACTGGAGGACGCTCCCACTCATGCGCTGGCCAAGAAGTACTTTGCCCCGGGCAAGTACGGCGCCCTGGTAGGCTTTGGCATCAAGGGAGGACTCGAGGCCGGGAGGAGGTTTATCAATTCCGTCAAGCTGCTGTCGCACCTGGCCAACATTGGAGACGCCAAGAGCCTGGTCATTCATCCTGCGTCCACCACGCACCAGCAACTGACTAAGGAAGAACAGTTGGAGACCGGGGTCACGGAAGACTATATCCGTCTCTCGATCGGACTGGAAGACATCGATGATATCCTCGCCGACATAGACCAGGCGCTGGGTGGTGCGAAAGTGCAAAGCAACGCCGCTTAGAAACGCCGCGGCATAGGCCAAGGCAAACTTGCCGGGAGCATGCTCGCCTGGGTTTTCCGGCGCCGGAGCAGCAGTTAGATGCCGCCTGCCTACGGGGCATACAGCTCAACCTTGATGCCCGGGAACGTTCGCGTCTCCGCCAGGCGGTAACGGCCGGCAAGGACCGCCTGAACTTGCCGGCTCAGCGGGTCTCCCGCTTGCGGGCCGTCATTGGCCAGGACAACCCAGACGCGCCGGTAGTCGAGCATCTCGCGATTCAGCGCCGGGGGCGAAACCTTGGCCGTGAAGTCGCGCCAGCTCATGCGGTCGCCGTATCCGGGGGCAATGATCATAGGTTGAAAGCCTGAGCCGGTGGAATGATCTGCGTAGTATTGGTAGGCGCACCGGCCATAAGAGGGATAGAAGATGATGGCGTCGCCGGCTTCCGCGGCTTCGAGGACGTGTTCGCTGGCATGGCGGTAATCCTGGCGGCCAATGTCGAAGTCCCTGGCGTAGTAAGCGCGCACCCCACCCAGCGCAAACCATACGATCAGCCCCATCACCGGCCAGGCTGCCCAACGCCATAAGCGCGCCGCCAACCGGGGATACGGGAGGGCCGCCGGAGGGGCGAGACCGGCCGCTACGCACAACACGAATGCGGGCAGGCAGACCTGCAAATAACGGGGCAAGAACAGGGGCCGGATGGGCGTGACCGCCAGGACAATCAGCACAGGCGCCACGGCCCAACTCAGCGCCAAGGCGTAACCCCAGAGCTGAAACGACCGGCCATAGCGGCGCCATGTCTGCACTCCAGCCATCGCGGCAAGCACTCCACCAGCCAGGTAAAGACCGAGCAACGGGGTCCCGCCGTTACCGGCGAATTGCTCCAGGAATCCATGCAGCTCGCCCAGCCCGGGGCGGCGAAGCCAACGCAGCGGTCCCGCTCCCGTAGCGGCAATGAAGACCCACACGGGCAAGGTCCACAAAGCGATATGCTTCACCGCTTTGGTGAAGCCGCTACGCGCTGCCGCCAACTCCGGCGGCCCGTCAAGGAGGGCCGGGTTTTCCGCGGAGACAGGGCGCTCGGGCAGCGCCCGGAGCGCTATCCAATGCGCGATCACTACGAGCGCGGAGAAAAAATGGGTGTAAATTGCCAAGATGACGGCAGCGGCGTACCCCTTCCAACAGCCGCGCCGCCCGCGCTCCACGGCACCCGCCAGGAAAAAGGCCGCCAGCGTTACCAGAAAGACGGCGAGGCTATAGCTGCGTGCTTCCTGTGCATAGCGCACGTGGTAGGCGTTGACGGCCAGCAGCAACGCACCCATGACTGCGGCCGCGGCGCCGAAAAGCCGTTTTCCCAACCCATATAGCACGGGAACGGTTGCGGCCGCGGCCAGCACGGAAAAGCCGCGCAGCCAGGCTTCACTGTGGCCGAACCGCGCCCAGCCGCGCAAGAGTACGTAATACAACGCCATATTGGCTTCCCGCCGCCAGAGCAGGCGCAGGAAGTTGTACCAGTCCAGCCGCAGGCAAGCCGCGGTAACGCCCTCGTCCATCCAGAAGCTCTTGGCGCCCAGCGCATGCAGGCGCAAGCCAGCCGCCACGGCGGTGATTGCCGCCACCAGAACCGGCGCTAGAACCGCCCTTCTGCGCGTTCGTTGCGGCGTGGGGGCCGGTGCGGTTGCTCGCGGGGTCGACATGATATGGCAGCAGTGTACCGTAGCGGCAGGGGGCGGCTGAAACCGCGGCCGCGCCGCGCCGCTTGTTCCGAAACCGTAACAAAAGTGTGAATTTTACCGGGGGCTTAGGGAATGGAGCCATACTTGTACCCTACCCAGCCCTACCCGGATGAGAGAGGAAACGCCATGTTAACAAGATGCGCCGATGTTCCCGCGGCGGTGGAGTTCATTTGGCAGTCCGTGGTGGGGGTTCCGCTGCAACGTGATACGCCGCACACGCCCGCGGAAGGAGAGACGGCCTGGGTGAGCAGCGTGGTCTTGTTGTTCGGGGAGTGGAACGGGGCCATCCGCGTCGATTGCAGTTGGGAATTGGCGCGGCGGGTCACCGCTCAGATGTATGAAATGGATGTCGATATGGTCCCCAATGAGGTGGCCTGCGATGCGGTGGCCGAGCTTGCCAACATGATTGCCGGGGCGGCGAAGACGGTGCTCGGTATCCGCAGCCGCCATTCGCTGCCCACGGTGGTGCGCGGCGACTCGTATGAGAACACGCTGCCCAACAGCCGTCCGTTCGCTCAGTACGGATTCGGGGCCGGCAGCGATCACCTGAGCGTAACCTTGCTCCGGCGGGATTCCCTGATCAAACAGGCGGAGCCTCTTAAGTGGGGCCTGCGCGCAAATTGAAGTGGAAGGAAGGTTCCGGAGGCGCTGCCCCCGCCCGGCGGCAGGAACACAACCGGCGTCAGCAGCGCGCAAATCTATTTGTTCCTGGCCTCCAACTCGTCCAGCACTGCCGCGGCCTTAGTGACTTGATCGACGCCGAATACCGCAAGAAGTTGAGTGGTTCCGGGTTCCATCCCGCAATAGGAATAGTCGATATTGATGCGGTTCTCGCCCAGCCAGGCGGCTGCCCGTCCCAACTCGCCCGGTCGATGCGCCAGCCGGATTACGGCGGCCTCGCCTTCCTCGAAGATCATGCGCAACTCGCCGAGCGCGGCGTTGGCGCCGGCCGGGTCGTCCACCACGAACCGGGCCAGGCTTTCGCCTTCCTCTACGTACGATTCAAAGGCCAGAATATTTACCCCGCGCTTTGCCAAAGCCAAACAACACTGGCCGAGGGCGCCGGGCTCGTCTTTGATGGTCACGGTGAATTCTTTTGCCTTTGCCATGCTGGCATTGTAACCAGAGCTTCCGTCCGTTTCCAGCTTTGCGGGAATTGGCCGACCCGGAGGCAGGTGCTTCACGATCTGACAACCCAAAACCTATGGACGTTGAATAATTCAACAGTCTGGTTCGCGGTCAGTTTTGCACATGTCATAACAGCTATTGAAAACAAAGGGCTTACGGAGTGGCGAAGACCAGAGCCTAGTAAGAAAGACTAGTAATCGATTTAGCCCTCGAAGACCTACAGAGACAGGCAACGTAGCGCCACGACTTGCATTCCCAAACAAACCGGTGCAGGTAATGTCAGAATTCAATAAATTGAATTGACAAGCCCACAAGACGGGGTAAGAATCGAAACTGCCACCGAATTTATTAGAAAGCCGTGCCTCCAAACGGCTGGCTCCCCCGCTGTGATGGGTTCGGCGGCAAAGGTATCCGGGCTCCATGTATAGGGTGGGTAGTCATTCACGAGAAATATCGCCGAACGAGGTAAACGCGGGGGAGTAAGCTGCGGTATCCCCCCATTTTTCGCATCAGGAAGGGGTCTAACATGCACGGGTGTGGACGGGTCGAAGTGCGCGCGGGTAAGTGTCCGTTGTTGGTGGCCGGTATTCTATTCTTCTTTCTCACGGCGTTGCTTGCAGCCGGACAGACCGTGACGGGGGACAGCCGCTGGCCGGGATTGAGTCCGGTAGTGCCGGCGCCTTCCTATCCGGCGCTGTGCAGCGTCGAGGTGGGCTCGAATGGGGAGCCCCATGGCGTCTTGTACGCGCTGCAGACAGCCAGCAGCTTTAGCGAGAGTGCGCTGGACACCACTCGCTTAACGACCGCGTTCAGCGACTGCACGCCGGCTGCGGGCCAGCCGGCAGTGGCGGTGGAGCTGGCGCTGAATCCCAGCAGTACGTCTTGCGGCACTAGCGCCTGCAACGCCTTCCTGAGCGGAAGTCTGACCCTGCCGGCGGGCGTAACCTTGCTGATCGATCCCGACGTTACGCTGTACGCGGATAAAAGCACCCAGACCAATTCGCAATTTATTTACGTGGCATCGAACTCCACGGCGTACACGGGCGGCTCCATGGGCTACTGGGGCATCATGGGCTACGGCATTATCGACGGGTATGGCACAAGCACGAGCTTTAATGACAGTACGAAGCTGATTACGCTGAACAACTCCAATTACTTCACCCTCTATCAGACGACCCTGCAGAATGCCCAGAAAGAACACCTTATCGGCGCCGGCAGTTACCTGCTCGCCTATGACGCCAAAATCAGCACCCCCGCGAACACGTCGAATACCGACGGCATCGACCCCTCCGGGCCCAATAACGTTACGATTGTCAACTCTTACTTCAATCAGGGAGACGATCACATCGCCTTCAACGCGGGCGGCACGCACATCGACGGCGCCACCATCGCCTACAATCATCTTTACTCCGGCCATGGCATCTCCATCGGGAGCTATACCACCGATGGGATGGAAAACATGCTGGTGACGCAGAACGTCCTCGACAATAACGGCGGCTACGGCAGCGCGTCGAAGAATGCTCTCCGCATCAAATCCGACTCCGCCAATGGCGGAGAGGTCAAAAACATTCTCTACGACAGCATGTGCATCCAGAACGGCGGGCATATCCTGATTTTTAACCCGTACTATGACGGCTCAACCGGCACGAATTATCCCAACTTCCACGACATTACCTTGCAGAACATAAACGTGGTGAACCACGATTCCACGTCGCACAACGGCGCCTCAGCGTTGGAGGGGTACGACACCGGCAGCGTGCTTAACCCGCTCAAGAATGTGACCTTTAACAATGTCGTTTTCAATTACACGCAGTCGCAGTTTACGGGTGAGTTTTATCCCGAAGCGACCGTCGGCAGTGAATACGGAATCAACTACGCGACTTTCATCCTGGGACCGGACCAGGTAAGTTTTAACAGCGCCGTGTGGGACCCGATGAACGGCGAAGACGGGATCACGGTAACCGACGATACCGGAAGTTCCAGCACTACTTATAGTTGCACGGGGAAATTCACCTACCTGGCGGGCGAGCTGTTTGCGGCCGGCAGCACGGGCGCGCCTCTGGCGCCGCCGCTTACCGTCAGTCCCGGCAGTTCGGTGACCTTGCGCGCCATTGTCCAGCCCATAGTAAAGTCCACGTATAGTTCGTCCAGCTTCACGGCGCCGGCGACCAACGGAACCCTGACGTTTTACGACGGGAGCACAAGCCTCGGCACCAAATCCGTAAGCGGAAATCGCATTACGAACTTTACGGTTTCCAATGTCACTGCCGGGACCCACAATTATACCGTGACCTATTCCGGAGACACGAACTATGTCTCGGGGACAGGCGGTTGCACGCCAAGCTCGTCGAAGATTGTATGCGGAGCGGCGCCGGCGTTTCCGACGGTTACGGTTATAGCCGGGTCGACCAGCACGGTGGTGGCGTGTTCGCCGGCCTCGCCGGCTTATGGACAGACATCAACGTGCACGGCAACGGTGAGTCCGACGGGCGGCTCGGGAACCCCCACCGGAACCGCTACCTTTACCCTGGATGGCACTTCCGAGGGAGCCGTTACGCTTTCGAGCGCCAGCGCGGCCTGGAGCGAGTCCTCGGTTGCCCCGGGATCGCATACGGTGTGCGCTGCCTATAGCGGCGACTCGAACTTTACCTCCTCATCGGGGTGTACAACGCTCACCATCGGCACGGCCACCGTAACGGCGAGTGTGACGGCGAGCGGCAAGACTTACGATGGCACGGCCACGGCCGCCATCAGCAGTTGTACGCTCTCCGGGGTGGTTGGCAGCGATTCTGTAACCTGCTCGGCGGCGGGTCCGAACACTTTTGCCGACAAGAACGTAGGCGCCAGCAAGGTGGTCACGGCCACGAACATCAGCTTGAGCGGGTCGTCGGCGGGCAATTACACGCTGGCTTCCACGAGCGCGGCCACCACGGCGGCGATCACCGCGCGCCCCATCACGGTGACCGCAGCGGCCAATAGCAAGACCTACGACGCCACGACCACGGCGAGCGCCACGCCGGCCATCACCAGCGGCAGCCTGGCCTCGGGCGATACGGCCAGTTGGACGGAAACTTACGGCACCAAGACCGTGGGCACGGGCAAGACGCTGACCCCCGCCGGCTCGGTGAGCGACGGCAACAGCGGCAATAACTACAGCGTGACCTTTGTCCCCGTTACCAGCGGTATCATCAGCTCTGCGACCCTGACCGTAACCGGCATCACTGCCGCCAACAAGACTTATGACGGCACGGCCACGGCAACGCTGAGCACCGGCAGCGCGGCGCTGGCGGGCGTGATGAGCGGAGACTCGGTCACGCTGAGCACGGCGGGCGCCACGGGCACGTTTGCCAGCGTAAACGCGGGCACGGGAATCGTGGTGCAGGTGGCGGGGCTGACGATCAGCGGGACGGACGCGGGCAACTACACCCTGACGCAACCAACCACCACGGCCAACATCACGCAGGCGGCGGTGACTGCCAGCGTGACCGCAGGCAATAAGGCGTACGACAGCACGACGACGGAACCCATAGCCAACACCACTTGCAACCCGAATGTCCTGGCGGCCGACCAGGGCAACGTAACCTGCGCGGGCACGGCGGCAACCTTCGCTTCGGCCAATGTGGGCAACGGTATCACGGTGACCGTGAGCGGGATCAGCCTGAGCGGGTCGGCTGCGGGTAACTATGCGCTGTCTTCCACCTCGGCCACAACCACGGCCAATATTACCCTAGCGGCGGTGACTGCCAGCGTGGCCGCGGGCAATAAGACCTACGACAGCACCACCACGGAGCCGATAGCCAACGTCACCTGCACGCTGACGCCCAGTGAGAGCAACCTGAGCTGCGCGGGGACGGCGGCGGCATTCGCCTCGGCCAACGTCGGCACGGGGATTACGGTGACGGTAACCGGCATCAGCCTGAGCGGCTCGGCAGCGGGTAACTACGCGCTGTCGTCCACCACGGCTACGACGACCGCGAACATCACGGCGGCAACGGTGACGCCGAGCGTGACGGCGCAATCCAAGACCTACGACGGCGCCACCACGGAGCCGATTGCCAACGTCACCTGCACGCTGACGCCCAGCGAGAGCAACCTGAGCTGCGCGGAGACGGCGGCGGCGTTCGCCTCGGCCAATGTCGGCACGGGGATTACGGTGACGGTAACCGGCATCAGCCTGAGCGGCTCGGCCGCGGGTAACTATACGCTTTCTTCCACCACGGCCACCACCACGGCCAACATCACGCAGGCGGCGCAGACCCCGGGGGTTAGCTGCTATAGCGGGCTGTACACGGGAACGGGCGAGGGCTGCACGGTGACGCCGCAGGCGGGCGACATCACTTGCACTTCGGGCACGGTGACCAACGTTCCGGGTGGCTCGGTAGCGCTGAGCTGCGGGTCCGATAGCAACTACCAAGCCTGGACGGGCACGGGCACGGTGACCATCACGCAGGCGAGCCAGAGTCCGGTGCTTACCGGTTGCTATAGCGGACCGTATACGGGCTCGGCGGAAGGCTGCACGGGTGTAAGCGGCGGCTACGGCTGCGCGACTCAGTCCACCTGGACGACGTACACGAACGTTCCCGGCGGCACGGTATCGGTGGCGTGCACGGGTGACACCAACCACACCGCGGCGACTGCGGCCGGCACGGTGACGATCACGCAGGTGAGCCAGAGTCCGGTGCTTACCGGTTGCTATAGCGGACCGTATACGGGCTCGGCGGAAGGCTGCACGGGTGTAAGCGGCGGCTTTGGCTGCCCGGCTCAGTCCACCTGGACGACCTACACGAACGTTTCCGGCGGCACGGTTTCGGTAGCTTGCGCGGGTGACACCAACCACGCTGCGGCGACTGCGGCCGGGACGGTGACGATCACGCAGGTG
>Ga0326728_10005211_pt1 | contig 37064 bp, 23 predicted proteins | sample MB3enrmetagenome_FD_207602 | JGI IMG/M metagenome (GOLD analysis project Ga0326728, IMG submission 207602) | Lab enriched peat soil microbial communities from McLean, Ithaca, NY, United States - MB31MN | ecosystem: Environmental > Terrestrial > Soil > Wetlands > Peat | place: USA: New York...
TGGTCAGCGTCAAGCTTCCCCAACCCCAATTTGAAGGCCAGACCAAAGGGAAGCTCAACAGCGACATCCAGAGCACGGTGGCCAGCTTCGTTTACGAAAAGCTCATGGAGGCTTTTGAGAAAAACCCAGCCGTAGGCAAGAAGGTCTGCGCCAAAGCCATCGACGCTTCTCGCGCCCGCGAGGCGGCCCGCAAGGCGCGGGAGTTAACACGGCGCAAAGGCGCCCTCGATTCCGGCGGGCTGCCGGGCAAGCTGGCCGATTGCCAGGAGCGAGACCCGGAACGCTGTGAACTCTTCCTGGTGGAAGGCGACTCGGCCGGTGGTTCGGCCAAGCAGGGGCGCGACCGCCGCTATCAGGCCATCCTGCCGTTAAGAGGCAAAATTCTGAACGTCGAAAAGGCGCGTTTCGACAAGATGCTGGGCCATGAGGAGATCCGCGCTCTCATCACGGCGCTCGGCACCGGCATCGGCAAGGACGACTTCGACATCTCCAGGTTACGGTACTCGAAAATCATCATCATGACCGATGCCGACGTGGACGGATCCCACATTCGCACCCTGCTGCTTACCTTCTTCTACCGCCAGATGCCGGAACTCGTCGAGCGCGGCCACGTCTATATTGCTCAACCGCCGCTTTACCTGATTAAAAAGGGTAAGTCCCTGCGCTACATCCGGGATGAGAAGGAATTTCGCCGCGAAATCATGCGCCGGGCCACGGAAGATCACACTGTCGAGGTCGGTGACGGCAAGAAGACAACGCTCGAGGGGGGCGATCTAACAAACTTCCTGATGGCGCTCGCCGAGTATGTTGAGCTGTTTGACAAGCTCGAGAAAAGGATTGGCGATGACCGCCCGGTTAACGCCATGCTGAAAGCCGAACTGGGCAGGAAGATGGAGCTCGAGAACAAGGACAAACTCGAGTTGGTCGCCAGGGAGCTCAAGGCGGAAGGATTCAACTCCCACCTGCGCCTCGATGAGGAGCACAATCTTTACACTCTGGCTTTTTCCAGCGAGACGCTGGGCGAGCGCACCATCGATTGGGACTTGGTCTCGAGCGCCGACTATAAGCGCCTCCTCGACCTCCACCGACGCGTGCGGGACCACGACAAGCCTCCCTTCATTATGTCCACCAATGGCAGCCAGTTGGCCATCGAGGACCGCAGGCAACTCCTCGAACACGTCATGGCTTTGGGAAAGAAAGCCTTTACCGTGCAGCGCTTCAAGGGCTTGGGAGAAATGAATCCCGACCAGCTCTGGCAAACCACCATGGACGCCGAGCAACGCATCCTCCTGCAAGTGAGAGTCGAGGACCAGGTCGAGGCCGATTCCATTTTCACCGTCCTGATGGGTGACGTCGTCGAGCCGCGCCGCCAGTTCATCGAAGAAAACGCGCTGGATGTGAAGAACTTGGACATCTAGGCAACGCTTGGGTTGGCCCACCTTGCATTCTTAGTGTCACTAATATATACTAGTGTCACTGTGACGGAGGGGGGACACATGCAACAGCAAGCGCGCGTCCGGATCGGTGAAAAAGGCCGCGTGGTTATCCCTGCCTCAATCCGCGAGGCACTCGGCATCAAGGTTGGCGACGAAGTTGAACTGCGAATCGCCGAGGACGAACTGCGCCTCTCAACGCTAAAAGGCCGAATTGCTCGAGCTCAACAACGCCTCCGGCGACATATCAAACCGGGCCGATCGCTGGTGGATGAGTTGATCGCCGAGCGACGGGAGGCAGCCAGGCATGAGTAAAGTCGTTTTGGACTCCTCTGCCCTCCTCGCGTTGCTCAACGATGAGGCTGGGGCTCAGGAATTAACCCCGGAGCTCCTGCGGAATGCGACGATCAGTACGGTTAACCTCGCAGAGGTGCAAACGAAACTTGTCCGCGAAGGCACTGACCCGGCGGAGGCGTGGGAGCTTGTGCTGGCTCCCGTATTCGATCCGGAGCCATTCACGATCGACCAGGCAAGAATAGCCGGGACTCTCGTCAAGGACACGCGGCCGCTTGGTTTATCTTTGGGAGACCGGGCGTGCCTCTCGCTGGGAATAATGCTCAAAGCCCCCGTCTATACGGCAGACAGAGATTGGAAGAGCCTCAAGTTGGGCGTCCGGATTCATGTAATCCGGTAGGTCCTCCGGAGGCTAACAGGGAGTTGGATTAATGGGTGACCAAGAACTATTCAAGCCGACGCGGGAAATTCCGGTCAACATCGAAGACGAGATGCGCAAGTCGTATCTCGACTATGCGATGAGCGTGATCATTGGCCGGGCGCTTCCCGACGTGCGCGATGGGCTTAAGCCGGTGCATCGCCGAATTCTCTACGCCATGTACAAGGAGGGGAACACCTCCGACAAGCGCTACATCAAGTGTGCCGGCGTGGTCGGCGAGGTCATTAAGAAATTCCACCCTCACGGCGACGCGGCGGTTTACGACACCCTGGTGCGCATGGCGCAAGACTTCAACATGCGCTACCTGCTCATCGACGGGCAAGGCAATTTCGGCTCGGTGGATGGAGATCCCGCGGCGGCCTACCGGTACACCGAATGCCGCCTGGCGCGCATCGCGGAAGAGTTGCTGGCGGACATCGAAAAGGAAACCGTAGACTTCGGCCCGAATTTTGACGAGTCCACGGAAGAGCCCCTGGTTCTTCCCACCCGCGTCCCGAACCTTCTGATCAACGGCTCGGACGGCATTGCCGTCGGCATGGCCACCAAGATCCCGCCGCATAACCTGACCGAAATCATCGACGCCACCATACTCTTGATCAACAAGCCCAACGCCGCGCTCGAGGAGGTGCTCTCGCTCGTCCCCGGTCCCGATTTCCCCACCGGCGCTTACATCTACGGAAAAAGCGGAATCAAATCCGCCTACGAGACAGGCCGCGGCCTCTTCACGATGCGCGCCAAGGCGGCCATCGAGCGGCCCACGAAAGACAAGCAGCAGATTGTCATTACGGAAATACCCTTCCAGGTCAACAAGTCGAAAGTCATCGAGCGCATTGCGCAGTTGGTCCAGGACAAGAAGATCGAGGGCATCTCCGACGTGCGCGATGAGTCCGACCGCGACGGAATGCGCGTTGTCGTGGAATTGAAGAGGGGCGAACAACAGCCGGAAATCGTTCTGAACAACCTCTACAAACACACCCAACTCCAGGAAAACTTCGGCATGATCATGCTGGCCATCGTCAACGGCCAACCTCGCACCCTGCCGCTTGTCGAAGCCCTTCAACTCTTCATCGACCACCGCGTGAACGTGGTCCGGCGGCGCACCGCATACGATTTGCGCAAGGCCCAGGAGCGTGCGCACATCCTTGAGGGTTTTCTCAAGGCGCTTCAGCAGCTCGACGCCATCATCAAGCTCATCCGCGCCTCGAAGACGCCCGCCGAAGCGCGCCAAGGCCTGATCGGCCGATTCGAGTTCACGGAGCGGCAGGCCCAGGCTATCCTCGAGTTGCAATTGCAGCGCCTGACGGCCATGGAGCGCGACAAGATTCAGCAGGAATATGACGAGCTGCAAAAGAAGATTGCCGAGTACCAGGAAATCCTGGCCAGCGACAAAGTGCTGAAGAAAGTGATCGTCAATGAGTTGAAAGAAATACAGAAGGATTACGGAGACGTCCGGAGGACGGAGATCATCGAGGAGCAGGCGGAAATCAAGCTCGAGGACCTGATTGCGATCGAGGACGTGGTGATCACGGTCTCGCATTCCGGCTACCTCAAGCGCACTCCGGTCAGCATTTATCGTCAGCAGGGACGCGGCGGCAAGGGACGCCTGGGAATGAAGACGCGCGACGAGGATTTCGTCGAGCATCTCTTCATCGCGTCCACTCACAGCTACATCCTGGTCTTCACCAACACCGGCAAGATGTATTGGCTGAAGGTTTACGAAATTCCGGACGTGGTCGCCGCCGGCAAGGGCAAGAACATCGTCAACCTGGTGAACCTCGCTTCGGGAGAGAAAGTCGCGGCCGTCATCGTCGTCCGGGAATTGCCGGACGAGCCCAAAGACGTGACGATCGAAGGCGAGACGTTTGCCGAAGAGGGATACGTGACGCTGGTGACGCGCCTGGGCCTGATCAAGAAGACGCGCCTGGCGGAGTTCTCCAGCCCCAGGTCGGGCGGCATCATCGCCATGAAAGTCGAGGAAGGCGATGCACTGATCCGCGCTACTCTGACCTCCGGCCGGGACACCATTTTCCTCGCGACGCATGAAGGCATGGCAATTCGCTTCCCCGAGAGCGACGTGCGCGACATGGGCAGGCAGACTTATGGCAATTATGCGATGGACCTCGAGAAGGGCGATTACATCCTGGGCATGGAGATCGTGGGCGAGAAAGAGCTGATCCTCTCCGTCACCGAAAAGGGGTACGGCAAGCGCACGCCCATCACCGAATACCGCTTGCAGTCGCGCGCCGGCAAAGGCGTCATCAACGTCAAGACCGTGGATCGAAACGGCAAGGTGGTGGGGGTGCTGAGCGTGACCGAGGAGTCGGAGGTGATGATCATCAGCCAGCAGGGCAAGATCACTCGCCTCGATGCCGGGGCCATCCGCGAATCGGCCCGCTCCACGCAGGGCGTCAGGTTGATTAACCTCGAAGAGGGCGACGAGGTCGCCGCCGTCTGCCTGGTCAGCACCGAAAACGGCGAGACCGAATCCCCGCAGCCGAAACTGATCCAATAGTGGCCGAAATCGCTCTCTAGGGGCGGCCCATGTGGCCGCCCGCGGGCAATCCGTCAATTGACGGATTGCCCCTACGCGTGGGTTGGCGTTATTCTGTAACGGTGGGTGGCAGGGATGAATGAACTGGAAGTGAAAGAGGGGAGACTGCTGGAGCAACTGCGGCAGGTGCCGTCGCTGGTGGTGGCCTATTCAGGAGGTGTGGACTCGGCGTACCTCGCTTATGCGGCGCACCAGGCGCTGGGCGGCCGCATGCTGGCGGTGACGGCGCTGAGCGCCAGCTATTCGGCGCGCGACCGGCAAGAGGCACAAGCGGTGGTGGCGCGCTTCAAACTGCCGCACGAGTTCATTGACACCGACGAACTCTCGAACCCCGCCTATCGCGCCAACAATTCCGACCGCTGCTATTTCTGCAAGGACGAACTGTTTGACAAACTTGATGAGCTCGTTGCGCAGCGCGGGTTTGCCGCCGTCGCCTATGGCGTGAACGTGGACGACCAGGGTGACTGGCGCCCCGGCCAGCGCGCCGCCCGCGAGCACAAGGTACTAACCCCGCTGCTTGATGCGGGCCTCACTAAAGCCGACATCCGCGAACTCGCCCGAAAGGCTGATGTGCCGGTGTGGAATCGCCCTGCGTCGGCTTGCCTCTCGTCGCGCATTGCCTATGGCATCGAGGTCACGCCGGAACGATTGGCGATTGTGGAAAAAGGGGAAGAGGCTCTACGCGCGCTCGGCTTTCGGCAGTTCCGGGTTCGCTATCATGAGGAGTTAGTCCGCATTGAGATCGCTTCCGACGAGATGCCGCGCGCGCTGGATTCCGCAATGGCCCGTAAGTTTGTCGAGGTTTTCACAGAACTCGGCTTCAAATTCGTCACTTTGGACCTGGAAGGCTACCGCACAGGTTCCATGAATTCCCTCCTGGTAAACATTCAGAAATAAGATCAATCGGCGGACCGGAGGTGACCCATTTCCGCTCAGAGTATTTTTACAGCCTATCTTCTCGCCGCAGTTTCTTTACCGGCCAGCGGGCAAAATCAGCCGCTGCTGCAACGGCTCGGATACCCCTCCGATGCCAAGTTGCTGATCATCCACGCAGACGATCTGGCGGTTGCACACTCACAGGACATGGCAAGCTTTGAAGCGCTGGACCGGGACGCCGTGTCGTCCGCCAGCATCATGGTTCCGTGTCCATGGCTTACGGAAGTAGCGGATTACGCGAAGGCGCACCCGGAGGCTGATCTCGGCCTGCACCTGACCTTGACGAGTGAATGGAAAACCTATAGGTGGGGCCCCATCGCGCCACGCGATCAGGTGGCATCACTTCTCGATCCTCAGGGCTATCTGTTTTCCACCGCCGAAGAGGCGGTGCGGCACATCAAGCCGGAGGAGGCGGAGCGGGAAGTCCGTGCGCAGGTGGAAACCGCGCTGAAGATGGGAATCCGTCCCACCCATCTCGATTCACACATGGGAACGCTCTTCACCAATCCCGCCTTGATGGCGGTGCTCGTCAATGTCGCGCATGAGTATCACGTGCCCTTTCTCATGCTGAAGATTCCCGGCGTGCCTCCGGACATGTACTCAGCCCTCAAACCCACGGACGTGATCCTGGACCGCGTATTTATGGCCGCTCCGCCGATCAAGCCGGACGCCTGGCTGAACTATTACACGCATATCCTGAGGACTTTGCCGCCCGGAGTTTCGGAGCTCATCGTTCACCTCGGGCACGACGACGCCGAAATGCAGGCCGTCACCGTCGACCATTCGGACTATGGCAGCGCCTGGCGGCAGCGAGACTTCGAGGTGATGACCAGCCCGCAATTCCGAAAGGCCTTAGAAGAAAACCACGTTGTGCTGACGAACTGGCGGAAGCTGGGCGCGCTGCTTCCGAAGCCTTGAGCGGATTCTGCGGAGAACGTGCGAATCAGAGACAAGAGTTCAAATTCCCCGCCTCACGTTCGCTTGAGGAGGGCTTCCACCACGCCGGCAGCCCTCACGAACACCAGGGCCGCAGTCCGCGGCGCGGGAGTTGTCTAGCCGCAGATCAATTCGCCGCGGGCGACAGGTGGCTCAGAGCATCGCGCGCCGCACTGAACTGTGAATCAATAGCCAGCGCCTGGCGAAATTCATTGGCGGCGTCGTTGGGTTTGTGCTGCTTTTGGAGTACCAAGCCCAGGTCATAATGCGCGGAGGCGGACTTGGGGCCGAGCCGAATCGACTCCCGGAATTCAGTGTACGCTTTGTCCAGATCACCCTTCTTCAGGTAGAGGTCCCCCAGGGCGTCATGAGGCTCGGGATTGGCGGGATCGACGCCCATCGCGACCCGGAGGTGCCGCTCGCCGGCGTCCCATTGTCCCTGAAGCGCACTCAATGCACCCAAATTGTAATGCGCGTCGTAGTCGTAGGGGGTGAAGGCCAAGACGTGCTCGAACACCGCGCGGGCCTGGTTGTAGTCCTTCTTCTGGAGGGCAATGCTGCCCAACCCATCCTCCGCGGGGACAAAAAAAGGCGAGATCGCGAGAGCCGCCTGAAATTCCCGCGTGGCTTCGTCCAGTTTCCCCAATCGAAAAAGGCATACGCCGATATTGAAATGGGCTTTCAGGTTCCCCGGGTCCGTCTTGACCACCTGCTGGTAATCACGCACGGCCTGTTCGTAGCGCTCCGCCTGCTGCTCGTTCCCCGCTAGATTCATACGCACCTCGACGAGGTCCGGATGACGGGCGAGCAGCCGCTTGAGGATAACATCGGATTCGTCGATACGGCCCTCGCCGGCGAGGTCGAGGGCGCGTTCATATTCGCTAAAGTCCTTAATACGATCTTTTGGATCGGCGCCGGCTTCGGCAGATTGCGAGTCGTCGGCGCTTCCCGCCACGTAACCCAATGACCGCAGCCGCGCCAGGGTGCCGGGATCGAGCACCCTATGTGGGAGCGGATTCTGGCGCCCCAACCGCGCGCGAAGCGATGCCAGTTTTTCTTTCTGGGCCAGCGCGACGGCGGTGCGCTGCGAATAGATATTCCGGATCTCGCCCGGGTCAGCGGTGAGATCGTAGAGTTCGGGCTTCGCTGCGTCGATGTACTTGTATCTTCCACTGCGCAAAGCCTGCAATGCGCTGCATCCGAAATGCATGTGCGGGTAGAGGGTTTCGCTGTAAATGTCTCGCGGGGTCTTCGAACCGTCCAGACGCAACAGTTCCATTAGACTGCGCCCCTGAAATTCGGGCGGCGCGGGAATGCCGGCGAACTCCAGGATAGTTGGCGCCACATCCATAAGGCGAGCCGGTTCATCGACCTTCGCAGGGAGGCTTGCACTTCCCGCAGGCCAATGCACGATCAGCGGCACCCGAATGGTACTCTGATAGACGAAGTACCCGTGCGCACTCTCCCCGTGATCTTCCAGGCCCTCGCCATGGTCGGCCAGGAGAACCACCAGGCTATTATCGAAGAGATTGCGCTGGCGCAGGAAATCCAGGAAAGTTCCTACCTGCTCGTCCACGTAGCGAAGCTCGGCATCGTATCCGGAGCCGAAGCGCGCACGGTAGCTCGCGGGCAGATTATACGGTGTGTGCAGATCATACAGATGGACGAAGAGGAAGAACGTTGAGTTGGAGTTCTCGGCCAGCCACCGGTTGGCGATCGAAACGACGTCTGCGCCTAAACGCTTGAATTCACCTGTCGGCGATCCCTCATTGCTTGGCTGATCGAACCGGCTGTCGTACATATCGAAACCGCGGCTCAGTCCGAAGCGGCGGTCCATCACGTATCCACCCACCACCGCTGCGGTGCGGTAGCCGTGGAACTTCAGGAGGACGGCTAAGGTGACAACGTTGGGCGCTAAAGTCTCGGCGTTGTCCTCAATCCCATTGAAGAACGGATAGGTGGAGGTGAAAAGGGAAACGTGAGAGGGGAAGGTCAACGGGACTTGAGAACCAACGTCAGAGAACACTGTGCCGCCTTTTGCCAGCGCGTCGATGTGAGGTGTCTCGATGGCGGTGTAGCCATAGCTACTCAGGTGATCAGCGCGAAGTGTATCGATGGAAATCAGAATAATAGCCCGCGGCCTCTCCGGTGCCGGCGGAGACGAATCCGTGCTATAAGCGGCCGACACGCACACGCAAACAGTCAGCGTCACGTAGATCCATATCCTCATTCTCGATCTCGACCGCATAATTCTCAATCATTACCTCGCAAATTCCTTTGCCACCCGGATAGTGTTGGAGTGGATTTGAATTGTGTCCTCGAGGCGGCGCGCGTAGCCGCCCGCCAGGGTGACTGCGACGGGTATGGACTTGGCTCTCGCTTTGTCGAAAACCAGCCGGTCGCGTTTCTCGAGGCCTTCTAGTGAGAGCTTCAAACCGCCCAATTGATCATCCCGGTAGGGATCGGCGCCGGCGACATAGAAGATCAGGTCGGGCGTGAATTCAGCGAGAGCCCGATTCAATCCCTGGCTAAGCTCGCGCAGGTACTCTTCATCCTCAACGCCGTCGGCCAGATTGATATCCAGCGAACTGGGCGGCTTAGGGTAGGGATAATTATTCTCCTGGTGGATGGACAGCGTGAAGACCGAATGATCGCCGCCAAAGATCGCCGCCGTGCCGTTGCCCTGGTGGACGTCGCAATCCACCGTCATGGCGCGTTCGATGCTTCCATCCTTTTGCAGGCTGCGAATCGCGATAGCAAAATCGTTTAACACGCAGAAGCCCTCGCCGTGGTCAGGGTAGGCGTGGTGAAAGCCGCCGCCCACATTGACGGCTACTCCCTGTTCGAGCGCCAATCGCCCCGCCAAAACTGATCCACCCGCGCAAAGCCAAACGGCGCGAATCAACTCGGGAGAATAGGGGATCTCGAGGCGCATCACCTCAAGGTAAGAGAGTTTGCCAGTCTGGAGCTTGCGTAAGTACTCCCGCTGATGAACCAAAGCGATATCGTCGTCCGATGCCGGAGGGGGTTCGACGAAGTCTCCCGGCTCGACGATCTGGTCGTGCAACAATTTTTCTTTAGTCAGGCGATACTTTACGGATGGGAAAACGTGATTCCCCAGGTTCAAGTCATACCGATCCGAGTAGACAAGTTTCACCGCATGCCCCCGCTGGTGCAATTGCTGTCATCCTGGGCGAAGGGTCTCCGCTTTCGCGTGTGGATCCGAAGAACTGCGCACGATTGCGGAGATGCTTCGCCACGGACAGCATGACAGGTTCGAGGTTTTCTAATCAAGGTCTGCCGGCCAATCCGGGTGCCGATCGTGTTCGAAGAGCCGGGCAATCTGTTCCGCCGTCACCCGCATCGTGGAAAGTTCCGGCACGGCATCCTCGTCGAAAAACTTTGCTTCCGCCTCCGCTTTCGCGGTGGGCTCTGGGCCTAAAAGTTCGCACCGGATGAAGAGCTTGTAAGCGTGGTGGGCGGTGGCAGGATGGGCGTGCCTATTCCGATCATACACGGCGAGCAATTTGGCGGCACGGGTCGCATAGCCCGCTTCCTCCAACACCTCGCGCACCACGGCCTCGCTGGGAGACTCCCCCACATCCGCCCATCCGCCGGGTAGACTCCAGAGGCCTTCCTCAGGTTCCTTCACGAATAGAAGCGTACCCTCGCGAAAGACTGCTCCGCGCACCTCCACTTTGGGCGTGGCGTAGCCTTGCTCGCGCTCGAAGAAATCTCGAATGAGGGTCGCCTCGACGCCCGTATTTGCCTCCATGATTTCCACAGCGATCTTCCTCACGGAATTATATCGCTCCCGGTCGAAGGGGTTTTGCGAATAAAGGAGGCCGTTTTGGGCGACGGCATTCAATCGAGCGGCCCAGGCCGCCCACCTTGCATCCATGGGGTGCCCTTTCTTTAAGCTTCGTTTTCTACGGCTTGGAGGAGAGCCCGAATGTAGCCGTACTCGAAAGCGAAAGCCTGCTTCTGGTCCGTGTCCCCCTCGATCTGCGGGGCATGGTCCGGCATGATCATGCCGTCGTAGCCGATTTGCTTATAGACCCTCATTGCCCTCACCATGTTGACGTCGCCATTATCCGGGAAGGTCTCTTGAAAGTCCAAGAAGTGCCCGTGAATGTTGCGGAAATGGACATTAAAGATTTTACCTTTCTCGCCAAAGTACCGGATGACGTCGAAAATCTCTTCGTCGGGGCGCTCCAACATTTCGCTCACGGTCCCCTGGCAGAAATTGAGACCATGAAAAGGGCTGGGACGAATCTCGACGAAGCGTTTCAGGCCGGCGACGCTGCCTAGAACGCGGTGCACGCCGCGAAAGCCCGCCTCACGGGGCATGCCGGGATCGTGCGGGTGACAAGCCATCTTAACCTTGTATTCCTCTGCGACCGGGACCACGCGCTCCAGGAAGTAGGTGATGCGCTCCCACATCATATCCGCAGTCACCGATCCCGCCTCGGTGAGTGTGGCCTTTGGTTCGGCGATGGCGTAGTTGAATGTGCTGTATAGCGCCCCGCCGCGCCCCGCGGTGGGAGCAGTGCGCGGCACGCCAAGTATGGTCAGGTTGTATTTTACGCAAGGAATCCCGGCCTGGGCGACGTTCCGGATCATTTGGCAGATCTGGTCGATTTCCCGGTCGCGGTCGGGCGACTTCCCCAACATGATCGCGGGGTTTTCCGCTCGCTCGATTGGGCTCGAGCTCAGTGGTAACGGGACCATCAGCAGTTCGAGACCGAAGGACTCCGTCCGTTCCTTCAGCTTCCTCAGTCCCTCGACGCTCCAATGCTCGTCCAGGCGTGCGGAGGGGAGCCCGCTGCAGATGTGATTAACGCCCAATGCTGCCAGAACACGAAGTGTCTCATCCGATGGGCCGGAACCGAACTGGGTACCGAGCTTCATTCGGGGCTTAGGGGGAGAAGAACCGTTTGGCATTCTCGTCTGGCTCAGGCGGGCGGGTAAGCTCGATGCGGCAGCGGTGACTTGGAGAAACGATCTGCGGTCCATTCTGCGCTCCTGTCCTTTCTGGAGACAGCGCCGGGTTTCGGGTTGGTCATCGATGGCGACTGAGTGTTAACTTCTTCCCCGACAAGTTCTCGAGCTGGACCTCGAATCCCTCCGGTGTGCTGACCTGATAGGAGATCGTCTCGCCTTGCGTCTTCCAGCTCAATTCAACCATCCCGTGAATCGTGGGAACTCCTCCCGAGCACGACGTTAAGGGAACGTCCGCAAGCCGGACGTGGACGCGTTTGTTGACGGGGTCGACCGCCCAAAGACCGAGCACGTTGCGATAGAGCATGTGCGTGATGTGAGAGGCGAACCCGTGGTTGCAACTCGCGGTCGGGTTGATGTCTTCCCAAAGCGTGCCAGTACGTTCCGCCATATAGAGATAGTAGGACACGGATTCGTCGAGCATCTGGCGGCTCAGATCTTGTCCCGCGAGGAGTTCAAGACGAAGCGCATTCCCGACAAGGGCGTTGGCGGGCGCAACCTCCGGAAATGCCTTGGACGCCGGGCGCCCCGGGCCGAATTGTGCCTTTAAAGTTCGCCACAACTCCGCATGTGTCTCCGGAGAAGCCGTGCCTGTAAAGAAGGCGAAGTACTGGCAAACCTCGCTTCGGTTGCGGGTCACTACGAGTTTGCCGTTTTGGCGAACGGCGTTATCCACAAAGAAGTGGCCGTCGAAGGACTGGCGTCGTACCGTCTCGCGCACCTTCGCGGCCTTCTCCGCCCAGTGCTGTGAGTAATACATGCGCGCAGCTGCATCGAGCGCCGCAGCATAGAGCATGTTGGAGGGGTAGTTCACGTCCTGCACGTAGTCGTTGGCTTTGGACCATTCTATGAAGACCCAACCGTCGAGTTTCTCTAGCAACCCGTCCTGGTTTTCGAAACGCTGGAAGTACTCGAACAGGCGCATGAGCTTGGTGTGCAGCGCTTCGACGGTCAGGCGGTCGCCGCTGCGGGCAAGATACTCCTCAAGTTGAAGAACGAACCAGAGGGACCAGTTAGGTATGAAGTTGCCGTCGTTGTGATCGGCGGGATAGCACATCGGCAGCATGCCTTCCGGGATGAATGCGAAGTGCGGAGGCAGTTGGAAGTTTTCAAAGAAATTCCTTTCCATCGTGGTGGAGCCGCTGATGTCCAGGGCGGCACGCGACGTGAAGAAGCTGTCGTAGAGCCAGCCGGCTCTTTCCCGGGAGGGGCAGTCGGTGAAGATATCCACAGCATTTTGCCGATAGGTCTCGCGCCCGGCGGCAAAGAGTTTGTTGAGCCTCTCGTCGTTCGCCTGAAAGTGCGCCTGGCGGATGGTCGGGCTGGCGTATTCGCGCACATAAATATCGCCGAACTCGCATTCGCCCTCGAGGACTAACAGTTTCAGAAAGCGAAGCGTGTAGGGCTCGAAAGCCTCGAGAGCGAAGATTCCCTCCGGCAGTTCGTAGCTCACGATGTTGACGCAGGAAAGCCGTTTGAAGTCCACGTCGCCCTCGCTCAGAAGTTCATCGAAGACCAGAAAGAGCCGCGTCGGCTTTGAACAATTCACGTTGGCGCCGACAAAACCCGTGACGTCGGCGCCGAAGTCCACGATGTGCTGAGTGTAGGGCCCAACTTCAATCCGTTCCCCTGCGGCGTAAGGGAGGTTGAGCATCTCGGGTGACACGGCGGCCACGTGCTGAAGCTCGAGGGAAGGGATCGCCTCAAGCTCGCTTTCCGGATATCCGCCCAGCTTGTCGCCAATGCCTGTGAGGGACCGATCTTTCCACGGCTTTTCCACCGGCACGCCCGTCCGGACATTGGCGCGCGACACATGTTTGACAGGGCGTCTCAGGGCGAACTCCGGGTAGGGAACGCGGCGCGGGAGAAGTTGTTTGGGAGGAGATACCGGGCACTCCAGCGATTGAAGGGGAGACGACGGGTCGCTCCGCCATCGGTCGTATCCAACCCGGATCCGGTAGACCTCCGAAAAGGGCCGCTGAAAGCTGTAGCGCTGCACCTTTTGGACACGTTCGCTGAGAATGGCGGACTCGAATTGGCTGCCGCTCCCTGCGGTAGAAGCGAGCACGGTCGTTCCCGCCACTGCTTCCGCCTGGAGGAAGGATGGTTGGTCAAGGAGGTAGTAGCTGTTCACATTGTAACCGGCAACTTCGAGTGCAACTAGGTTTCGCCCCGAATGCAAGTCCGGTGTAAGGTCCCATTCGTCTACTCTATAGTAGTCATGCGGCCCGCGAGCCGGTCCGTAGCCGCGAAGAGTCCCGTTCACGAATATCCGGTAGACCGTGGAGCCGGTGACACGGAGTAGAACGGGGTGCTGGTCTGCAGCCTCAAAAGAAGCGCGAAAGCCCACAAAGAGGTTTTTCTCCCGCTCGAGCCCTTTCGGCCAAACCGGCTGCGCGGAGACAAACTTCGGTTCTGGGGTTTGCTTCCCCGGCGCAGGCGCTCCTGCCTGTCCTTGTGCAGCTAATCGATCTGCCCCGGCTGCTGGCAAGAGTGCCTGTACTGCGGTGACCGCCGCTCCTTGAATGATCTGCCTACGCGTCCAGGATGTGCTCTTATCGTCAGCCATCGAGTTTATCCATTCCTCCACGCGCCATGTGCCGAGGCAGGAACCGTTAGACCGGCCGTCGACTCGACCGGCGCAGGTCTGACTCCTTCGGCCCGATCCAATCTCGACAGTTTCAACTACCTAAATAGACAAATCAAGCCTGCTCTGGTTCAAAACCGCATAAGCGGCGCGGGCGGATCCTTGTTGGACACGGAATGGCAGTTGCGGAGCGGCACGACCGCTCCGTTCATGGCTTGGCGGTCGAAGGCATTTCCGCTTGGGGCGCCACGTCGTTTATGCCTCCGCTCCGCAGCTTCTCGGCAACCTTCTTCGCACTCGCGGCGTAGGGCCCTTGCGGGTTTAAGCGGAGATAGGTGTCAATTTCCGTGAGGGCCTTCGAATACTCCGCCATCTTCAGGTAAGAGTTGGCAAGCTTGATGTGAAACTCCGGCGGCATGTCGGGATGGAGTGACTGCGCGGTAAGGAAATCTTGCGAGGCCTCGCGGGATTTTCCTAAGACCAATTGAGCGTTTCCTAGTTGGTAGTGGAAAAGCCAGGCGCTTGGAGAAAGGCGCAGCGCCTCGCGCAGAATCGCTTCGCTGTCCGCAGGTTCCCGTTCCTCCATGTAAAGCTGCGCCAACTGGTAGAAGGCATCTGAGTATGAGCCATCGCAATGTATGGCGCGCCTATAACCGGCCTCCGCATCCGCCATATTGTGCGCGGCAAGATCGACGCCCGCGAGGGCGGTTTGTGCCCGCGCGTAGCAGGGATATTCTTCGATCGCCTTTTGCAGGTGTTGGCGCGCCTCTGCCGGCTTATTCTCCCGCCAGGCCCGGCTTCCCTTCTCGAGTTCCTTGCGGGCGCTCTTGGGAGCGGCCTGATCCGTCAGAGCCGGTAGATCTGTGAGGTCGACCGCCCGTTTCTCGAGGGGAGAGAGGACAATGTTGAAAGTGTGGTAGGTGACGCGGGCGTCGGTGAAGTCCAGAGTCTGCTGAAACTTTTGAAACTTTTCGGCCTTCGCGCTGAGGGTGTAAATCTCGGGGCTAAGACCAAGAAAATCGAAGTTCCCGTTCCAATCCGGCTGACGGGTGGCCACCGGCGCGCCGTCGCTGGTCTGAATAGAAATCATCACCCCCTCAGAGATCCCCCGGCCATCCTTGGTCTGGACCTGACCGTGCAAGGTGATGTTATGCCCTGCTTCAAATTGCGCGCGCAACCGGAACGCCGCACAGAGAGCCACGGTTGCACCTGCGACCCATTTCCAAAGGGTGAAAGATCTCGTCACCGTGGCGCACCCCTTGCCTTCAAGTTGGCCCGAGCGCCCCGACTTAATCCGACGTCGCCACCCTAACACGAACCCGCACTGAAAGCAATTCGCGTGCACAGGCCCGACATCTCTACAACAAAAAGCGGTAGTATGAAGCGGATGAAGCTGGCGCACCAGGACGAAGTCGCCATTCGAAACGCTCTGCTGGCGTGGTTTCGCCGCAACGCGCGTTCCCTGCCTTGGCGTAAGAGTCGCGACCCCTACGCTGTGTGGGTGTCGGAGGTAATGCTCCAACAGACCCAGGTGGCGACTGTAATCCCGTATTACCAACGCTTTCTTAGGGCGTTCCCCAGGGTGGCCGACCTGGCGCGCGCCCCGCTGGAGCGCGTCCTCGAGCTTTGGTCGGGGCTTGGTTACTACCGCCGCGCCCGCCACATGCACCAGGCTGCCCAGGAACTGGTCAGCAGATTTGCTGGAGTGTTTCCCCACGACTTCACGCAAATCCGTTCGCTCCCCGGAATTGGGGATTATACGGCGCGGGCCGTATTGAGCATTGCCTTCGGCCTGCCGTACACGCTGCTGGACGGAAATGTGGCTCGAGTTCTATCGCGCCTGGCAGCTCTCGAGGGCAATCTTCACCAGGGTGGCTTCCGTCGCGCTGTTGAAGCTCAACTCGAGCGGCTGCTTTCACGTCGCCGCCCCGGCAACTTCAATCAGGCATTAATGGAGCTGGGGCAAACCGTGTGCCTGCCTCGCGTTCCCCGGTGCGTCGCCTGCCCGGTACGAGGCTGGTGCCACGGTTTCAGAACGGGGCATCCCGAAGTCTTCCCCCAGCCGCGTCCGCGGCGTGCGGCGGAATCCCACTACCTTGCCGCCGCGGTCCTCAGGCGCGGACCGCGCGTGGCCTTGGTGCGCGGCCTGGACGATGGCCTTTTAGACGACTTATGGAATTTTCCCTCCGCCTTCGGCCGGTCACGGGTGGAGGCGCTCGACGGTTTGCGCGACAAACTCGCCGGGTTCGGATTCCCTGGCCTCATCCTCGAGGACTTCAGCGCCGAGTTACACCATGTCATCACTTACCGCTCCATTTGCGTCCACGCTTACCCGGCGGAGATACCGAAAGTCTCCCGAAAGAAAGGGCTTCGATGGTTTAGCATTTCGAGATTGCAGCGGGCTGCCATTTCGCAATTGGCTCGGAAAATCGCGCAGCAGGTGTTTTGAAAAGCTTTCACCACAGAGGACACGGAGACCACAGCGCGGCAAAACCGCAACCAAAAGCAGATTCTTCGCTTCGCTCAGAATGACATGTTAACCTCGGAACGACTTGTCATCCTCAGAATAACTTGTCATCCTGAGCGAAGCGAAGGATCTGCTTTTCTCCGCGCGGCGCGACGAAACTCACGCTTCGTAGTTCAGAGGGAAATGCTATGACTTTTGCTCCCTGCGCTCCGTGGCCTCTGCGGTGAAGCCCGTCCTGGGTTAAAATGTAGTCCGCAAGGAAAGTATCGCTCATGGCAAAGGCCGCACAGACTGATCCCTCCGCGCTCCTCAAGCGTCAATCTAACATCAGCGTGCAGCGACACTTTGAAGTTTCCCTTCTCCTGACTCTGGCTATCGCTTTTGTCACCGTCGCGATGTCGGGAAAGCTGGACTTCGTCTCCACCGTTGTGATTTCCATAGCGTTGGGCGTGAAGCTCTGGAGCTATTCGCGCGAGGCTGACTTTTCCCTCTCTCCAAGGACTGTCACGCGGGTTTCGATCTTTTACATCTTCTTTTATGCGCTCGACTTCTTGATCTTCTCGCCCGGCCCCGGCCTGCTGGACAAGATGTTGACCGCCACCGTTCATCTGGTTCTCTTCTTAACAATCATCAAAATCTTCTCTGCCAGGACCTATCGTGATTACGGCTATCTAGCCACGCTGTCATTCGTGATGATGCTGGCCAGCGCCATCCTGACGGTCAGCACAACCTTCCTCATATTCTTCGGTTTCTACATTATTCTGGCCATCTCGACCTTCATCAGCTACGAAATCAAGCGAGGGATGGAGTCGGCTCGCCGCGCTCCCGAAGGCCCTTACCGGCAACCTCGCCAGAACCGGACAGCGGTCGAACGGGCGCTGATGAAGGCGGCGGTGGGGTTGGCGGTCGGCATTTTTATCCTGGGAGCGCTTCTGTTTTTCGTCATCCCGCGCTACCGCACAGGGTTTTTGACCTCGCTCTCTTCGCAGTCCCAGAACATCACGGGATTTTCCGAGACCGTTAACCTTGGAGATATCCGCAAGATCCTCCGTTCACCCATGGTGGTGATGCGAGTGACGGTGGAGGGGGATCCCAGGCGATTCCAGGGAGTGAAATGGCGCGGCGTGGGTTTGACCAGCTTCGACGGCACGCACTGGTTCAACGACAACACGGAGCAAACTCCCATCACCCCGGCCTCCGAACAGCGCATTGTGCTTCCCCGCGAGGAGGGCTGGCAGAGCCGTTCGTATCGCCCGCTCCGCTATCACGTCTTGCGCTCCGCCCTCTCCACCGACGTGCTCTTCGCCGCCCCCACCCCCCAGGAGATTGTGGGCAGGTTTCACCTCGTGAATGTTGATGAAACCGGCTCCCTGCATAGCCCCCAATATGCTTTCGCGCCGTTTGCCTACGACGCCATTTCGGAGGCCGGGCTGCCTTCGCTCCGTGAGTTGCGGCGCGCCTCGACAGACTACCCGGAAACCATTCGCTTGGTGTATCTGCGCCTTCCCGGGATGGACCCGAAGGTTGCGGCCCTAGCCCGGCAAGTCACCTCCTCCGCCACGAACAACTACGACCGTGCCGCCGCGATTCAGAATTACCTTCGCAGTAATTTCCGTTACACCCTCGATCCCTCTGCCATCGAGCCCAAGAATCCCATCGTCAGTTTCTTATTTAAATCCCGTGCAGGCTTTTGCGAGTACTTTGCTGCCAGTATGACGGTGATGCTGCGGACTCTCAATATCCCGTCGCGGCTGGTGAATGGCTTTCAAACAGGTTCCTATAATCGTTTCGGCAAGGATTTTGTGGTGCGTGCCCGCGACGCGCATAGCTGGGTGGAAGTGTATTTTCCGAAATACGGCTGGATCGCTTTTGATCCCACGCCCGCCGATCCCAATCCCATCCGCGCCGGAGCCTGGGACGATTACCTCGATGCCCTCAGCCTTTTCTGGAGTGAGTGGGTGATCAACTACGATTTCAGCCATCAAGTTCAGCTCGCGCGGCAGGTGGAACAAACCTCCAGGAACTTCCAACAGGAATTCGTCGGCCACGCCGACCAGTTTAAGCAGCGAGCCGTGCAGATGGCCTACTTCATCGAGCGCTGGCTCATGTCGCACAAGCTGCTCATGTTCCTCATCATGGTCACCATCCTGGCCGTGTTGGCGGTGGGCGAAAAAGGCGGCTCGCTGGCCGAAATCCGCTTCTTCTGGCTTTGGAAGTTCGGACGCCGCGAGCTCGCCCTCAGCCCCCTCCAGGCCACGATGTCCTACCAACGATTGCTGACGGCGCTGCGAAAGAAAGGGTACCCCAAGCCGCTTGCGCTCACACCCTGGGAATTCGCTAAGTCGCTGGCGGGGACGCGCCTCGGCTCGGGCGTCCTCGAGTTCACCCGCCTCTACAACCTGCTCCGCTTCGGCCAGGTGCAAGTCCCCATGGCGCGCCTGCGCCAGCTTCTGGACGAGATCGGCAGGGCTTGACGATTTTGGATTTCAGATTTTAGATTTTGGATTGGCGGGCATGTCATGTAGGGGGAGAACCCTCAAGGATTGTCTGCTCTCTCCCCTGGAGACGGGGTGTGGGACAGGCACTCTTGCCTGTCTCTCAGGATGACGCATGTCGCGCCTCCTCGCAGGCAAGAGTGCCTGCGCCACATCAACAGCCGTCGCGGGCCGGGTCAGGGGTTTCTGCGCGCGGTTGCACCAGAACCTCCGGCCTCACGAAGGGGTCCTGTGCATTGACGGGAATTCCTCCGCGGCGGGCGATTTCGATCAGCCCTACCTCAACTTGGCGCGCCTCTACGTCGCCCAGGGAGACAAAGATCGTGCTCGGGAGATTCTGCAACAATGGCTCGCCCGCCATCCCGACCACGCCGTGGCAAAGAGCATGCTTGAGAAACTTGGCCAGTAGTCCTTCCAGGCGTTGGGGGGGGCCGACCTTGTGCCCGCAGGCGCTAACTTGAACGCACCCGCTCACCTGCCGCGTGCCATAAATGATTCGAGAGCGGCTTGGACCGCGCAGTCTGACCGATGTTACCTGCTTCGGGTCGAGAAACTCGATCACCTCTCCGACATGCCGACACACGTCCAAGTCATCGCAAGCAGGGACGTAACTTCGTCGATGCCGACCTCCGGGGAGTCAGACGTCGCACTTCGGCGTTGGGCCATTTTACGCCCAAGTGGCGTCTAGGACGGGAAGCCGACTTATCATTCCCAATCCATTTTGTATGCGCCCTGTGCTGCCTCCCGTTTAATTTCCCACATGTCTAAATTACAACTCGACCTCAGTTGGCGCAGGCTTTGTATCGACCTCCGGAGAGGGCGCTTTCGCAGCAGCGCCGGCTCCCGGCCTCGTCAAGAGAAACAGGGCACGCCCGCTGACTTCCTCGTCGAATTCGGTACCGCCTCTCTCAAATGCCAGCCTTATTCCTTCCGTTGGATGCTCGTCCGGCACCTTGCCGAGCGCGCAGTTCACTTGCAGCGTCGCGTTTTTCGTGAACCCCGATACCGGAAACAGGCGGATGCGCAGCACGGCCCGACCGCCTGCGGGCATGGGCCCAGAGAGCATTCCCATCCGCCTGGGGCCGAACTGTGGGGGGCCTAATGCCCGGCCTTCGCGCATGAGCGCCCCCGGCGCGATACCGTAGGAATCAAAACTGACGAGTTCGCTCGCCACCCAGACGCCGGTCTCAAGCGCTACTCCATCGGGGGACTTGTGCGTGAATGTTCCGGCGGCGGTGACCAACTTGCCGGACGAGGTGAACGTGCCTGCGCCGCTCAGCTCGTAACTCGCGCCATCGGCAGACTTGACCACCGCCGGACAGTCAGAAGAGTCACCGAAATCGCAAAGAAACCCCGCGCCCACCAGGAGGGCGTAATTACCATTGCTGGTTTGGGCTAGCGCCGGAACAACCGCTAGAAACAGGGCCAGGCTCGGCGGTGCCACCCACCCGATGACCCGGTGCAGAAATACCCGTTGCCATGACATAGTCTCCTCCCCCCGTCCGCGCTATTTGTAGCGGCGCTCTGTGAGCGCCGCAGTCATTAATTCTAAAATCCGGCGGTCATAGACCGCCGCTACACCGCGATTTTTTCACACCTTCGAAAGCAATGGACCACTGATCGCGCTCACCATGGACAGTCCCGACCTGTTAGAGGCGGAAGACGCGGTTCTTCCTATGGAGTGCGGCAGCTTACTGCCGCTCTATCCGCCGCGAGCTTACTCGCGGTCATCTCGGTACACCTAGCAAGCTGGGCTGAAGGAAAACGGCAGTCCGTCGGCTGACGGACCGCACTCCAAAACCAGCGGTTGGGCTGGGCGCGGGCTGCGCGTCGGGAGCCCGCGCAGCCGCGCCCTGCATCAGCGTGAGCAAAAAACTTGTCGTGCGCAACCTGCTGAACAAACCGCCTACGGCATTGCGGGTCGTAGGAAGCCGTGGCTCACACCGTTCGCGTCAGTGTAACTTCCCGTGATCGCCCCTGCTGAGTTGATGGTAGAGGGGAAGGTGCCTTGGAAAGAGCCCACGACTGTGCCCGCGCCCGGAGCGTCGAACGTCGTGAACCTGCCGTCGGGAGTGCGTAGGAAACCGTGAGCCACCGAGTTCGAGTCATAGTAGTTTCCCGTGATTGCCCCCGCTGAATTAATGTCATTGGGATAGGTGCCCTGGCCAGTGCCCGGGGTTGCGCCCGCGCCCGGGACGTCAAACCTCGTGTACGTGCCGTCGGGAGTGCGCAGGAAGCCGTGAGGGACGCCGTTCGCGTCGCCGTAGTATCCTGTGATCACCCAGGCCGGGTTGATGCTGACGGCGATGGTGTTCTGGGCAGCCCACGAAACGGGAACGTCGAGCACCGAGATTGTGCCGTCGGGAGCGCGCAGGTAGCCGTGACAGGTGACAGCATCACAGAAGTATGCCGCGATCGCCCCTTCCGGGTTGATTTCTGTTGTGCCCAAAGTCCCATAGGTGCCGAGCGAGCCCGGAGGGTCATAGATCGTGATCTTGCCGTCGGGAGCGCGCACGTAGCCGTGATACACCCAGTCCGAGTCAACGTACCCTCCCCCAATCGTCCCCGCCGCGTTGATGGTCCCGGCGAGGGTACCCTGGCCGCCGCAAACGGCACCAGTGCTGCCCGCACCCGGAGCGTCAAAGTTCGTGAACTTGCCGTCGGGAGCGCGCAGGAAGCTGTGCCACACATTGTTCGCATCAGTGTAGATTCCGGTGATCGCCCCCAGATCGTTCATGCCCCAGGCGCTGGTGCCCTGGCAGGTGCTACCAGTGGCCGCGACCGGGTCTTCAAACGTCGTGAACCTGCCGTCGGGAGTGCGCAGGAAGCTGTGGTGCAAAGTGCTCGCGTCTACATACCATCCCATGATCACCCCCTGATCGTTGATGACATAGGCCAACGTGCCATCGCCAGCGTCTCCTTTGTCAGCGCCCGGAGCATCGAACGTGATGATGCTGGGTTCACGAGCGCTCGCGGAAAGAGCCAGCCCCAGCATGCACAGCGCCAGGCAAAAGGCGAGCGCTCCTTTCCGTCGGACTGCCGTCCGGAATTGGACAAAAGCAATATGGTTCGTCATAATTGATTCATCTCCTTTTTGGATTTTCTCTAGTGTTGCGCCTAACAGGTAATGCGCGAAATGGTGACGAAAACCGCCAAACGCAGTCGGACCTCCGGCTGATCGCTGATATAATTGGCTTCACAGGAGGGATTTGAATGGTGGAGCCGGGCGCGAACGGAATAACCCAACTTCTCGCGCGATTCAGGCGGGGAGATCGGCAGGCAGAATCTCAGCTCATACCACTCGTTTACAGCGAACTCCGCCATCTGGCGGCCGATTGCCTAAGCCGCGAGCGGCGCGATCACACCCTCCAACCCACGGCCTTAGTCCACGAAGCTTTCGTGCGGATGGCGGGTAAGGGTCAGCCCGACTGGCAGAACCGCGCCCACTTCTTCGCCATCGCTGCGCGACTCATGCGTCAGGTCCTGGTGGACCACGCCCGGCACCGCGGGAGGGCGAAGCGAGGAGGATCCTGGGAGAGACTGCCTCTGGAAGATGCGCTCGTATTTTCCACGGGGAAATCAGCCGAACTGCTAGCGCTGGACGAAGCCCTCGACCGCCTGGCGCAACAGGACGAGCGTCAATGCCGGATTGTGGAAATGAAGTTCTTCGCAGGTCTCAGTATCCAGGAGATCGCCGAGGTTCTGGAGACTTCACCGCGGACGGTCGAGCGCGACTGGACGATGGCGCGCGCCTGGCTGCACCAAGAAATCACGCCGTGAAAGTGCGGGCATTCGGGTTGCAACCCGAACAATTTTCCACAGGCTATGGACCAACGAAGATGGGAGCACCTCAAAGATCTCGTGGCGCAAGCGTTGGAGCTCTCGCCGGAACGCCGCCCTTCGTTCCTGGCAGATGTTTGCGGCGGCGATACGGGATTGCGTTCTGAAGTCGAACGCCTGCTGGTACATCATGAGCGGGCGGGGAGCTTTCTTGAAGGGAGCCCTGCCCAGGACCTCTTCGCTTCCGTTCCCTCGAAGGTGAGCCATCCCAGGCTCTCGGCGGGCGAGATGATCTCCGGACGCTTTCGGATTGGCCGCTGCATCGGCAGCGGCGGCATGGGAGTGGTTTATGAGGCGCAGGACACCAAGCTCCCGCGCATGGTCGCCCTGAAATTCCTGCCGGAAGTGCAGGCGGAGAATTCCGAGGTGCTGGAACGCTTCAAGCGCGAAGCCCATGCCGCTTCGACCCTCAATCACCCCAATATTTGCACGATCTACGATGTGGACGAGCACGGCGGCCGGCCCTTCATCGCCATGGAATTGCTGGAAGGACAAACGCTGCAGGAGCGAATCGAGAACACGAAGCTCGGGTCGAAGGCGAGTTTCGAACCTCGAGATTCGAATCCCCCGTCACCAACCAGCGCATCCTTGCCCGTTGATGAGGTGCTCGACCTTGCGATCGAAATTGCCGACGCGCTGGACGCTGCGCATGCCAAGGGGATCATCCATCGGGACATCAAACCAGCGAATATTTTGGTCACGACGCGCCGCCAAGCGAAGATCCTGGACTTCGGCTTGGCGAAATTAACCTCGCTGGTGGCAGCGGGTTTACCTCGCCAGATCGAAGATGGCGGCGTAAAGCCGCCTCTACAGCACACGCCCATGCTATCGAATGATCCCGAGGGCCTGAGCAGGCCGGGCATGGCGATGGGCACCGTGGCCTATATGTCCCCCGAGCAGGCGCGGGGCGAGCGGGTCGATGCGCGCACCGACCTGTTCAGTTTCGGCAGCGTGCTTTACGAGATGGCGACAGGCCGCCAAGCGTTCAGCGGAAACACCTCGGCGGTCATATTTGGCGCCCTCCTGCACGAGGCCCCAACGCCACCTCTAAGCTTGCAACCCGATTTGCCACCCAAGCTGGACGAAATCATCCACAAGGCGCTAGAAAAGGACCGCGACCTGCGTTATCAGCACGCCTCGGAGATACGGGCCGACCTGAAACACCTGAAGCGGGAAACAGATTCGGGTCGGCCAACGCCTGCTGTAGCGGCGGTCAGTGAGCGGCGACCCGAACCGGCACGGGCAGAGCGCCGCTACGGGCCGAGCGGGCGAGTGCTGGCGCTCGCGGGGTTCACGCTGGTAGCACTGGCCATGGCCGGAGCATTCTGGAAATGGCCGGGTCTTTTCCATGGCCGACAGTTTGTTCCCGGCGCGGCGAAGGCGCTGGCGGTGGTGGAAGTCGAGAACATCTCAGGAGACACCTCGCTCAATTGGCTGGGAGGAGGCGTGGCCGATGTACTCACCACCGACCTGGCGCAGGGCAAAGGGCTGGAGGTCATCTCGACCGAGCGAGTGCGCAGCTTAATCAGCCGTCGCACGAAGGGTCAGGGAACGCTGCCGCCCAGCGAGGCACAGGACGTTGCCAAGGATGCGCAGGCGGACGTGTTCCTGAGCGGGGCGTTGCTCAAAGTGGGCCCGCGGTTGCGTTTGGACTTGCGCGTTCAAGAGACGGGCACCGGCAAAGTGCTCTACGCCGACAAGTTCGACGGGGATAACGCGGAGGCGGTCTTCGCCATGGTTGATCTGGCGACCGTCCGTATCCTGAGCAAGTTAACGCCGGGTGAAACCCCTGCGCAGACCAACATCGCCGCCAGCATGACGTCCAATCTGGAAGCCCTGCACGCCTACGAGGAAGGCCGTAGCTACTTAGGTCGTGCCATGTATGACAAAGCTCGGGGAGCGTTTCGGCGCGCTACCGAGCTTGATCCCCAATTTGCCTTCGCTTACTTCAATCTTAGCAACACCATTAGTTTTCGTGATAATGCAGCCGCCCGCCAAGCCATGGCTCGTGCCGCCCAGCTTGCCGAACGGTTGTCGCTGCGCCGTCAGCAGAAACTGGAGCTTCTGGCCGGCCAGCTCTTCTTCGACGGCCGCTTGGAGGAAGAGGACGACCTGCTCCAGTCGGTTGTCCGTGAGTTTCCCCGCGAACTCGAGCCGCGTCACGAGCTCCTTACGTCCCGCTTGTTTCAGGGCAGATACTCAGAGTACCCTCCGATGGCAGAAGAGCTTTTGCGCCTGGATGAGCGCGATCCCGATATCTACCACAACCTCGCTTTGGCGTACGGGGTCGAGGGCGACGTACCGAAAGCTCTGGCCGCGCTGGACCGCATGGCGGCGCTCCTCCCACCCAACGATCCCGGACCGATAGATACCCGCGGCAATGTGCTGAAGGAGAATGGGCTATATGAGGAAGCTCTGGCGGCCTACCGCAAGAACCGGGAACTGAATCCCGACTGGCGTTGGGGCTCCGCGTGGGGGATCGCACATACTTATCTCTGGTCAGGACAGTACGCGCTGGCCGAAGCCAATGCCCTGGCAGTGACCCGCCAGTGGAATGACGAAAGCACGCGCCCATGGACGGCCAATATGTTGGGCGAGATCGAAGTCGGTCGAGGCCGCCTTGACGCCGCGGTGGCGCGCTACGAAGAAGCGGCGCGGCTGCGCGAGACCCAGCCGCCACCTGCGGCTTTCTATGCTCTGTGGCCGGCAGCGCAGATCTATTTTGAAGAGCGGCAGCCGGAGGCGGCCTTAGCCTTGGGACGGCGTCACCCGGGGCCCTCGGCTTCGGAGGTGCGAGGGATCGCCTGCCTCCTCTTGAAAAATGAGCCAGCGGCGGAGAAAGAGTTCAACGCCCTGCGTGCTTACTTAACGCCCCCGTGGGGCGAGTACCGGGCCGGGAAATACGTAGATCTCGAGCGCTTGCGGGCGGCGGCTTACGCCGGCCAGTCACAGGAAGTGACGGCGGGATGGCAAAACCTTGGCGGGCAATTCCGTTACGACATAGCCTTCGAGGTTGGCCGCGCGTATCTGGAGTTGGGAGCGCTGCCGGAGGCCGAGCAATGCCTGCGGTTCGCGTTGAAGTCACATCGACCCTGGGGGATTAGCAGTTCCTCCGACATTGCTCCAAATTTCCTGACGTTTGCCTTGACGCAGTTCTATCTGGGGAAAGTCCTGGAACAAACCGGCAAGAAAGCCGAAGCCCTGAAGGCTTACCAGGAATTCCTTGGCCGCTTCGAGCATTCCACTGCCAAGCTGCCGCAAATCGCCGACGCCCGGGCCGCGGTGAAACGCTTGATGTAGCCCGCGCTCACCTCTCTGCGCCTCCAGGGTCTCCTGCGCCGCATGAACTTCCCGCCGTAGCAGCCCAACCCACGACTTCAGCCGGATTCTGCCTGATAAACGCCCTTCACGCCAGCAATCATGCAAACTCCCCAGAAACGGGGTTCTGGGATGTCTGGGTCTGCGCTACTTTCCACTTGGATGTTAAACGGCCTACACGCCGGTATGGTGCCGGGCGTTTGAGGGCGGATCGTCGGCAGCTCCGACCCAATCTGAGAACTGACTTGGACGTACAGGAGAACCCCAGATTTGACCTGGGTCAAGTATCCGGGCTTTTGGGGAAGCGGCGGGACCGCTCGATCACGCCGTACGCGGGCCGCTTGACGACATTTTGTCGGCATCAATCTCGCTGGCATGGTTTGGCCAGGCTGGGCGAAGAATTCCGTCCCTCGCTTTTTTCGCACTTTTGGCAGATGCCGCCGATGGGCGAGCTAAACTCGCCGCTGCACCGTCAAACTCGACCACTACCTGCCTTTTGCTTGACAAATTCACGAAGATATTGTAGCCTATCATTGTGTTTAATTTGTGGACACATTGTCGTAGCCGGGCGACGGAAATCGACCGGGCGCAAGGGACGGCAGGATCGTGCCGAACCTGCCGACTCGCGGGGATGGCCAGGAAATGCGAAAAAACGAAAAACAGTGGGAACGAACTTAAGAAGTAATTGAAAACAAAGGAAGAGGGCTGAAAAACGAACTCAAAACGAACTCAAATTGTGTCCAAAATGCGCGCAGTAAACGCGGAATTCGAGTTCCTGGCGCGAGACGCGGCGTGGCGCATAGGTGCCGACGCATTTTGTCGGCCCGTAGACGCCCTTCGAAATTCTGGACATTTTGACCTTGTACTTTGTTTTCATAGACATTCCCGGTTCGTTCGTTGCGTTTTACATTTGAGACGACGACTCGAGAGGTTGAAGCGTCAAAGAGTCGACGGAGCACTTGAAAACCGAGAGTCGGTCGAATTGTGTCGACCAAAGCCCGAGATACAAAGTGTCATGCAGATTCCTCGACATTTTGACCTTGCGTTTTGTTTTCATAGACATTCCCGGTTCGTTCGTTGTGTTTTGCACGCGAGACGATCCGGAGTCGAGAAGTCGAACGGTCAAGGAGTCGACGATGGGGTTGTGAACAGAGAACAAGCCGCGTCGTTCATGCTTGATCCGGCGCGTATTGGGTAGGAGTGGTGGGGTCAGGCGATTAACCACCCCTGCCCCCTCCTTCTCCGAGGAGGGGAATCGTTCGGGCTTCAACGGCGCCACGGACATTTATGCAACCGAGAGCTATCGTGCGGTTGACGTGGGTTGGAATCTGGGTGCTGGCCTTTTCGCTCGCCCCTCTTTGTTTCGCCCAAGACCCGGGGCCGGATCGCATCGTGCAGGCGATCGACAACGCTTCGCGGGTCGCGCTCCAAGGCAACGTTCGTCCTATGTTCCGGCCTGAAAACGACCTGGGACGCGCCGACGGCTCCCTCCGGCTTGAGAACATCACCCTGGTGTTCGCGATCACCGCGAGCCGCCAATCCGCGTTGACGGCGCTCTTGGACGACCTGCAAAACCCCTTTTCGCCGACCTTCCACCATTGGCTGACGCCGGAGCAGTTCGCCGACCGATTCGGGCTGAGCCGGAATGACTTGAAGAAGGTCGTGGCTTGGCTCGAGGGTCAGGGTTTCAGCGTCACCTGGAAGGCTCGCAGCCGCACCTGGGTTTCTTTCTCGGGGACCGCAAGTCAGGTGCAGACTGCTTTTCAAACCGAGATTCACGATTTCTCCTTCCACGGCGCGACGTACTATGCCAACGCCACAGAGCCTTCCGTACCCAGCGCCCTGGCGGGGGTGGTGCTGGCCTTTCACGGCTCGGACAATTACCCTCTCAAGCCGGCCGGTGTGGTCCGCAAAGTGCGCGCGTGTCTCACTCCGGCATTTACCTCTTACATCAGCGGGAACACCTACGTTGCCCCGGGCGACTTTGCCGTCATCTACGACCTCAACAGCCTTTACTCCGCGGGAATCGACGGCACGGGGCAGTCGATTGCGGTGATGGGGCAGACGGACCTTTACAGCCACCAGAGCGGCGCCAATAGCGATATCACGGCGTTCCGGAGTGCCGCGGGTTTGCCGCCGAACTCGCCCCAGATTGTGTTGATTCCCGGCGCCACGGATCCTGGCGTCGTTTCCGACGATATCGGCGAAGCCAGCACGGACGTGGAGTGGGCAGGCGCGGTGGCCAGGAATGCCACGATTGTTTTCGTGAACGGCGGCGCTAAAGGAATAGCTAATGCCTTGCAGTATGCCATTGACAACAAGACCGCCCCGGTCATCAGCATCAGTTACGGTGAGTGTGAATCGATGCTGGGTTCCGCGAACCTCATGGCCTTTGCCAGTCTTGCCCAGCAGGCAAATGCTCAAGGGCAGACCATTGTGGCCGCTGCCGGCGACACTGGCCCTGCCGGTTGCGAGGCCGGCCTTTCCTCCACCGCCGCCACTACCGGCTTGGCGGTCAATTGGCCCACCAGCCTTCCCTACGTGACTGGCCTGGGTGGGACGGAATTCGATGAAGGCTCGGGAGTGTACTGGGCAGCGGATACCAACGGCGTGGATGTCCCCCTCTCCGCCCTCTCCTACATCCCCGAGATGGCCTGGAACGACACATCGTCACCCTTAAACACCACACATGAGCTATTGGCCGGAGGAGGGGGAGCCAGCGCTTATTTCTCCAAGCCGAGTTGGCAGACAGGAACCGGAGTGCCGAACGACGCTGCCCGCGACGTTCCTGACCTTTCCCTTAATTCTTCCCTCTTTCACGACCCGAGCCTGTTGTGTGTTCAGGGGAGCTGTGTCGAGGGATTCCGTGATAGTCAGCAGGACCTGACGGTGGCGGGCGGAACCTCCGTGGCGGCGCCTTGCTTTGCGGGGATGGTTGCCCTGATCAACCAAAAGATGAACACTCCCAAAGGTCAGGGCAACATCAATCCTATTCTTTATTCCCTGGCCGCCACCGCGCCTGCCGCGATCCACGACACCACCACCGGTAACAACATCGTGCCCTGCGCCGAAGGCTTCAAGGATTGCCCCGCCACGGCGCCGTTCCAGTTCGGCTACAGCGCCGGGATCGGCTATGACCAGGCTGCTGGCCTAGGCTCTGTCGATGCTTTCAACTTGGTCGAGGCGTGGGGCTCATCAATTGCCGGGAACCTGCCGGCTCCCGCCTTGATCGCGCCGGCGAACGGCACCGCCGGGGTTTCTCTGGCCCCTCAATTCAGTTGGACGAACGTCGCCGGCAACGCCGGCTATCGAATCCTGATCGCAACCAGTCCCACCGGCCTGCCGACCAACCCCGCAACGACCACGTGCAATGCCTGCACGATTGTCGACGAGACCAACACGAATTCGAACGCCTACACTCCGCCCAGCGCTCTGGCTGCCGGCATTTACTTTTGGCAGGTGCAAGCCCGCCAGCCATCCTCGAGCGGTGGCACGGCTACATGGTCGAACGTTTTCAGCTTCACGACGACCGGTCCATCCTTGGCTGCACCGGCGCTGACGGCGCCAGCCAATGGCGCGACAGGGGTCTCGGTGCCGCCCAATTTCAGTTGGAGCGCGGTCACAGGGAATGCCGGCTATCTCTTATTCGTTGCCAAGACACCGGGTGTCTTGCCCACCAATCCTGCCGTCGGGACATGTTCAGGCTGCTCGACGGGCACGAAAGTCAACGCAACCTCTTACACTCCGCCCAGCGCTCCGACTGCGGGTAATCTCGCTGCGGGGACCTACTATTGGCAGGTCAAGGCCTTGTCCTCTTCTGGCGGCGTGTATGGGGCTTGGTCGAGCGTCTTCAGCTTCACTACCGTCCCCGGAGATTTTTCGCTGAGCGTTTCCCCTAGCACTTTGACGATGACCGCCGGCGGCAGCGCTACGTCCACCCTCACTTTCACGCCGATCAACAGCCTTTCGGGCAGCAGCGTGACTTTCTCCTGCAGCGTCTCCAGCACGCTGGCGGGAGTCACCTGCGCGGTCGGAGGGCTCGACACTAACAACACCGCCACCGTAACCATTGCTGCCTCCTCCTCAGCATTGAGCTTCCCTGCGCTGAAAGAGATACACCCATTGAACGCGGGCGCGGCGCCGGTTTTAGTGGGGGCGTGGTTGCTGCTGGCGTTCTTGATCGTCCTGAATGGGCGTAGCTCGCAATCTCTGCTGCGAAGGGACTGGATGCGGCAGATCGCGTTGCTTGCGGCGCTCACGGTGGCGCTCGTGGCGGGCCTTAGTTGCGGCGGCGGCGGTGGGGTGAGTTCGCCGCCCTCCGAATCCGGGACCGTCACCGTGCAGGGCACGGGGCCGAGCACCAGCCATAGCGTGACGATTTCCGTGAGCGTGGACTAACCACAAACACTCGGCAATCGCAGATCGACAATCATTCGTAGCGTAGCGCCACCATGGGATCCACTTTCGTTGCGCGGCGCGCGGGGATAAGGCTGGCCAACCCTGCGATGGCTATCTGCACGAGCATGATGAGCGCGAAAGTTGAGGGATCAGTAGGCCGCACCGAATAAAGGTACGAAGCGAGAAGCCGCGTCAAGGCGATGGCTCCCGCCAAGCCGGCGGCGATTCCGATCACGAGCCAACTGAGGTTCTGGCGGAGAATCAGCCAGACAATCTGTTGCCTGCGGGCGCCGAGAGCCATGCGAACACCGATTTCGTGCGTACGCTGCCGCATACCATAAGAAGCCACGCCGTAGATGCCCACGGCCGCCAGCACGGCTGCAATCGACGCGAAAGCTCCAATCAATAGCAAGATGAACCGCCTTCCCGCGGCTTCTCTCGCCAACCATTCATCCATGGTCTTGATATCGGTGACCGGCTGGTCGGGGTTGACTCGCCAAATCTCTTTCTCGACTCGAGGAATCAGCGACGACGGCTCTGCGGCGACGCGCAGAACCAGCCTCATCTCCTGCTCCGGCCATTGATCGTAAGGCATGAAGAGTTCAGGACGCGTCGGCTCCTCCAGCGCATATTGCCGAGCATCCGCTACGATTCCCACGATCTCGAGCAGGCGCGGCTTGAACTGGACACGAGTGCCTGCGGAGGTTTGCTCGGCAGCGTAGCGGTAAACCACGATAGTCTTGCCGACCGGGTTCTCGGTCGGCCAGTATTTGCCGGCCATGCTGCGGTTGATCACGCCGACCAAGGGCGAGTTTGCAGAGTCTCCCATCTCGAGCTCTCTGCCATTCAACAACGGTATTCCCATGGTACGAAAATAGTCAGGGCTTACGGTGTTGTAGTTCGCAGTTCCCTGGACGGGATGCGGCCCCGGAATCTGGAAATCGTCCCGCTTGAAGTAGCGCGTTAACGGAAGGTCCGTGACGGCGCCGGCGGAGAGGACTGCAGGCGCGGCCGCGAGACGTTGCAGGATGCGGTCGAAGTAGGCTGCCTGCTTCTCCGGCGTGGAGTACTTTGCCTCAGAGGCACGCAGGTCCATGGTCAGCAAATGTTCTGTGCGGAAACCCAGGTCAACGTCGAGCAAGCGGATGAGGCTCTTCATCATCAGCCCAGCGCCCACCAGCAAAACGAGCGACAAGGCAACTTCCAGCGCGACGAGTCCCCCGCGCGTTCCGCCCATGCGACTGGCAGCGAGGGAACTCTGCGCGGGCCGAGTCGCCTTCCACGCAGGCAAAATCCCGAACAGAACGCACGAGAGCAGTGACAACAGCGCGCCGAAGGCCAGCACCGTCCAATTGAGATGGAGATGGGCGTCTTCGAGCCGCGAGAAGAGTGAACTGAACGGCGGCGCAATGCGCCCCACCAGCGGTATCGCCCAATATGCGAGCGCAACGCCGATTGCACCGCCCGACCCCGCCAGCAGCAGGCTCTCAGTTAGCAGTTGGCGCAAGATGCGCCCGCGGCTTGCCCCCACGGCCGTGCGGATTGCCATCTCGCGCTCTCGCGCCGCGCCCTGGGAAAGGAGCAGGTTTGCAACGTTTGCGCAGGCGGTGAGAAGCACGAAGGCCACTGCGCCGAGCAGAAGCCACACAGTCTGGTCGGCGCCCGAAACCACATATTGCGCGAGCGGTTCGAAATCGATTCCCAGCGCCTCCGACTCAGGATAGGCTTGCTTGAGACGCGCGGCGATGCCGTTCATCTCCGCCAGCGCCTGCTCCTTGCTTACACCCGGGGCAAGGCGTCCCAGCACCCGCACGCTATGCCAGTTACGCGCCGGGGTTGGAACTACAGGCACGTAGATCTCGGAGACCGGGGCTGCCCACGGCATCGATCGAAAGCGGATCTGGGGAGGCAACACGCCGACGACCGTGCACGCACGCCCCTCGACGTGGATCGATTTGCCGACGATTCCTGCATCGCCAGCGAATCGCCTTTGCCATAGGGCGTAACTCAAGATGGCCACGCTTTCGGGGTCATCGCTTCGGAACTCGCGCCCGAGCGCAGGGCTGACTCCTAAGGTTGCAAAGAAACCGGGTGTGACGGTCGAAGCCTCGAGGCGCTCGGGTTCCGCAGTACCCGTCAGGTTCAGAGATTCGCCTCGATAGGCCGCCAGAGATTCGAACGTGCGGGTTTGACGCTGCCAATCAAGGAAGTCTCCGTATGACGCCTGCTCGACGCCGCGTTTTCTCTTGCCCTCGAGGGGAAACAGTCTGAAAAGCCGCTCCGAATGGGGGTAGGGTAGAGGGCGCAGCAAGACCGCATCGAGCAGGCTGAAGACAACGGCAGTACCCCCGATGCCGAGCGCCAGGGTCAATGCCGCCACGGCCGTGAAGCCAGGATTCCTGCGCAGAACACGCAAACCAAAGCGCAAATCTTGCCAGATCGTCTCGAGGGTCGATTCCCAGCCGACACTGCGGATTTCTTCCTTGACCGCGTCCACGCTGCCCATTTCGACTCGCGCCGCGCGCGTTGCTTCTTCCCGGTTCATGCCGGAACGCATCTTGTCTTTCGCCGCAGCGTCAAGATAGTCGCGCAGTTCTTCGTCCATTTCCCGTTCCACTTGCCTCTTGCGGAACAGCGCTCGCAGGCCAGCAACGACGCTTCTGATGCGGAACATGGCAATCTCCTTCACCACCAAGGCAAAAAAAAGGCCAATCAACTTCAATCACCAATCGCCAATCACAAATCACTAATGGCCGGCGCCCTCATGATTCGCGTGATTGCCGCGAGCTGTCGCGCCCACTCCTCGGTCTCAGCTTTCAGTTGCTTCCGCCCAAGAGTAGTGAGTTGGTAGAATTTCGCGCGGCGATTGTTCTCCGTGGGCCGCCATTCCGGCCTGATCCACCCCGCCCGCTCCAGGCGGCGGAAGGCCGGAAACAACGAGCCTGGGTTGACGCGAAATACTCCCTTGCTGATCTGCTCGATCCGCAGGGCGATGCCATAGCCATGCAGGGGTTCAAGCGCCAGGGTTTTCAAGATGAGCATGTCCAGAGTTCCCTGAACCAGCTCGCTGGATTTCATGGTCTCTCCTCTCGACGGTCAAGATGAGGATACGCCTTTCCCCTAGACTGTCAAGAGGACAACATGTCATTTGTGATTTGTGATTGTCGATCGACGACTGTGGATATGTGAATGGCGATCTGAGAAGAAAGACCTGTGTCATTCCGAGGAGCCGCCGGCGACGAGGAATCTCACCCTGCCTTGAAAGCACTCAGAGCGAGATTCCTCGCTGCGCTCGGAATGACAGTCTGAATGGGGTTTTCGCAGAGACGGTCTGGGGCGAAAGCAGGCGACTTTACGGTGCAACCCGTTTCTGCCGATACGGCGGTGATTTACGGCTACCCTCAATTTGGCTCAATCAGAAATCATCAATCACAAATCGCAAATGATCGGTTATTCGTACCGCAGCGCCGCCAGGGGATCGACTTTCGTGGCGTGGCGTGCGGGCAGGTAACTTGCAAGAAGGGCGACGGAGAACAGGAGGAGAGGAACCAGGAACAGCGTCAGTGGATCGTACGCGCTGGTCTGGTAAAGCGTGGCCCGGATCAGGCGTTCGGCAACGGGAAACAATGCCAATCCGATCCCGCAGCCGGAGATGGCGAGCACGGCGCCGCGTTTCATGACCATCCACCAAAGTCCCGCCTGGTTGGCGCCCAGCGCCATCCGAATGGCCAATTCCCGATGTTGTCGCGCCACCAAGTACGACATCACACCGAACAGTCCAATGAGCGCCAGGGCCAAGGCGATCAATCCGAAGGACAACGTCAGGAGGGTCGTGAAGCGACGCTGAGCGAGCGATTCGGATATTAGTGTGTCAAGGGCCGCAAAGCTGTAAATGGGTAGGTCCCGGTCGAGCGACCAGATCTGCTGCTGGATGCGGGCGTATAGGTCCCTGTCCTGTGCGCCGCGGTCGGTTCGGAGGATTAAGGCAGTTCGGTCGCTGGTATGAGTCTGAAGTTGGAACATCGAGTGGTAGATCATGGGCGGCGGGTCGGCGTCGAGGGCTGAAATGTGTACGTCGCGCGTGATACCGATAATCGTGAACAACTCGCGCCCGCCCCAGTGAAACCGTTGGCCGATGGGATCCTGCCCGGGAAAATACTGGCGCGCCATCGTTTCGTTGATGATGGCGGCCAAAGAGGTGTTGGGGCGATCCTGGTCTGTGAAGTTCCGGCCCCGCAGAATCGAAATCCCCATGGCATGGAAATATCCCGGCGTTACCAGCGAGTTTTCCGCCCAGTGAAAATCGTCGGGCGCGGCACGCTCGAGACGGAACCCAATCTGGCGGCTGTCGCTTAGCGGCAAGTGGCTTGCGGCCGCCACGACCTGTACACCCGGGAGATGCGCGAAGCGGTCGATCAATTCCTTCTGCACAACTTCTCGCTTCGCGGCATTGGGGTAGCGAGCCTCGTCAAACAGAGTACGCACGATGTAAACGCCCTGAGGACTAAACCCAAGAGGGACATTCAAGACGCGCAAGAAGCTCCTGAGCAGCAGGCCGCCCCCGACCAACAGAAGAAGCGTGGCGGCGATTTCGCCCACGACGATGAAATTCTGCAACCGATCCGTTCCACGCGCCCCGCGGTTTTGCGAGGATTCCTTCAGGCAGTCCTGCGGCGCGACGTGCGAGAGCCGCCACGCTGGAACAAATCCGAAAAGCACCGTAGTCAGCAACAAGAGCACAACCGTAAACACCAGGGCCATGGGCTCGATCGCAACTTCCTCGAGGCGCGGCACGTCTGCGGGGCCGAAGACGCGCACTCCCCTCACCAGCACGAAAGCCAAGGCAAACCCGCCGCCGGCTCCTAGAAGCGACAGCAGAAGGCTCTCCACCAGACACTGTCGCACCAAACGGGATCGCACTGCGCCAATTGCGCTCCGAACTGCCATTTCGTGAGTACGATAACTGCCGCGGGCGAGCAGCAGATTCGCGACGTTGGCGCAGGCGATCAGTAGAACGCTGGCGACAGCGGCCATCAGAAGAATCATCAACGGCCGGGCCTTTTGCACTGCATAGGCGGCGAACTTGTGCACATGAGGCACAACACGGATGTTGCCGGAGTAGAATTCCGGAAGCTGCTGCATAAATCCGGCGGCCACGGAGTTAACATCTGCGAGGGCGTGCTGCTCGCTCACACCCGGCTTCAGACGCCCGATGAAATTGACGCCAAATTCCATCAAGCGATCCTTCAAACGGTCTGGAGCGAACACTTCCGGAACCCACAGGTCGGGTCGCTCGGAGAGCGGAGCTCCGTCAGAGGGAAAGTGAAATGACGGCGGCATGACGCCCAGCACCAGATAAGGTCTTTCATCCAGCTTGATGGTCCTGCCCAGAATTCCGGCATCGCCGCCGTAGTGGCGCTGCCACAACGAATAGGAGAGCACGGCCACTGCGGCGCCTCCGTTGCGCTCCTCCTCCGCTGTGAAGACACGTCCCAGCCTGGGCGAGACCCCGAGGAGCTGAAATACCGAAGCAGTAACCGTGGCGGCATGAATGCGCAACGGATTCCCTTCCCCTGTAAGATTGAATCCCGCGTCTTCATAGGCCCCGGTCTGCACGAAGGTACGGTTGCGGTCGCGATAGTCCAGATATTCCCCGGCTGCCATTCCGACCTCGAGGTCGCCTCCCATCTGCGGCACGGTCTCTGACACCACTGCCAGCTCCGAGGGAGTGCGGTACGGCAGCGGCCGCAGAAGTATAGTGTTGATGAGGCTGAACACCGCAGTGTTGGCGCCGATGCCGAGGGCAAGAGTGAGCACGGCGACAGCCGTGAAGCCGGGATTCTTCCCCAGCATGCGAAGTCCATAGCGCAGGTCTTGCAGCAAGGTTTCAAGCCAGCCCCAACCCCACATGCCGCGAGTGACTTCTTCCACGAGTCCGACGTTGCCGAATTCGCGCAGGGCGGCGGCTCGCGCCCGCTCGGCGGATTCACCCTGTTCCATGCGCTCCTGTGCGGCCATCCGCAAATGGCCCTGGACTTCCTCCTTCAGCGACGTTTCCATCGACCTGCGCCGGAAGAGTGCTCGCAGGCGAAACCACAACTTGCTTATCATCGGCACCTCCACTTCAGTGGCTAGTGGTCAGTGGCTAGTAACTGCGGGCAAACGTTCGTGAAAAAGCTTGGCGGCGCCACAGGCCCAGGATCTCCCCTGGCCAACCAGCAATCACTAGCCACTAACCACTAGCCACTGCTTTACTCATTCGAAAATCCCTCATGCGAATTGGGGGAGAGGTTCGAGGGTGACTCTGTGGCCGAGCCTCTCGAGGCGACGTACCAGCGAGCGGCATATGGCATCAGCGTTCAAGCGGTC
>Ga0326728_10005214_pt1 | contig 37043 bp, 31 predicted proteins | sample MB3enrmetagenome_FD_207602 | JGI IMG/M metagenome (GOLD analysis project Ga0326728, IMG submission 207602) | Lab enriched peat soil microbial communities from McLean, Ithaca, NY, United States - MB31MN | ecosystem: Environmental > Terrestrial > Soil > Wetlands > Peat | place: USA: New York...
GCCACCGGTGGAGCACCTGCCGCCGCCTCCCGTTCTGTGGCTAGCGGCGGAGCGCCTACCGCAACTCCCCAAACGGGCCAATTGCTAGTCACGGCGAACGTCGCAGGGGCCAGGATCTCAATAGATGGCAGCAGCGAACCTGGTTGGGTCACCCCTTACTCGTCCGCGATCAGCCGCCCCGCCGGCACTCACCAAGTGGTCATTTCGAAAGAAGGGTACGGTGATTACCAGCAGTTTGTAAACGTCGAAGGGGGAAAAACCGCCCGGATTGACGCCCAACTTTCGGAGGCAAGAGGAGAAGTCGTAGTGATGACGGCACCGCCCGGCTTGGAAGTGTGGATCGATGGGAAGTCGCTGGGGTCAAGCCCGGTGCACGTTACGCTAACCGCCGGAAACCACAAGTACACGGTTAAACGCCAGGGATGGGAGCCGTATGAAGGCACCGTCAACGTGCGAAGTGGGGCGCAGATGACCGTCAGGGTCACCATGGGTGAGTAGAAAGCGATGAGTAGTAAACTGTAAATTACTAATCTGAATATTGCCTCAGTTGCTCCGCAGCCCGTTCCAAGACAGTTGACGCCGAAAATAGTGTTGACCCGCCCGGAAGGTCAGGAAGATATGTCACCCGTGGCAACGCGCCGACTCCGCCGGCGAGCGGCCGGCGTTACGAGTCAGCCACCAGAGAGTCCCTCAAAGCTCGGCGGACCTGCGGAGTTGCCGCCTTCCTGAATGACCCCTCCAGGCGTTTTGCCCCAGCCTGTGAACCCAAACACCACCCCTGAGAAGTCACTCACTGAACAATGACTCGTTGTGCCTTGACACTCATATTCTGTTGCGGTAGGCTTGGCTGTGCCTGAGGGGACTCAAGGCGCCCCCTGGCTGGTCATCGGATCGATACAAAGAACTAGTGTCTGCTCAACGACTTCGACCAGAAGCGCCAAGCGGAAGAAGGTGAGGGCCACATGGCCGACCCACTGACCAAAGCGGGCCGATACGATGTTGTGCGCGAGCTGGGACGCGGCTCGATGGGTATTGTTTATCAGGGCTATGATCCTGTCATCGGGCGAACGATTGCGATCAAGACCATGCTCACCGAAGGTCTTTCACCGCAAGAATTCGAGGAGTTCAGGGCCCGGTTTCAGCGCGAGGCCCAAGCGGCAGGGGTGCTGAGCCATCCCAACATCGTCAACGTTTTCGATTACGGTGAAGACAATGGCGTTCTCTTCTTGATCATGGAGTACCTGGAAGGGAAATCGCTGGAGAAGCTGGTTGAGGGCCAGAACATCCTACCGATTGAAACTATCATCCCGATGTATGACCAGGTTTGCGGGGCGCTGGACCACGCCCACCAGCACGGCATCGTTCACCGTGATATCAAGCCTGCCAACATCATGATTCTCGACAACGGATTAGTTAAAGTAACCGACTTCGGCATAGCCAAGATGGTGTCGATGGGGATGACGCAGGCGGGACAAGTGCTGGGCACGCCCAATTACATGTCACCGGAGCAGGTCAAGGGGCGGCAGGTTGACGGCCGCTCTGACATCTTTTCCTTGGGTATCATTCTTTACGACCTGCTGACCGGCGAGATGCCCTTCTCCGGACAGAACGTTACTACCGTCATTTATAAGATCATTAACGAAAACCCCATTCCGCCTCGAGAGCTGGATGCCACGATTCATCCGGGCCTGAGCTACGTGGTTTGCAAGGCTCTGGCCAAGAGTCCCGACGAGCGCTACCAGACCTGCCGGGAGTTGGCGGATGATCTGAGGAATTTCAAGTGCCTGGGGACGGCGCCCTCCGCCACCATCAAGGTCAACGTACCGACCCTGCAAATCGCCGAGGCGGAGCGCGCGGCGGCCCCGTCTGTGGAGAGTCCTGCGCCGCCCGCCGCCCCGCCAGAAGCGGCCGCGATAGCGCCGGCGTCGGCCTATGAAAAACTTCTTGCTTCGCCGATGGGTTGGGCCCTCATAGCGCTATTGGGCGTAGTGACTCTGGGAATTTTCGGGGGAGCGAGATACTTGTATCTCCATAATAGGAACGCACAGGTGGCCGCCCGGGTCGGGCAATTGCTCGTTGAGTCGAACGTACCTGGGGCGCAGATTGCAGTCGATGGCCAGAGCGAGCCGAATTGGGTCACGCCGTACACCATTCCCGCTCTTTCCCCTGGCTCGCACGAAGTGGTGGTTTCGAAAGAAGGCTACGCTAATTACCAGCAAACGGTGACCATCGAGGGCGGGAAGACGAACAGCGTCAATGCCAGCCTTACTGAGCAGGCGCCCGAAGCGCCAGTCCAACAGCCGACGGAACAGGCTCGCGCAGGCAAGGGGAAGCGTTCCGCGAAAGAGAGCGGGGCGCCTGGGGCAGTTGCCGCGCGCCCTGGCGGCGCCACCAAGATGGGACAGTTACTGGTCGCAGCGAATGTCGTGGCTGCCAAGATTTCGGTGGATGGCCACAGCGAGCCTGATTGGGTCACCCCCTACTCGTCCACAATCGCTCTTTCCGCCGGCACTCACCACGTGGTGGTATCCAAGGATGGGTATGATGACTACGCGCGGTCCTTGACTATCGAGGGCGGGAAGACGCAAAGCATCAATGCCAATCTAACAGTGCCGACCGGAGAAGTTGTCATCATGACCACGCCCCCCGGTTTAGAGGTGTCGATAGATGGCAAGTTATTAGGGCCCAGCCCGGCGCGAGAGGTCGTCGTGGCCGGCAAGCACACGTATACAGTCAGGCAGGCTGGGTGGGAGCCGTATGAGGGGGCCTTCGCGGCGAAGGGAGGGATGCTGACCACGGTCAAGGTACCGCCTTTTGGGGGAGAAGCGGTGGGCACGGGGATCGTGGACGTAAAGACGATCCCGCCGGGCGCCTCGATCATGGCGGACGGCCGTCCGATTGAAGGCCAGACCCCTACCTCGTTTAGCCTCCCCGTAGGCGAGCACACGCTGTACATTACTCTTTCGGGCTACCACCCGGTACGCCAGATCGTTGAGGTGAAGGCCAGCGGGACTCCGCCCGTGCAGGTTACGATGCCGCGTTAGTCGAATTCGTGTAAACTCAAAGCGCCAAAAGTTGCTCGGGAGGTTGAGTATGACGAAGCGTGCGATGCTTGCTCTGTTTATCGTTTTACTGGCCGCTACCAGCGCGTGGCCCAAGTTCAAGGAAGATGAGCAGCAATTCCTAAATGAACAGTTCAAGGCAATTCAAGATCAAGTGCAAGCGCTCAATACTCTGCTGCAAACTCTCAACCTACAACTTCAGGAGCTGCGCCAGAACCAAGCGCAATTCCAAGCGATCATCAACCGCCAGCAGCGCTCACTTCAGGATCTGGATCAGACCGTAAACTCGATGCACCTGGGCAGCGAGGAGGACTTCAGCAACTTGAAGATGGTCGTTCTCCAGTTGCGCAAAGACACACAGGACGCGTTCCTCAAATTGAGTGGCGGGTCGGTCGCTCCCGTGACTGGAGGAGGGGGAGTCGTGCCCTCCGCGCCAGCCGCCCCAACGACGGCCGCGCAGGGTTATGTACTGGTCGTGGAGGACAAGATTGTGACCCTCGACACGAGCGCCCTGACGGGAGTTCATGAGGGCTCGCACTTGGCGCTGTACAAAGCTTCTGACCTCACCACGCGCGTCGGGGTTCTCACGGTAACCCAAGTGATGGATGGGGGGAAATCCAGGGCAGAAGTCGTCACCCTGAACTCTGGCGTGCAGCCTGAATTCTCCGATGTGGTTCGCCTGGAATAGTTCGACCGGCCCTCATGGCTCGATTCGTTATAACCGACCCTTCGAACCAGACTCAGATCTTTGAAATCAGCGGGTCAACCGTGAGCATCGGACGCGCCGACTCCAACGATCTGATGCTCCAGCACCCCAGTGTATCGCGCAGTCATGCCCGTGTGACCGTGTTGCCGGGCGAAACGGTCCTGCTCATCGACCTGGGGAGCATGAATGGCACGTTCGTCAATGGCCAGCAGGTCCAGGAGCACCGCCTCGCCGACCAGGACCGAGTGAACATCGGCATCTTTGAGCTCAAGTTTGACGCGGCCACGCTGCTTCCCTTTTACGTCGAGGCGGGCCGCGACGCCAGCAGGGATATCACAGGGCTGATCGACCGCGGCACCCTGAGCACCGGGGCGCGCTCCAAGCTCGCCACTGGCGCGCCCCCGGAGGGGGCAATCCGGGAGCGGCTGGCAACTCTCGAGCAGGAAAATAAGCTGCTGAAGCTCCTGCTGGCCGTGGGCAAGACTCTTTCCTCAGTGATGACCTCTGAGGAAGTGATGCAGCAGGTGATGCAGCTTGTGTTCCAGATGGAAAACGTGGAACGCGGCTTCGTAATGCTCTGGGACGAAAAGAAGGGGTTCCGGCCCGCCGTCTTGCTTTACAAGGACGAGCAGCACAAGGCCGATCCCTACGGCCCTGTACTGTCGAAAACCCTCATCGACCGCGTGATGACCGAGAGAGTGCCCCTTTTGGTTCGCGACGTTTCAGGCGACCAGCGATTCTCGGCCAGTGAGAGCCTTCGGATTTCCGGCATTCGCTCTGCGATGTGCGCTCCCCTCATCTATAAAGACAAGGTATTTGGTCTATTCTACGTAGATTGTCTCAGCAAACCCTATGCCTTCTCGAAGGATGAGCTGGACGTCTTCTCCGTGGTCGCGGCAGAGGCCGCGATCAGCTACGACCGCGCCCATTCCCACGCCGAACTCTCCCGCCGCGCGATCGAACGCCAGGCCCTGGAGCGATTCATGAGCTCCGTGGTCGTGGAAAAGATCCTGGCCAGCCCGGACGAGATTCGCTTGGGGGGTGAAAACCAGATCGCCACTATTCTGTTCGCGGACATCCGAGGGTTCACGCGCCTGGCCGAGCGCATGCCGCCGCAGAAAATCGTCGAGCTTCTGAACGAGTACTTCAGCGAAATGACGGACCTTATATTTAACAATGGAGGCACGCTGGATAAGTACCTCGGGGACGGAATAATGGCGCTGTTCGGGGCGCCTTGGCCCAAGGCGGACGACGCGGAGCGAGCCGTGAAGACAGCCGGAGAGATGCAACGCGCCCTGACGGCGCTCAACCGTCAATGGCAGGCGCGCGGTCAAGAGCCCTTACAGATGGGGTTGGGGATCAATACCGGGCAAGTAACCGCTGGGAACATCGGCTCCTCAAAGCGCATGGACTACACAGTCATCGGCGACGCGGTGAATCTGGCTTCCCGCCTGTGCGCCCATGCTGCCGGAGGCCAGATTCTAATTTCTGAATCCACCTTCAGGGAAATCCATAAATCCTTCCCCGCGCAACGCTTGGAAAGCATTCGGGTGAAGGGCAAGGCCGCCCCAGTGGAGATCTACGAAATCGTCTGGAACCGCTGACCATCATGATGTTGCGCCGCTTACCTCTTCTGTTCCTGCTCACTTTATTAGGCTCACAGCCCGGTATTCACCCGGCGCGAGCTTTCCAGAACGAGAGTCCTCCCGGCCAACTCCCCGCTGAGCTTCGCGGAGTGAAGGTCTATCATCTGGACCTGCAAAAGAAACCGGAAATGGCCCCGGAGAAGCTCACAATCATCAAGAACCTTTCTTACCAGGAAATCACCCTCCAGCGGCTGGTGTTAAATCTCTATTTGAGCATCAAACCCGTGGACCGTGCCGCCACTATTCAGCGCATTTACTTTCAGGACGCTCGGGTCAACGGCGTGCCGGTTCACCTGGAGACGTTCGAGCAGGAGTTCCAGCTTTCCAGAAAAGAAGTCGTAGACTTGCCGGCTCCCTTGAAGTGTTCCATCGTGTTCGCGGAATTTGACTCGCTTAAGCCGGTGGCGGAGATCCTGGCGAAGGATGCGATTCGGATTACAGGGGAGGATTTCGTGGAAGTCAAGTTGAGCGGGGTGGAGAAGCTGGCGATGCGGGCCAAGCAGTTGGTCATCCCCGTGCCGCTCGACCAACAAGTGCCCCTGAACCTATTCTCGGGGAACCCTCTGCTGCAGATGGCCGCAGGCAAAATCCTGGAGACCCTCTCCGACCCTTCCACCCCTGCCGCACTCGCACTGGCACGAGACCACTTGACCAAACTCGCCCAGCACCAGACCCTTTCCGCAGACGCTCGCCCGGCCCTCTACCTCTTATACTGCGAATATGCCTTGCTCGATCCCAAAACTCAGACGGCGGAAAAGTTCAGCCAGTCTGGCACCGGCTTTGTGGTCAGCGCGCAAGGAAAACTTCTTACGGCCAAGCGCGTGGTGCAGCCCTGGAAGTTTGATCCGCAAATTGCCTTTTTGATGGCCCGCTACCATCTCCAGTTCGACCCCAAGAGCTATCGCCTATGCGCCTGGCCGGCGGGAGCGCGCCTCAAGTTGCCGGACGGTGGGTTGGATTTTCAGGGGGCGGCCAGCAGCGAACAGGGGACGCTGAAACTCCTGAAGACCGCTCCCGACCGGGTGCAGAAGCAGGACTATCAGGACCCCGACTCCGGCGAGTGGGCCACGCTCGAGCTGGAAGCGGAAGGAGAGAACGATCTCGCATTGCTGCAGCTGGCGGGTTCGAATCTTACCCCGCTGGGGTTGTCGGATTCCGGCACCCAGACGAGCGAAGCGGAAACCCTGTTCGGGTTTCCCTTCGGGCTCAACCAGTCTGGAGCTGACCCGCGGGCGGCAGATGTTAAAATCACCACCGAGAACGGCGCGATGACTTTGGATCGCTCGGTGAATCCCGGGGAATCGGGGGCGCCCCTGTTGAATGCGGAGGGAAAAGTGCTGGCTATTGCCAGCGGCGCAAACCATTGTGTCCCCATTCAGGCGGCCCGCAAACTCATCCCATAAGCCTTTACAGCAGTCAAGAGTCCAGAGTCGAGAGTTGGAAGTCGAGAGTCGAAAGTGGAAGCACCGTGCGGATAATCCCGCTAAGCGAAAGCCCTGGGGAAAACTCAAAGGCAGTATGATAACGTTTACAAAGGCTTGTCAGCATCTTGTTGAGAAGCGACGGAAGGGGCTTTTGATGTCCCTGGCAACCGTAGTGTCGAGTTTCGTAATAGTCGGCCTCACTTGCGCCTGGCCGCAGCAGGAGATGACATCCCAACTTGAGCAGAGAATCTCCCAAACCGGCGTCTTCTTCCGGGCCGACGCGCCGCGGGTCTTGCGCAACTCCAATGATCCGAATCTCCCTCTCTATCTCGAAATCATCAATGGAGCCGAAAAGACGGCTCACACGACGGGCGCCGGCTTGTCGCAATACATAACGCGGGAACCCCTGAAATTGATGGGAGTAAATCTGTTTGTGAAACCCGCCGGGATGAGGCGTCAATTTGTTGCCGAGCCGTTGCTGCTTGGCGACAGCAAGGATTTTTCCTTTGATGCTCGGAGCAACGGCCAACCCCTGATTATCGCCGACCGGATGAAAAAGACACTCGAGGTGCCTCGTGAGTCTATCGCTGCCTACTTGAGACAGCACTTTGTTGGCGGTCCCTTTCGTGTTGTCGACTTGTGGGTTTCCTTTCGTTTGCCCGGCTGGCCCGCTCAGGATTTCTATCTCCGGGTGGAGTCGAATGCGCCCCCCTTGCCCCACCTTGCCGGATGGTACCGGGGCGATGTGCACTACCACTGCGGGTATACCGACAATCCTGCGGAACGGGGGTATCCCCTGTCCGTAACTAAAGAAGCGGCCCTCCATGCCGATCTTGATTGGCTGATTCTCACGGATCACTCCTCGGACCTCAGCGCGGAACGCTATGCGCAGGAGCTAAGGGAGGTTCAGCAATATCGTGACGGGCGCCTCATGCTCATCCGCGGTGAGGAGGTCACAACGGCATCCAGCAAACAAACACTCCTCTCCACTGTGCACATGGTCGCCCTGCCGTCGCCCGACGATCCCGAGAAGGGATTTCCCAATCCCTCCAATCCCGAGGATACGGTCATCTCGAGCGGAGATGGGTCCATTGCCTCAGCCGCGCTGCCGATCAAGGAGGCCCTGACGCGCATCACGGCAGCGGGCGGCTTCGCTTATGCCGCTCATCCTTTCGATCCCATCAGCCCTGTGATGCGGGGTGGAAGTTGGGATTTGGAGGCCGATTTTTTGGCGCCTGGGGGGAAGCAGCTCCAAGCCGGATTGGTGGGGCTGGAGCCGTGGAACCGCGCCACCATGGCCACGGCCGACGACGCGCGCGACCCGTACTGCCTGCACCGCGATGCCGACCCCCAAGCTTGTTTCCAGCCGGACAGCCAGGCAAACCAGTACACGCGCTTGGAGAAGGGGATCGAGCTGGGGTGGCGTCCTCTGCTTCAGCTGGGCCTGCAAGCGTCTGACGATTCCACACACGCTCCGGGTTTCAAAGTCTTCCTGGCTGCCGGCTCGGACGCTCACGGGGACTTCAATTTCGAGGCCACCATGGATGTGGTGGACTTCCTGGGCAAGCCCTCTCGCAGTCTCGCTGGTTACGCCGAAGATAATGCTTTAGGAAAGGTTTCTACGGTTGTCTATACCCCTCAAGGTATGGGACCCAAAGGAGAAGAGATCCTGCGGGCGCTGAAATCCGGACACAGCGTGGTGAGCAACGGTCCCCTGCTCGTCGCGGGCTTTGACCGCAATTCCAATGGCAGCTTGGACGATCCCGGAGACGTGGGCATCGGTGATTCCTTCTCGGTTTCTCTCGCCCAACTTCCACCCTTACAGCTCGCCTGGGTCAGTACCACCGAATTCGGGCCCCTCGAATCCATTCGCTTGATTGTGGGATCGCCACAGGGTGAATCCCCGGCTCAGGAAATACCGGTACCGGCTTCAAAACAGATGGCGAGCGGGGACTTGTTTCCTGTTGACCTGCGGCCTTTCCTGGGGAAGAATAGGAGTAATTGGGCTTATATCCGATTGGAGGCTCGAACACGAAACGCCGCCGGCGAGGAGTTTCGTTGCTATACCAATCCGATATGGCTGGAAATCACCGGTGATTAAGTTCCATTGCCCGGAGCGCCAAAAATGTCTAGCGAAAAAAACTACGAAGGCACTGTGCGCTATATCCCCTGCCCGAGCTGCGGGAGTGGGAACCCCGCGAGTGCGGCAATGTGCGCCCGCTGCGGGAATCCTCTCCAGGCTGCGGCAAATCCTCCCGTCTCTAAGCCGAATGTTGCACCCTCGTCCCAACTGGAATGCCCGAGATGCCATAAGACGTTCCCGCCCGGCAGCAAGTTCTGCGGTTTCTGCGGCGCTGCGCTTTCGGCTACGCAAGAAACAACTCAGCCGCAGTCACCGCCTAGGCCAGTTGTGCCCCAACCTATGGCTCCGTCAATCCCCCCAAGGGTCGCCCCACAAGTTTCAGCACCGGTCCTCTCTCAGCTGTCTCCTGGGGTGACTGGCCCCACCTGGGCGCCACTGCCACCCTCGCCCCCAAAGCTCGCGGGCCCGCCGCCAGCTCCGCCGGTCGCCCGTCCTCAGCCGCAGGCAATCAGCCCTCCCGTAGCTAGACCCGGGCCGACAACTCCACCGCCCGCTGCGGGAAAGGTGGATTCCCCTATGCCTCCTCACGCGCCGGAAGGGACATGGGTTTTTGGGGGACTTCGCGCGCCGAGTATTGAGGCGCAAATTACCGAGAAAAAGCCCGATGGCTCCTGGGGGAATCCCCACCAGATCGTCGGAGAAGTTTCCATTGGACGCGTCAGTTGCGAAATCAGTTTTCCGGAGGATGCCCGCCTCTTGGACCGTCATGCTTCGCTCTCGAATCGCGAGGGAAAGTTGTTCTTGGCGGATTTCGGCAGCCCGGGCGGGACGTTTATCAAGCAGCGACAGGATAGCGAGCTTGTTCCCGGTGACGTCTTTCTCCTGGGACAGGACCTGTTTCGATTCACCACGCAAAGCCTGGACGAGGCGGAAAACCCCAATCCCGGGCAAGGCACAGTGGTATGGACGGCGCCCCCCAAGCTACAGCGGGGCCCGCTCACTGCCAAGCTCGAACACATTTTGCTGACGGGCGAGATCATTGAAGAGTTCAGATTGGAACAGCCCGAAACTACCTTGGGACGAGCTAACGCCAATCTGGTCTTTAAAGACGATCATTACATGTCTGCCACCCACGCCCGCATTGTGGCGCAGCCGGGACGCTTCATTCTTCAGGACTTGAGGAGCCGCAATGGCGTCTTTCGACGGGTTCGAAATGAAATCGAACTCGAGGACGGCGACGAGTTTTTCATGGGAGAGCACCTTTTCCGGGTGGAGATCAAGCGGATCAGTTAGCATGACGTAACGTAAGTTCGTTGAAAAAGCCAGCCGGCTCGCAGCCCGGTCAGGGACGGAAAATAGTAGCCCAGGGCGTCAGCCCTGGGACTGGAGTCTCGACATTTTTGGTCAGTAAGCAGCCCTCTCCCCGGGGAGAGGGCTGCTCACTCAGTTGGCACCCTCTCCCTGGGGGAGTGGGCTGTTGACCCGGGTTTGGTCAGGAAAAATGTAGAAACTCCAGGGGGGCAATCCTTGCGGTTGGCCGCCCTGCGGCTCAAAGCCTTTGGGCGGCGGGCCGCGGGCGGCGACAAGGGCCGCCCCTACACCGTGATTTTAGTGCGGTAGGGGCACGCCCTTATGTTGCATCTTCTGTTCAAGGAGGGAGCCTCGCTCCTTGACGTAGTTATCCATGATGCGAGGCAACTCCACCTGCATTCGGGCCACGAAATCGTCCTGAGCCTTTCGTAGCTTGGCGTCAATGCCCGCCGCGCTCTGGTTCAGCGCATCCATCTGCTTCTCCAATTCCTGAGCCTGGGTCAAGGCAGTCCCCATCATCTCTTTTTGCAGCAATAACCGCAGGCTCGCCAGCTCGTCGCTGTTGCGCGCCAGTTGCTCGGCAACATAAAAACCCGACAGGGCGGATAATACGACCAGAACAATGACAGCCCAAAGTAGATTGCGAATGGTGGAAAGCCTTACCTCCATGCTACCCCCCTTGCACACTTCTCAACTGATATCCTTACGCTTCATCACCACCAGGATGGCGATGGTCATTATCACTGCAAAGCTGAACATGATCGCCAGATAAGGTCCTTTGTCTTTCCAGAACCTCGAGGGAAGCGGAAACGCTCCGGAAGCCGCGAAAACGTCGGGTGGCGCCTCCAGGCCCTTCTCCAGTTTTTCGACGTCATCAGGATGGAGGGAAATGGACACGCTATTGATGATGTTGTAGGCGTAATCTTGCGTGGAATGGCGCCCGTGCAGGCACAAATCCGCCAGCGCCTCCAGACCCCAGCGCGAGACGGCCAGAGCCGATAGCCAGCGCACGACTGTCGGCATGCCCGCAATGGGCGCCGGGGTGTATCTGTGGAGGGCGCTTTCCACCTTCCGCGAAGGCTCCACGGCCCCTGCAACCTGGTGCGCGAAGTCTCCCTGTCTCGCCACGGCTTCCTCCGGCGATAACTGACCCGCGCGCGCTTTCACCATTTGCCGTGCCTTGGCCTTGGCTTCCGGTTGCGCAAACATCTTCCCTTCGAACAATTCCCCTACCGTAACAGGGATGATCGGCCGAATCTGGTGTACCGGCAGGAATAACCCGCAGAGGAGGAGCTCCGGAATGAGAACCAAGGGGAACAAGCTCAGAGCTTTCTCCGGGGAAGAGACGAGGCTGGAGATGAGCAGTCCTATAAGCGTCCCGTTTGCGGCCACCAGGAACAATATGCAGATTGCGCCCACCACTTCAGGAATACTCAGAACCAATGCCCGGTGGACCGCAAGCAAGATGACCACCACCGAAACACACTGCGCCAGCGCCACTAAGGAAAGAACGGCAAACTTGGAAAGAATATACGATGGTATTTTCAAGCCGGTTTGCCTTTCGCGGCGGTACACCGTCTGCTCGTCAACAATCTCGCGCACCGCATTCGAGCAGCCGAACCACAAAGCCGCAAACACGGCCATGAAGACGGTCTGGACCTGGTTCGGCGAACTCGCCATGAGACCTACCAGCAAGGCCACGATTGGGGCCTGAACCAACAGAAGTAGTGTCTGGACTCGATCCTTGAATTTCAGCTCCCAATTCCGCTCGAAAAGGACCTTAAACTGGTGCAAGCTGAAACCCTTGCCTGCGGCGGCGGCCACGGGGGCGGGGGGAGAAGGGGAAGGAGCTTCCTCCGCCGGAATCGCCGTTTGGGGCTCGGCAATGAGATCGTTGTAGAGACTGGAATCGGCAAAACGGCGCTTGAGCAAGAGGGCGTGGGGGACATTATTGTTATCCGTTAAGTCATCGTAGACATCGGAGGGGGCTTCCGCCTTGAAAGACTGAAGGAGCTTTGTGCCAGGCCCGTAATAGGCCAGGCGTCCTTGGAGCAAAACCACGACCTTGTCCAGCACGCCGAAAGAAGCTAACAAATGGGTGGTGATAATGATGGTCGAGCCCTGATTGGCCAACTGGCGGAACAACATCATCATCAGGGTTTCGGTGCGGGGGTCAAGGCCCGCGGTCGGCTCGTCCAGGAAGAGCACGCGGGGTTTGGAGAGCAATTCAATCCCCAGGCTGACGCGCTTGCGCTGCCCTCCGCTCAAGGTCGAGACGGGGCTGTCCCAGCGTTGCGGTTCGATCTTGAGCGTGTCCAGCATCTTTTCTACGCGCCGATTGACTTCTTCATCCGAGACGTCCTCCGGCAGTCGCAGCTTCCCCGCATAGTACAGGCATCGCCGCACACTCAATTGCCGGTGCATGATATCTTCCTGAGGGACATAGCCGATGGTGGATTTCAGAGCCTCCAGGTTACGGTACAGATCCTCTCCGTTGTACAAAACCTGGCCAGTGGTGGGCTTGGCAAAGCCGCTCAAGGCGTTTATGAGCGTGGTCTTGCCTGCCCCGCTCGGGCCCAGAAGTCCAATCAACTCTTTGGGCTTAACCATCAAAGAGATTTCATCCAAGAGCCACTTGGGTTTTCCGCTGCTCCGATCCGTGACCTGGAAACTTACTCCGACGGAGTCGAGTCGCACCACACAAGTGTCGGGGGCGTGGGAGAGACTGGCGCCAGAAAAGTGAAGCTCGGAGGGGCCGATGACAATCCGGTCCAGCTCCTGGAGGGTGTGGCGCTTCACCTTGATGCCGTTGACGAAAGTCCCGTTGGTGGAGCCAAGGTCAAGCAGGATGACCTTGCCATCCTCCTTGATGATTTCCGCATGTCTTTTGGAGACCACAGGGTGGTCAATGACCACGTCATTAGCTGCGTCGCGGCCAATGGTGATGCGGTCTTTGTCCAAGTCGACCTTTTCAATTTTCAGTTGCGGCTCCAGCCCGGACTTGAAAATCAGCGATTTGCCGGCATAGCGGCCGAAGGTGATGTAGTCTCCGTCCTGGAGCTCCAGGCTGCTAATCCGCAGGCCGTTTACGAAAGTCCCATTGGTGGAGCAGTCGGTCAGCAGCACCTTCCCTTCGCGGAAGGAAAGCTCAGCGTGCAATGCCGAAACTGAGGGATGTTCCAGAGCCAACTGGCATCGGGAAGCATCACGGCCGATCTTGAGGCCGGTCTCCGGGAGGTCAAGGCTCTTTACGGCGTAGCGGTCCACGATCAGCTCCAGATGGGGACGCGCCAGAAGGTCGGTCAATTTGATGGCGACGGTGCCTTCCGCCACCCCTTCCTGCTGCCCGGCAGCAGCGACCTCGGTGGCGCTCAATGCCGACGTCCCTCCCGCTTCAGCAGCGGAAACAACTTCTTTCGGCACGCCTCCCTGAGGAGGACCGGCAGGCCCCACCTCCTCCAGGCGAAAGAGGTGGCGGCGAGCGCTGCCCACCGAGATCTCATCCCCTGGTTTCAGAACCTTCTCCTGCACCCGCACTTGATTCACGAAGGTGCCATTAGCGGAATAGCGGTCGCGCAGCACCACTTCACCCAGGTCGTTGGTGTTTATCCAGGCATGGAGGCGGGAGATTTCGTCGTCCGCTACCACCACTTGACAATTGGCCGGGTCGCGACCAATGACCAGCCCTTGCGGGCCAAGTGTGAAAGTTCGACCGGAGAGGAGTCCTGAGGTGGCAATCAGCCTGTACGAGCCAGGGGAAGAGCGCGCGGGCGGTGCGGGCGGGGCCGCCTCACGAACTGTCACCTCATAGGAAAGGCCCTGGGTGGCCGCAGTGTCGTCCACCACAGGCAAACACCCACCGCACGTCCGGCAAAAGCGGTAACCTTCTTTGTTGGCTTCACCGCATGCGGGGCACTTCATGAGATCGGCTCTCCGGAAGGAATACTCTGCTTCTCTCGAGCAGATCGTTTTGGAGATTGCGATTTCGTCGCAGTTGTCACACCGGCGTCAACGGGGTCCAGGCACGGGGCGATTTTCGGCAGAGCCTTTCAGGAGCGCCCCATGAAATCCTCTTCCCTGAATTCTTTAAACTCCACCACCCCCGTGGGACCCGCGGGAGGAAGCCCGGGTCCGCTGAGCTCTACCATGACTACCGTTATGTTGTCGTTCCCGCCGTTGGCGTTGGCTTGATCGATCAAGGCCTGGCACTTGCTAGCCAGGGGCCCAGTCCCATTCACCGCCGCAAGGATATCGGCGGCCGGGACCATGTTATACAGGCCATCGCTACAAAGCAGGATGCTATCGCCCTGGCGGACTTTGGTATAAGTCACTTTTACATTGACGTCCTCACTGCTTCCCACCGCCTGGGTGAGAATGCTTTTGCGGCTATCCATTTCCGGGTCCGATGGCAATTCCACGCCGATTTCCTTGAGATAGTTCAAAAACGTCTGATCGCGAGTCAACTGGGTCAACTCGTTGCGGCGAATGAGGTAAGCGCGGGAGTCCCCCACCTGCGCCACAAAAAGATACGGCCCAAACAAGGCCGCCGCCGTGGCCGTCGTCCCCATCCCATGATGCGAGGGATCGCTTTGCGCTTGCTGGTGGATGATCTGATTGGCATATTCGATGGATTCCTGGAGGAGGAGCACAAAGTTTGCCTCGCTGACCTGATCCAGGGACATGAGGTTTTCATGCAAGCGCTTGGGGACGGTGAGGGTGCAAATCTGGCTGGCAATTTCCCCGCTCGCCTCCCCTCCCATTCCGTCTGCTACCATAAACAGCGAGCCGCGACTCCCCAGTGTATGGGCACAAAGTGGAGGCGTAAGACCCACTTCACCCGTGGTCAGGTTGCAAACCACAAAGTTGTCTTCGTTGTTCTTACGGATGCGGCCCATGTCCGAGGCACCAAAGACCCTAATGTTGATCGCGTTTTGCAACACCCCCGTCGCCTCACCCAATGTGCTCACTCTCCCTCTGTCAGGCTACTTCCTTCCCTTTGCGTGACGTCGTTACTTAATAATAGCCTTTTCCGCACACTCGGCCAAGCCGGATCGCAAGTCGCTCACGATCTCATTTGCAATGCTCCTGGCGCGCGCCAAGTCCGTGGGGGGAAGCGAAATGGCCGCAACCTTGGCGTGGCCCCCGCCCCCATACCGCTCGCAAATGCTCGCAAGATTGGCGGTCTTGGGCGTAGCGTTCCACGGGTTGCTCCCCACGCCAATCTTGATTCGCACTGGAGAGCGGCTTAGGGCCACACTGTAAACCGCCTCGGGAAACAAATAATATGGAATGAATTTATTAAAGCCTTCGAAGTTCTGGTCCGCGACGTCGAAGAATACCACTCCGTTCTTCAGCTCGCCCCGCGCGCGGATAATCTCAATGGTCTTGAGGTGAACGGCGTAAAGCCTGTCAAAAGTTTGCCGCACCTCAGGGAGATCCATGATCTCCTGAAGCGGCTGGGAAATTAGCCTGGGAATCAAGCGTACCGAAAACTGCGGGTCACTTGTCCCTTCAATCACCAGAGTGAGCTGCGTGGCAGGGTCACGCATTTCCACCGCGGTTCGGGTATCGGGATACTGGGCGCCATCAATCAGGTCCGCCCAATAAACCAACTCGTCCAGTTCGGGGGCTGCAAAGCCGAACTTCGCCCCGCAGGTGTCGACGATGAATTTGGTGCAAGAACGATACTCAGGCCCGTAGAATTTCTTCCCGCTCCGGTCATGGCGAAAATGCTCTGCGTCGGCTTCCGTGAGGAATGCGCTTTGGTGGTGGTCGAACCACCAAGTGAGCCGGTCGGAACTGGAGTACTTGAAGTCCACAATGGCGTTCTCTCGCTCGCTGAAGAGGCCCTCGTCAAATAATTGTCCGGCCCGGTGCACCAACCCGTGGTAGCGGAACTCCGCTTTGGGATCGATGCATTGGCGATAAAAACGCGTGAAGAGGGCGGCTGAGCCGAGGCCGTCAAAGCAGCGATCGTGAAAGCAAACAAGCACGGCCATAACACCACACCATGATTTGAGCTTGCCCGATTACAGGGCAGGCTCAAACCGCAATAGTGAAACTTGCTAAATTGCATTTACAGCCAGGAATTGTCAAGCGAAAACGGAAGCGGGTTGTAATCCCTCCGTCTCAGGTGGCGCAGCGCCGGCCTTTAGGTCGGCAGGTGTCAAGCTAAAGTCCGGCCCTAGGTGCGTTGCCACCAGTCACTGAGGGATTACAGCGGGTTACACCTCTTGAGGCGGGAAAAAGGCGCAACCCGTGAGTCCGCAAATTTCGGCAGCCGTGGGTCCACACCCCTCGGGTCACCTAACCCGCTTGTTTAGCGGTCGGTGCAGCAAAACCGCCCCCGGCTCGCACGGTCGTCGAGATCGCAGCGGACCGTGAGATGAGGCGCATCAAGCGCGCAGTCTCCACCGTAGGTGAGCACGCTAGACTAGTGGTGTTGCGCTTCTTTGCGCCCCTGTTGTGCTATTTCAGCGAGGTGCTCGGAGATGCGGAATATCACAACGATGAGCTCGAGGAGCACGCGCATCCAGATTACCCCAAGCAGGAAAAGCAGCGGGCCAACGACCAGAAGCGCAAAAACACCTTGGGCCGTTCCATATGCGAACGCTGAGACAACGAGGCCAATGGCTCCCAGACCCGCTGCGATGATCGCCAAAACATAGAGGACCTTGACAAGCTTCGTCGCGATGAATGAGGTGAAGGAGAGGTCGAACAGTGATCCGAAAAATCCCTTGGGTTCCATGATTTCCTCCTTTGCCCGGGTCATAACCGGGCGACGGACGGGCCTAATCAGGTTCGTTAGGTCAACGAGGGATCGGGCACCCGCCTGTGCATCCCCGAGGGGGTGCAGGAAACGTTGGCGGTCCTGCCCAGCCTATCCCGCTTGCTTTGCTGCCAATGGGCCAATTATGGGCAGCATAAACTTGTCGCTGTTGTAAGCCTTGTACGCACACAAAATGAGACACAACAAAAACGCCAACGAAACTAGATGGCCAACCAGCGCCAAAAGTCTCCAGAGCGCTCCGAAGGTGCCGAAAAACATCCCGAGAAAGAACTCGCCCCACACGATCCAGAATATGAACCATGCGGCCGCGAGGAAGATCGATTGGAAAGCATGGAACCGGATGAACTTGTCCCTGTTATAGGGTTCCACAGCCAGGAACAAGATCGCGGGTATAATCGTAATGTAAGCGAGGGCCCCCGCGACGTTAGGCGCTAAGCCCGACAGCGCCGTCGGGACCCCGCTCCCTTGAGGCGGTGCTGGCGAACTTCCCCCTGCCGCACTGACCGGCGTACCGCACTCTCTACAGAAGCTTACTGCTTCGGCCAACGGAGTTCCACATTTTGCACAGAATGCCATTTATTCGTTCCCCCCTTTGGAATAGTTTGGACGCACCCCACCTTCCCGAGGCTTCTTCAGGCCGAGCTCACACGCTTCGAACGGCGTCAATATCAAAATCAGGGATTAAATCCACCGTCGACAGTCGCACTATTACTAGCACAAGCTCTCTCCTGGCACAACCGATTTCACAACAGCTTCAGACGCCGGTGCTACGCGGGGTGGCGCCGCGCTCTGCTTAGCGCTTCCTGCCTAATGTTTAGGACTGAACTGGGGGAGTGGGAAATCGAATCAGGCGCGTTGCGCACGGCGGCGGAGTGCCTCGTGCAGCCGCTGGCGAACATCCTCCGGCAAAGGGAACAGCTTGCCGTCGCAATAAAGCTCAATGGTTTTAAGTGTGGTGTCAAAGACCGCGTGGCAGTGGTGACACTTGCCGAGATGAGTTTGGATCGCTTGCTTCAGTTCCTCGTCCAACTCACCGTCAAGATAATTGGAAAGTTCGTTGACCGCGCTCTTACATTTCACGAATGTCATCCTCGCTTCAGAACTTTACTCAACTCTTCCCGCAGCCGCAGCCGCCCCCGGAAAAGCCGCGCTTTCACCGCGCCAATACTCAAGTTCAGTAACTGCGCTGTTTCCTCCGTGGAGAGGCCTTCCACGTCGCGCAGGTAAAAGACCGTCCGGAAACCAGGAGGAAGGGATTGAATGGCATTGCGCAGTATTTGCTCCATCTCCTCCCTGGCCAGTGATTGTTCAGGATTGGGCTTCCAGTCGGCATAATCACGAACCAGGACCTCACCGTCCTGGTCTTCGGTTTCTTCAAAAGGAACTTCCTTACTGGACCGGCGCTTCCGTAGCTTCATCAGCGCTTCATTGACCGCGATGCGCACAATCCAGGTGTAGAAACGCGAATCCTCTCGGAAATCGGAGAGATGCTCAAAAGCCTTCAAGAAGGTATCCTGAAGCACGTCCTCGGCATCTTCCGGGCTTCCCGTGATGTTCATCCCGAGCCGGTAGATTTTTTTCTCGTACCGGTTGACGAGCTCCTCGAAGGCCGCATAGTTCCCCGCCTTCGCCTCACTTACAAGGACAGACTCGTCTCCCGCCAGTGTGGCTGCCTGAAGTTCACTCATCGGTGCGTCCTGCCCCACCTGGCCTGCGCTCATGTGTAAGACTTCCGCGGGTCGCCTCCCTCGCTTGGCCCCCGACCGCTCTGCCCCAAAAAGGCACAAAAGGCCTCGGTTCCCCGCGTAACTGTCCCACCACTATGGATGCACAAAGCCTAATCTAAGATACATCCTTGAACGAGGTTTCGCAAGCCTTGGAGTGAAGCCTGCCACGGCGGGCCGCACTCCATCGTCGCCAGCCTTGCAGCGCACGACCGGGTAAGGCAGAATGGCGTGTATGCTAGTAAGGCCTCGCCAGCCCTTCAACTTTGCCCGCACGCTGCGATTCATTCTCAGTCCGCCCATCCTTTTGAACGGGCGGCGATTTCCTCCTTTGCTCGATTATTTTGAGGAAGGAGAATACCGTCGGGTGGCGGATATTAGCGGGCAATTGGCGCTCTACGGGGTCCGCGAAGAAATCGAGCAGGGGAAAACTAAACTGCACATTCGCATCCTGGCTGGGCCGGCGGATGATGCCGTTCGGCATGCGGTTGTGAGTCAGGTAGAGCGCCAGTTCGCCGCCAACCTAGACCTGACCCCCTTCTACGAACGGGCGAAAGGCGACTCCGTGCTCGCCCGCCTTTGCGAGCACTTTCGCGGCATGCGCATTCCCCAAGCACCCACAGTGTATGAAACTTTAATCTCCGCCATACTCGAGCAGCAAGTGAACCTCAGCTTTGCACAGCAAGTGAAGAAGGCCTTGGTTGAGACCTATGGAGGAAGCGTGGATTTTGAGGGCCGGCGCTATAACGCCTTTCCCGAGCCTGCCGCCCTGGCCATTGCCACGCCCGGCGAGTTACGCCGCCTCCAGATTTCCGGCCCCAAGGCCCGCTACTTGATTGGCATATCGCGCGCCACGCTGGACGGCAGCTTGGACTTGGAAGGCCTTCGCAATCTCGAGCCCGCTCTGGCCCTTACCCGGCTCATGGAGCAAAAAGGGGTGGGCGCCTGGACGGCCCATTACGTGGGCCTACGAGCGCTGGGGCACCTCGATTGCCTCCCCGCCGCAGACGTGGGTTTGCGCAAGGTGATCCGCGACCTCTACGGACTTCGCACACATCCCTCTGCCGCGCGCGTCGAGAAGTTGGCCCAGCGCTGGACCGGATGGCGAAGTTACGCTACGTTCTACCTTTGGCTGACCTACTGGGAAGACAAGGGGTGGATGGCCAACCTGCGCGAGAGTATCCGCGCCCGAGAGAAAAGGAAATCTCAATGAAATCGACAAACCTTGCCCGGCCATTTCTGGCCCAGGCCAGCCAGTTGCTCTTGCAAGTTCATCTGCCGCGTCTCGAAGCCTGCCTGCGCGAGCTTTCCCCCCAACAAATCTGGTGGCGCGCCAATCCCGCCTCGAACAGCGTGGGCAACCTAGTGCTGCACATGGAGGGAAACGTTCGGCAATGGATCGTTTCGGGCCTGGGTGGGACGCCCGACCGGCGCGAGCGCGACCAAGAGTTTTCGGAACTCGGCCCCATTCCCCCTCGGACTCTTCTCGCCCGCGTGCGCCACGCAGTCAAGGATGCCGACCGCGTGATGCGCAAGCTGAACGGAGTGGCTCTCACCAGAACTTATTCAATTCAAGGATTCCGCGTCACCGGCCTGCGTGCCGTTTTCCATGTCGTCGAACATTTTTCTCACCACACTGGACAGATCATCCTGCTCACCAAAATGCTCCTAGGAAAGGACCTGAAGTTCACCCATTTGCCGGAGGAGAGGAAAGAAAGCAGGAGGAGCATCCCAGCCCTCTGAAGGAACTCGGTAGCGCGCACTCTCGGTTCTGGGGTCTGCGGCTCTTCGTGGCAACCCCCTCACCCGGCCCCCCGGCGGCTGGTGAAAACGCCTTCGCGGGCCACCCACTCCTCCAAGGGAGAGAGGGTAGCTTTTCGATGGTGGGTAGCGCGAACCCCCAGTTTTCTCCTTCTCGACTGGATTAAAGTGCGTGTACTTGTTTGGCGAGGATAACCAAGGTGCCTGCCGACACAGGCACACCGTAGATGGTCTGCGCTTGTTGCTCGAAGAACGGCAAGCCCTTGACCAACAGGGTGGGGCTGCCGCTGCTTCCCCCAGTCAGCGACGACAATCCGTTCAGATTGACGAAGGTGGTCTGGTTGTTGGTCAGGACCATGGTGGGCGTCTGCTGAAACATGACGGGGCAGGGGCTGAATGTAAATGCTCCCGTCTTGTTGTCCCCCGCCACCTGAACCAGCGCGGCGAAGCTCCCCTGAATGGATTGCAGCTTGTCGTAAACTTTGTAGGCAGTCACGATGGTGGGCAGAGGTGGCGCACCGGAGCCGCTCGTTCCCCGCGGCGGCGTAACTAACCCGTGGACAATGACCTCCTGACCCACGTTGATATTGGCGGGACCAAAAGGCAGATTGGCAAAGTTGACGTTCCGCGAGGAGTATTGGTAGGTAGTTGAAGACGAGAGGTTCACTTGTGGTATGCTGTCGAGTTCCACGAAGGAGGGATCGTTTGGCTCCACGTCGCGCGCCCAAATGTTAAAGGTGGTCACGTTGCCACTCGTATCCCGGGTCAGCGAGGTGACCGGCCCGATTATCGCCAGGGTGGGGTACTCAGTGCACCCAGGCGGGGGGGGGGAGGCGGAGGGGGAGGAGGGGGGGATGCATTCCGTATACTCGTTCTCCACGGTGTTGGCCACGAAGTTCCCATCATCATCAATGTAGGCGTCCACTTCGCAGAAACTATCCGTATACAGTTGGTTAAGATTGGAAAAGCCATAAAGCTGGGTAGAACTACTGAGATTGATGGTCGCAACGGGCGCTGAACTAATCGAAGCAGAAAGGAGTTGCAGGTTGAAACTTCCGTCATACTGGCCGAGGTTTACCGGCGGGGGGATCGTCACCGAACGCACAAACCCGACCAGATCGTCCAGTTCGCCAAAGCCCTGGCCCTGGCTTCCCACCGCCGTGAGGGGCGTAAAGGTGATTTCGGGCGTCGCGGTGACCATGACCTTTAAGTTCGTCGGATCGGTCGTGATGCTCTGAATCATGTGAAGCAGGTCAAAATCGATCTGAAGGACGCTGGCCGAACTCTTGTTGATGACTAATGGCGGATCGATGGGAAGCTGGTAAAGCTTCAAGGGCTGGAAGGTAAGTTCGGCGATATCTATAGGAAGACTTGGCGGAAGGATGGTTGGATCGTAGAAAGTCATCTGGGGCTCGGTGAGATAGATGTCGGCAAGGTTATAAATTCCGACAGTGGCCGTACTCATGGAAAGCGGCGTCGTAAAGTCTCTTAAGCAGCCCAGGTTTATTCTGATTTCGGGCGCGGCAACTGAGGACGAGTTGAGGGGGACGGACACAACCGTCGCTTGACCACTGGTAGAGCCTGTCAGGGCAAGTTCGGTTACATTGAATGGGAATGACACGACATCACATGGGCCGGGGAGATCCCCGACCAAGGTTGTAAGCGTTCCCGTGGGGAGCGTCACCTTCGTCTTCGACGATCCACAGGAAGTCAGAAACGCGACGGCCAGCACAGCAATCAGCGCCTTCGTACAGGTCCGTTTGAGCATCCGGTCTCGACTCTCTCCCACTCTAATGCCCCCTGCAGGGCGACTCAAGAACATGGCACACCGCTCAGCCCACAAAGCTGAATCTCAGCGTTGGTATCAGGTCCGTCCAACTGCAACTCTTTCCTCAGATGATGAACAACCCCTGGGGGTTATCCGAACTGGGGAGGCATTCTCCGCGACCATCCGAACTTGTGAACATACAGTGAATTTACTCGATATGGCAAGGGGTATTCGTCGCCCCCCGACCGTGACGGATAGTCACTGGCGTCAGAAAACGGATCTTGGTGTGGCGGAGTATTGGCTGAAGGACTGTCGGGGTAGGGTCTGCCCCGCAGTAGCAAACCGTGAATAGTGCCGCAGGGGCGGGATGAAACCCGCGGATTGGAACTTGGAGCGCCGCCCCTGCGCCTGCGGGGTCAGCCCTTGCAGCAATGATCCAGGTGAGCCCAAGCGCGTGTGTGGGACCATGATGAAGAATCTTCCTCTATCGAAAGTCTATCAGTTACTTGAACCGGGTCCGGTGGTTCTACTGACGACCGCCCGCCGGGGCCGCGCCAACATCATGACTCTGTCCTGGCATATGATGGTCGAGTTTGAGCCACCCCTGGTTGCCTGTGTCGTCAGCAATAGGAATCACAGCTTTGCCACATTGCGGGCGACGAGAGAGTGCGTGATTGCCATTCCGGGGCTGGAACTGGCGCCCAAAGTCGTCGAGGTTGGCAACTGTTCAGGCCGGAACGTGGATAAATTCAAAAGATTCGGTCTGACGCCAGCGCCCGCCGAGTTAGTGGCCCCGCCTCTAGTGGCCGAGTGTTTCGCCAATCTGGAATGCAAGGTGGTCGATACCGGTTTCGTCAACAAGTACTGTATGTTCGTCCTAGAAGTGGTCAAGGCCTGGACCGACCCTGCACAAAAGAATCCGAAAACCATACACCATCACGGATACGAAAGGTTCGTGGTGGACGGCGCGAAGTTCAAGCTGAAGTCGCGAATGCGGTGATGATTACATTCCTCGCACGCATCGTGCTCCAGGCGCAGGGTCTTATTTTGGAAACGACCCGCAGGCTGGCGACCGCGTGGGCGGGGAGGCAAGAGGGCTACCCGAGATTTCTCACCAGGGGATGGAAGGGCGGGGCTTTAGAGTCTGTGTGACAACTCAGCCCTCTCCCCCTTGGGGGAGAGGGCGAGGAATCTCGCACTGAGCATTTTCAAGGCAGTGCGAAATTCCTCGTCGCCTGCGGCTCCGCGGAATGAGACGCAAACTGGAGTTTTCATACAGACTCCTAAGGGTGAGAGGGCCAGCGGAGGGAGGGCGCACTATCAACAATTAGGCGTGCCGGGAGAGTAGCAAGGGCAGGGGTGAGTTCAGGAAGGAAGCGAGGCTGCTTTGTGCTCAGCCGCGCTTGGTGGTTGGAAGAGGTTAAGGAGGTCAGATAATTTTAACTCAGTGAAATCGGGGAGAACGAGATCTGCTCCGGCCTTGGCAAGCTTCGAGCTCCTTGTTCCCGCTGCTATACCAATGCATTTCATGCCTACTTTCTTCACGACTTCGACTGCACGGACCGCGTCCTCGAGCACCAACACATCACAGGGTCTCACGTGAAGCTCCTCGGCTGCTCGGAGGAAGATAGCCGGGCTTTCCTTGCCAACGCCTACGTCATCACTGGTGAGAACAACCGCGAACCGTCCGCTCAATCCGTGCTTGTCCAGCATTCTGTCGACTCGCGCTTTCGATCCGCTGGAGGCCACGGCCATTGGAATCGCTGCGGCTTCCACAAGGTCCAAAAACTCTTCTATGCCCGCGATGGTCTGTACACGGTCTTCCTTCTGTTGAAAAATGGCATCTTTCTGTGTCGCATAGTGGGCGATCTGTTCTGGACTCAAGGGGCCGAGAAAATGGCACAAGATCTCATCCCGAGTAGTGCCTTCCAAAATGTAATCGAGTTCCGCCTCGGTCACTTCCTTGCCTGCCTCCCGCAGAAGCTCCCGCCAGGCAAGCCTGTGGGCTGGATGACTATCGAACAAAACCCCGTCCATGTCAAAGACAAAAGCGATCCGCATGTTCGGTCTATAATCCCGGCCAACTCAATTGGGCCTGCTGGTAATTCTCAGGAGTCCCGACATCCAGGAGGAACTCCCGAATCGGGTAGGCAAACATCTGCCCGGCCAGGCGCGGGAACACGTCGAAGCCTAAATCCGCCGGACGCGGAGGCGGAATCGCCTCGAGCAGCGCCTGCGTCCCGACCAGGAGGCCGGCGAAAGCAAGGTTTCCAGGCGGCTCGGCTGGCTTTTCCACGAAGCGCTCAATCTTACCGGCTTGATCCACCACCGCAATTCCGCAACGCCTCGGGTCTGGAACGCGATAGACACCGAGGGTTGCCGCACTCGGATGGCTCTCGTGAAATCTCAGCATGTTCTGTAGATGGGCGTTCGTGAGCACGTCCCCATAAAGAACCCAGAAAGTGGGCTCTGCTCCTACCCACTTTCGATTTGCTGCCAGCGTGCCGGCACTGCCCAGAAGCTGGGGCTCTTCGGCCAGTGTGATATGGTGATTGGGAAAGCGGCCGAGCAAGAATTGGGCCACGGCAGAATGGTGCGCGTAGGCATTGACTAGGACCTCCGTGACGCCGAATTTCTGCAAGAGCTCAAGCCAGATGGCCAGCAGGGGTTGCCCTTGGATAGGAACCAGGCACTTGGGGATGGAGTCCGTCAAGGGGCGCAAGCGACTTCCGACGCCGGCGGCAAGAAGGAAAGCTTTCATGATGAAAGTTCGCTGCAGGGGGTGAGAGTCCAGCGCAAGCCGCAACGGGCATCGCCGTCCAGGAACGGATCGTTGACCAGGACGCGGGCCCCTTCGAGATCGAATTCAAACCCCAACTCGCGGAGACCTTCTCTGCCCAGCGCTTCCCGGACTTTCGGCTGGCAATCCTTCTCACAATACAAAAGTAAAAAGCCCCCACCGCCCGCTCCCGTGATTTTGCCACCGAGCGCTCCGCTCTGGCGGGCGATTTCATAAAGGCGATCGAGCCAAGAGTTGGAAATCTTGTTGGACACTTTCCTCTTGGCTTGCCAGGCTTCGTCGAGAAGGCCGCCAAACTCTTTGAGGTTGCCCTGCAGTAGTGCAGCCCGCATCTTTTTGGCAAGCAGCCGAATCTGGTGAAGTGAATCCACGGCCGTACCGGTGGATTGCCTCGTGGCCTTCTCCTGAGCTTCTAGAATCGTGCGTGAGTTGTGAGAAGCGCCGGTAAAGAAAAGCATCAGGTTATTTTGTAATTCGCGGAAGACATCTGGAGCCAGCTCCAGCGGATCCACAGACGTACGGCCATCTTCATAAAAGAAGAGATAGTTGAACCCGCCGAAGGCAGCCGCGTATTCATCTTGTTTGCCCACCGGCATCCCCAGCAGATCGCGAGAAATGTGAAAGGCCCTTTCAGCCAAGTCATGCTTGTTCATGGGCAACCGCATATAAACCGCAAGGGCTTTCAAAATGCTGACGCAAACACTGGCCGAAGAACCCAGTCCCGTGCCTGGTGGAATTTCCGAGGCCAGGAAGAGATTCAACGGGGCGCGGACAGCCAGGTGTTTCATCACGGCCAGCGGGATATCGAGGGGTTGCCCTGCAATATCCATGCAGGCGATATCTGCCCAGGTTTCAGTCCGGCGAAGGTCTGACGAAATAACTTGAATCTTGTCGTCTCCGCGTTTTGTCAGGATCGTATAGAAATACTTGTTGATTGTCACACTGAGGACCGCGCCGCCGTATTTCTCATAGTAGGCCGGCAGGTCGGTGCCGCCGCCACCGAAGCTGATTCGAACCGGGCTGCGGACAATTAACATGGTGTCTTCGTGTCTTGGTGGTGATCTTTTTGCGAAGCCATTTTGCAGACGGAAATCTACTTCCCAGTTCCGAATTCCGGAAAAGGCGCGGGCCGAGAAACCACCGAGGTATGGGACCCGCCCTCGCGCGGCCGCGATCGCGAAGGCTCGGCGCCCACCCGGAGCCTCGCGGCAAGCGTCCAAAGCGTCTGAAGCAACAACACAGCGTCGGTGATAGGAGTCCAATGGACCATGTATTGGAGGTCGTACCGGGTCTTTTCCTCCGACGAGTGCTTTTCGCGCAGGCCGTTCACTTGGGCCAAGCCCGTGATCCCCGGCTTGATATTCAGCCGGCGCTGCTGCCAGGCTGAATAGCCGCGGACATGCTCCAGCGACTCTGCCCTCGGCCCCACAAGGCTCATCTGGCCCATAAGGACATTAAATAACTGCGGGAGCTCGGAAATGCTGAGCCGGCAAAGGAAGCGCTGGAAGGCCGGGGCATCCGCGGCCTCACGATCGACATCAAGGCGATACATCGTGAAAGGCTCTCCGTGCCACCCGCCGCGCAGCTCGCGCCGCAGCAGGCCGCGTCCTTGCATTCTCAACACAACGGAAGCGAAAGCAAGTATCGGGAGAGCCAGGAGCATCAGAGGCAGGCACAAAACTAAATCGCTGGCTCGCTTAATGGCCGCCGCCACCCGGAAATCAGGCAGCCCTTCGAGAGCAACGAGCGGAACTCCTTCAAGCTCCACTAACCTGGCGCGTGAAGTGTACAGCTCGTAAAGTTGTGGCACCAGGCCTACGCGGATTCCTCCGTCCAGACAATGCGCCAAGAAACTCTCCACCTCCGCCACCGGCGGCTGATCCATACAAACGATGAGCGTCTGCACCCCCTTTTGCTCGAGAAACTTCAGGGCATCCAGAGAGCTGAGTTCACCATTGCCATTGGGTGATTGGTTGTTGTGCCCATTGCCCGGCTGCGTCGAAGGATTCAGCAGGCCGACCACTTCGTAGAGCAGTTCCGGGTGGCGCCGGATACGTTGGACGAGTTCCCGCGCCACTTTCCCGTCTCCAACGATCACCACACGCCGGGTCTTGCCGATACGGTGGTAAGCGCAAAGAACGTTGTAGGTGATCACCCGCGCGAACAGAACCAGGCCACAGAAGGCAATCGCAAAATAAATAAGGATGAGGCGGGGAATGTAGATTCGGGCCATATAGGCAAGGGCCAAAACCACGCCCATTTGCATTGCGCCACCCAGTACAACGCGGCTGAGCGTGGCGGGCAATGACCATCCCTCGCTAAAGGAATCGAGCGACATCAGCTTGTGCAGCAGTAGCCAAGGCACGATGGCGCCAACTACCACGACGTCGATGGGGGCCCAGGGAGTCAGGTGGGCGAGTTGGGCGCCAACCTTGTGACCATATCGAAACAGATAGGCAAGAAAAAGGGCGATTGGGACTGCTGCGATATCGGCCCCAACGAGAACGAAACGAATACGCCGCAAAAGCATGAGGTTATCCTCGTTTTAGCGCACGGAGGTCAACACGACTCCTGCGCGCTTCATGTCGGAATAGGCGTCGGGAATGTCGGGAGGAATTCCCCCGATTTGTTCTATCCAGGTAAGGTAATCGTCTAATATCTGCGAGAGGCTGCGGCGCGGCTTCCAGCCGAGGCGCTGGAGTTTCGCGACGCTCGAGACGCTATGGCGGTTGTCGCCCCGGCGATATTCATTCGGGAATTCAATGGGCACGGCGGACTCCAGCTTAGCCCGAACAGCTTCGGCATACTCCAGCACGGTTGTGGCGATTCCGCTGCTTACGTTGAAGGCTTGGAAATCGGCTTCATCCTTCTCCAATGCGAGCAGGTTGGCGTCGACCACGTCTTGGACATGAATGAAATCGCGAGTCTGGAGGCCATCCTCGTACACGATCAGCGGCTCCTTATTCATCGCCCGGCTGCAAAAGATCCTGCAGATACCGGAATAGTGGTTAAAGAGCGATTGGCGCGATCCCTGAGTGATGGAGTAGCGGAGGGCAACAGTGGGGATGCCGTGCAACCAACCTAGCCCCAGTGCCGCCCGCTCTTCCGCCAGTTTAGAAACGGCATATTGGTTATAGGGGTTGGTGTGCTCCTCCTCCAGCAGCCGAGGCTCGGACGACTCACCGCAGGGCGGGCAGCACACCTCCCACGTGCGCCTTTCGAGCTGTTCTCGGCTGCGCGGGGTGGGTTGAAAGAAACCGTGTTTCGAGCAATGGTACTGTCCCTCTCCATAGACCGCCTGCGAGGAGGCCACCAGGATCTTCTTCACCGGCAGGCGTTCGCTGACGATGAGTTCGTAGATCAATGCCGTACCCAATGCGTTCACCGAGAAGAAGCGTGAGAAATCCGGCATGTAGTCCTGATAGGCAGCCTGGTGGCACACCACATCAATATGGCGCAGGGCATAGCGCAGTGTTTCCCGGTCGCGAATGTCGCCTTCCATGAACTCGGCTTGCGCGGGGATGTAATGCGGCTTCCCGTGCGGATGCACCCGCGGATCCAGGCTGTCGAGGACTCGCACCTGGAAGCCCTCTTCCAGGAAGCGGTCGACTAAGTGCGAACCGATAAACCCCGCCCCGCCCGTTACCAGTATTCGCATTTTAATGTTTGATCGGCTCTAAGCCGGCTGTTCGAAGCTACAGCGGTGAGACCTTCCCTCGCTTCTTCGCATAAGCCAAACCGCAAGCGCATCCTGCCGTCCCTCTCGTGAAGTGAAGCAATCTTCCACACTTGCAGATGTACTTGCGGACTCGGGCAGGCACGCCATGCACCACCGCATAGGGAGGCACGTCGCCGGTGACGGTCGAACCTGCACCCACCAGGGCATACTCGCCCACCTCGAGGCGAGGTAACAGTGTTGCATTGGCCCCAATGCTCGCACCTTCGCGAACGATTGTTCCCTCGTATTCCCGTCGATAGAGTTTAGCCCTGGGTATCCTATCGTTCGTGAACACCGCATTTGGACCCACGAATACCTTGCATCCGATCTTTACTCCTTCCCACAAGGAGACGCCATTTTTTATCACCGCGTCGTCTCCAACCTCGACGCCATGCTCAATGAAGCAATGCTCGCCAATATTGCAGTTCTTCCCGATGCGAGCCCCCTTCATCACGTGAGAAAACGCCCAAACGCGGCTTCCTTCGCCAATGTCGGCAGTGTCCACCAACGCCCTGGGATGGACAAAGAATTTTGCGCATTTTGCCATGGAATCCAGCGCCCCGCCGGAAAGTCCTTCTGTGCGATCCGCGGGCCGCCCCCCCTTTAGAAATGCAATCTTCCTGTCCTTCGCACTCCCTCCCGGCCTACTCTTGCATTCATGCTGGGATGGCGGCGAGTCGATCGGCGTCTACCCGGACAACCTCGCCGGACCTTTCGATGGAGGCTGAGATTGCCTCCAAAACCCTGACTACTTCGAGACCCATTCTGGCGTCGCTGAGCAGCGGCTTTCCGTCCATGATGCCGCTGATGAAATAGGCGCATTCCTTGCGGAGAGGTTCGTATTCATCGAAAGCCGGGATTCGAATATCTCCGCGCCCATACTTGAATTCGACCACGCTCCGGTCTTGAGCCCCGATGCGGGTGTCGAAACCCTCATCATAGATCTTCACCTTCTCGACAGGCTTGAGGTCGTCGCAGCGGACCATCTTGCGCTGCCCAAAAATGTCGGCTTGGCGCGTCTTCTGGGGACAAAGCCAACTCGCATGCAGGTTAGAGAAGAAGCCATTGGAGAACTCGAGGCGCGCGAACGCGACCTCCGACAAGTCTTTGCGCACGAAACGCCAGCCTCGAGCAGAGACTTGCCGCGGAAGCTCTCCCAACCAGTGCAAGAGAATGGATATGTCATGCGTCATGAGGTCCCAGACAACATCGACCTCGGAGGCCGGTGGCCCCAGATTCATCCGTCTCATGTCGATGTAGCAGAGCGTTCCCAGTTCACCGCCCTGGATGAGTTCCCGGACCTTATTCACGGCTCCGGAAAAAACGAAGGTGTGATCCACCAGAACTCGCTTCTGTTGCTTCGCCGCCAGCTCGACGATCTCTAAAGATCCAGCCTCCGAGTCTGTCATGGGCTTGGTCACGAGCACATGTTTCCCAGCCAGCAGGGCCGCCTTGGCCAAGGCATAGTGGCTGCTCACGGAAGTCGCGATGCAGATAGCATCCACACTTGGATCGTCCAGGAACTCCTTGTAGTCTGCGCTCGTCTTCAGGTAAGGGTAGCGCTTGCGAACAAAGGCCAAGCGCCCCGGCTTCAAGTCGCTGACCCCGATGACCTGGCAGCCTTCTACTTCTACGAAACTGCGGAGGAGGTTCGGGCCCCAGTAACCCATGCCTATAAATGCCAGACCGACTGTCTTCGGCGAAATCTCCATTCAAACCCCTTTCAGAAGTGCTGGAATCGTCCATAGCATGAGCTTGAGATCCAGGAGTAGACTCTGGCGACGAATGTATTCCAGGTCGTACTGAAGCATCTTTTCGAAGCTGGCCCGGTGTCGGGCCTTCACCTGAGCCAAGCCGGTTATGCCCGGGCTGACCAGCAGTCTTTGGCGTTGAAAGGCATCGTAGAGCTCGGCCTCATACGGCAAGGGCGGTCGCGGCCCTACCAAGCTCATGTCGCCCCGAAGCACGTTATATAACTGCGGCAACTCATCGACGCTGTACTTTCGCAGGATCCGTCCCAGCGGCGTAACACGTGGGTCAGAGGTAATTTTAAAAACCGGCTGACCTTCGGAATCGTGCGTCACCGGTTCTCCCCGTTGAACAACCTGCCGGATCACTTGCCGGTGCATGTGAGTTTGGGAGCCGTTGTACATGCTTCGAAACTTGTAGTAATCGAACTGCCGTCCGCCTTTCCCCACCGCTTTCTGGCAGAAGATCGCGGGGCCGGGAGAGGTGACCCTGACCACTGCCGCAAGGAGGAGGTGAAGTGGGGCCAGCAAAAGCAAGCCGACTAAACTAAACACAATGTCGACGCACCGCTTGCCCCACCTGACATAAGTAGTATCGGGCGCTGTTATGGGCCCCAGCAATCTGCCCTTGTCGGTCCTAATCAGTTCTTCGGAAGGTAGAATGGCCATTGCCTCTCGAGAGCGAATCTCGATAGACCCGGTCATGCTGCGCGGCTATCCCTTCCCAGTTGAACAGCCCACTGACGCGTTCCTGGGCCTTCTTTTTGTAAATCTGCACGGTCGTAGGACTGTCAACCAATTCCTGCAGCACGCCGCGCAGCTTCTCCGCATCTCCGCAGGGAAAGCGCAGGGCGGAATCACCCACCACATCGTTGATCTCCGGGAGGTCGCTGGCCACAATACAGTTGCCGTAACCCATCGCCTGTAAAAGCTGAGGTGATGTCCCATCCACGATGAGCGGGTGCACGTAGAGATAGGCATTTCCGCAAAGCTGCCGGTAGGGACGGTCATAGATATAGCCCAGAAACCGAATGCGCGGATCCCGGGTGCTTTTCAGCTCACGAATGTATTCGGGAAAATACGGGTTGCCGCCAACCAGGGCGAGTTTCTTGGTGGTTCGGACCTTTTCAAAAGCCCTAATAAGGGTGTGAACCCCCTTATCAGGAATCAAACGGCCTACATAGAGCAGATACTCATCTTTGACCAAGTCGAACTTTTCCAACTCATCGCTTTCCTTCTCGTCCACGGCGTACGCGCCGTAGGGAACATACTCGGTGGCGCGGGCAAACTCCTCGCGATACAATTTCTGGGAGACGAGGTTATCCGTAATGACCGTGTCAGCCATTCGCGCCGTCAGCCAGGCGGACAGCTTGAGTACGCGTCGAGCCAACCATCCCCACTTGGGTCTTTCCCAGTCTGGTCCGTCTACCGTTACCACCGTTTTTAGTGAAGTAAGCTTCAAAAAAGGCAAGAAGATGGAATTCCCAACCCCGTGGAAGTGAACCACGTCCACATCCTCCTTGCACAGTAAATGCAGGAGGGAGAGGAAAGTGTGGCTTGGGGTATCCCAATTCTTGTGATGGATGGAAGGCAGCGCAACCCGTTCCATGCCGCGATACTCGCGCGCTTCCGTCTGGCTGTTGTGGCGACGACAATAAACCACGATCCGGTAGTCCCCTTTCACCAATCGCTCTCCGATCTCTTCGATGGCAGTCTCTGAACCACCGTACCGTGCCGGAATACCCCGGCTCCCCACCATGGCAATACTGAGCTTTTTCTCTGGCATAATTCCTCCCCTTAGCGTGCTCTCGCCGGTCGAGGCTAAGAAATAGCTTACCGGAACAGCGCCTGCCATTCTCGGCGCAGCAGAAGACGCTGTATTGTCATTGAACTAGGTGATGCGATGAGCAAAGCTAAGACTTCCCCATGCATAACTTCCCGCCGTCCTCGCAACTGCGCAGTTCGTCCGCTCATTACGCGGCGCCAGCCAGCATCTCGTAGATTCCGATAGTCTGCTCTGCGGTCTTCTTGAAACTGAACGTTGCACTGCGCACTAAGCCGGCCTGAGCGAGCCTTGCTCTCAAACTCGAATCGCCCAAGAGCTTGCTGAGTCCCTCGGCAATCGCTTCTTCGCTCAGTGGGTCTACGAGCACTGCCGCGTCTCCCGCAACTTCCTCCAACGACGACCCAAAGGAAGTGAGCACCGGCAACCCGCATGCCATAGCTTCGATCACCGGCAAGCCGAATCCTTCGAATATCGAAGGATAGACAAAGGCCTCCGCAGCGTTGCAAAAGACCGGCAGGTCCTCCGCCGGAACGTAACCCGCGAAAATAACCGAAGTCGCGAGGCCCAGCGCTTGCACGTGGGCGTGAATGTCTCCAAACATCCAGTCTTTCTTCCCTACCAGCACAAGCTTTTCATCCAACCCTTCTTTCCTGAGCCTGGCGTAGGCCGAAACGAGCCGCCGGAGATTCTTTCGCTCCTGAAGCCGCCCGATATAGAGAAGGAAAGGACCGCTCATGCCGTACTTTGCGGCAATTTGTGCTCGGCAGTGGCCCTTATTACGAGGGAAGTAGCTGTCGCCAGCACCCTCATAGGTCACTGTGATCTTGCGCGGGTCAATGTGGTAGGTGTTCACAATATCATTTTTCGAGTATTCGGACAGTGTAAGGATGTGATCCGCTCGTTCTGCCGAGCGCCGAATGAGCACCTTGGACCACAAGTTCTCGATCCTCGAAAAAGATTCGGGAAGATGCTCGTAGGCAAGGTCTAGGATGGCAGCCACCGCTTTGCACTTGCAGAACGGCGGAATGATGTACTGCGCATGAAAGACGTCGAGTTCTTCCCTGCGGAACTCCATTGGAAAACCGCAGGGAATCCTCCAAAAGGGCGTCGCAGGCCAAAGGCGCTTCAACTGGAATGCTTCGCTAACCGGGACTCCCCTGGCTCCGGCTGGGTGGGTGTAATAGACGATATAGCGGCACCCATTCCGCGGAGCCTTTGCCAGGTGCAGCAGCAGTTGCTGGTAATACGTCTCGTTGCCCGACGAGCGGCTGCCCAGGGCATGTGCGTCAATTCCGACTCGCATCCGTCGGTTCCCTCTCATTCGCAAGACAGCCCACCAGCTTTGCGTCCACTCACTGTCCCATGGGTTCCCTCTGGCAGTCTGGATCGGATAACGCGTGCCGGGGCGCCGACGACGACCGAATACGGGGGTATTTCGCCGCGGACTACTGAACCAGCCCCGACCACGCACCCATGTCCCACGTGAGCACCGTCGAGAAAAGTAGTGTTAGCTCCGACCCAACAGTCGTCTTCGATCACAATTCCCTTCCTTTTCACACCTTGCAAGCAGATGGGGACGTCTGTGCGCTCGAAATTGTGGTTCTCCGCGTGAAAGGAGACGTGCTGACCCATGGCTACGTCATCACCGATGGTGATCAATCCGCCGGCTCCGATATGTGAATAGGAGCCGCAGGATGAGTTCCTGCCGAACCGCACCCCCATCCCCATGTGTGAGAGCATGCTAGCCTGCACGGTTGTGTAGGCCCCAATCATCACGTTGTCGCCCAGTTCAATGCCCTGGAGCGAGAGGCCGTCGATAATCACTCCGCGTTCCAGCGTTACAGCCCTGCCAAAGCGGACCAGGACGGCGTTGCGCAAATTAACGCCAGGCGCCATGAAGACAAAGCGGATCCTCCGTTGTAGCAGGAGGCACTTCACGATACCACGCAACAGCCAAACAAACCGACGGGAGCTGACGCCCATCAGGACGCCAAACGGCACGGAACGATCAATCCTGTATCCACGCCCCTTAATACGGCTTAAGCTGTACTCCAGGCTACGGTAGAGGAAATCGCACATTGGCCGGACTCCATACATATTTTACCGAGCTCAAGGAACCCTCTGAGCCCAAGTCCTGTGAACCTCAATGAGAAAAAGCTCCAGGAGTTCTCCAATCCCTGGGGTGGCTCCCTGCGTCATTCCGGGCGGAAGCGTACGCCCAAACGTGCCCGGCGACCGTCCCAGAATCCTTGGACCATCCTCTTTAGACACGACAGCTTATGGGAACTAAAGAGCAGCACGCCGCCGGCGTGGCGAGCCAAATGGTGCACGACGAACTCCTTGCTACGGCGACTCGGATAAAGCCACCAAGCCGCGTAAGCGATATTGCGGCTAAGGTAGTACTCGTGCCACGGTGCGTGCTCAGGCCAGAGAGCGGAGTAGCCGGGCAATTGGAGTTTGCGGCCCTTTCCGACTTCGTGGGCGAACTGGCAGCGAGTGATGATGGCAATTTTGTAACCATGGGACCGGGCGCGAAGGCAATACTCGTAATCGATGAAACACATGAAGAAATCGGTACGGGGTAATCCGATTTTTTCCACTAACTCACGCCGCACCATACTTCCCGAGGTCATGACGAGATCGGCAAACCAGATCGGCTCCCGCAGCAGTTCGGCGGACGGCTTTACGTACCCGTCGCGCCAAAGGAGCGGCGGATAGCAGGACCCCGTTTCCTGGTGGACAGCCAATGGTGCGACCATCCCGACCTCGCCATCAGTGTTTCCCAACGACTCGGTCCCCTTGAGCAGAACTTCTAATGCGTCATTGTTCGGCGCGCTGTCAGCGTCGAACGTCCAGACCCAGTCATGCCGCTTTTCAAGCGCTGCGTAGGCCAGACCGGCTGCCACTGCCCCTCCCACGCCAAGGTTCTCAGGCATCCGGAGAACCTTCACCTGGGGATATCGGTCGGCGAGTAATGCGCGGGTGCCGTCCTTCGAGGAGTTATCCACAACGATAACTTCATCCAGGGGCCGGGTTTGGCGCAGGAGCGCATCCATCTGTCGCGGCAGAAGGTGCCCCTCATTATAGGCCACTGTCACGCTGGCGACCGATTGGCTCACCCAGGTATCCTCCTCAAGCTTGTTGAGAGCACACGGCACCGCGGACTGGGAAGACGAATGCATGGAAACATTGCGCGCTTTACAGCAACGCCGTTTTACACACGAAGGGCCATATTAGCCCTCGGCCGAAGCGGCCTGAGCCGACGATACTCCGCCGGCGAGACCGATACTTGTCCTGTTAGAAGGATGAACTCGATTATGCAAGCCGGGAGGATGAGCCATTGGGGCGAAGTCGTATGCCCAATCTTCCGTGGCAACCGTCACGGAAACCTCGCGCCATGTTCGTCAGGCACGCCAGTTTTCGTGGACTAAAGAGCAGGGTTCCCCCGGCTACCTTGGCCAAGTACTTCAAGGCAAAGTTCTTAGTATGGGAGTTGGGATAAAGCCACCAAGCTATATATGCTAGATTTCGGCTGTAATAGTAGTGACGCCATGGGGGTTGATCTAGCCACAACCGGGCGAAACCTCCGAGGCGAACCATCCGGGAATTTCCGATCTCATGACCCAATTTGGCATCGTTGACCACAGCGATTTTGTATCCATGGCATCTGGCACGAAGGCAGTATTCAAAATCGAACCAATCCATGAAGAAATCCGCGCGCGGAAGACCGATTTTCTGTACGACGTCTCGATGCACCATGCAACCAGAGGTGATGACGAGATCGGCGAGCCAGACTGGTTGCCGAAAGAGCTCGCTCGACGCCTTTACGAAACCGTCGCGCCAAAGAGCGGGGCGATAATGCGTCCCAGTCTGTCGGTGAACGGGCATGGGCGCCAAAATCCCCACTTCGCTTTGCATCGTGTTCAGCGAGTCTCTCCCCTGTAACAGGGTCTTCAATGTGTTGTCTTGCGGTACACTGTCATCATCAAATGTCCAGGTCCATTCATAGCCCTTTTCGAGTGCTGCGTACCTCAAACCTGCCGCCCAAGCACCCGCCATTCCAAGGTTTTCAGACATCCCCAAGACTGTGACTCGGGGGTATCGCTGGGCGAGTAATTTAGCGGTCCCATCGGTGGAGGCGTTGTCCACCACGATGATTTCCTGCAGCGGGTGAGTCTGACGCAGGAGCGATTCCAAATGACGCGGTAAACGCCGCTCTGCGTTGTAAGCCACAGTCACGCTGGCAATAGATGGAGCCATGTGGATCCTTTGGTGAATACCTCCATGAATCGCCTGCATATTTCGAAAAACTGGCTACGTGCCCGGTTTTCGCGCATTCCGGAAATTCATGGTCAATCAAGATCACCGACCTAATGAGGCCCTACAGCGACACGGACGCTCCCCTCGCTGTTCAAATTGGCATTTCGCATTCGGTAGAACATCGCCATGAACAATCCGAAGGTGGCCCCTGCAAAAGATGATGTTAGGTGGGGATTAGCCCAACCTTCGAGCAACCATAGTGCAAAGAGCAGAAGCATCCAGAGCTTCGCGGGATGCTTCGCCATCACCAAGTCACGCGTCGAGGCTGCGACTGATTTCGATACTCTGAATTGGCCCCTTTTGATCGTCTGATTTGGCCCCACCTGGAACGGCGGGCCGACTACTCTGTCTTGGGCTGTGCCCAGGATGGAGGTGGCGGTGGATTGGAGAGCTAAG
>Ga0326728_10005217_pt1 | contig 37022 bp, 35 predicted proteins | sample MB3enrmetagenome_FD_207602 | JGI IMG/M metagenome (GOLD analysis project Ga0326728, IMG submission 207602) | Lab enriched peat soil microbial communities from McLean, Ithaca, NY, United States - MB31MN | ecosystem: Environmental > Terrestrial > Soil > Wetlands > Peat | place: USA: New York...
AACGTTCCAGCTATAATGCAAAGGCCCCCGCGAAACTTTCGCGGGGGCCTTTTGTTGTGAAAACTTAATCCTGCACGGCGCTGGTGTCCAGATATATCTCGCAATTCTCGCCTATATTAATCTGCTGTTTGTGGCCTACCAGCACCGCATTGGGACCGATAAGCGAACTTTCCACCGCAGCATGGCGCAGTTGCGCGCCGGAGTTGATTATCGAGTCGGAAATTATCGAGGAACTTATGACGGTCCCGTCGCCGACCGACACATTGGGGCCTATTATCGAATTCTCCACCCTGGCGGTCCTGGCTATATAAACCGGCGGAATTATCAGGCAGCCGGGGCGGGAAACGCTCAGGCTGTCGCTATGCCTGGCAAGAAGATACCTGTTTGTCTCAAGCAGTACGGAGGGTTTTCCGCAGTCGTGCCAGCCGTCGGCGGAGACGGGCCGGATTTTTGCGCCGCGGCGCAGCAGCGCAACCATCGCGTCGGTAAGCTGTATTTCCCCCGCCGTGGTCTTGCCGGACGACACTATCTCGTCCAGCGCGGAATGCAGCGCCTCGCCATGGCAAAATGAATACGCGCCCACTATGGCAAGATTGGATTTGGGATTGGCCGGCTTTTCCACCATCGACGATACGTAGCCGTTTTTGACTTCCACCACGCCGAAACGGCGAGGATCCTCCACTTCGCGCACGCCTATGCAGTCCTCGCGAAAGGCCACAAAGCGCCGCATGTCGGCATCCAGTATTGTATCGCCAAGCAGTATGAACACCGGGCCGCCAAGGTCTTTTGACGCCAGCCATACCGCGTGTCCGAGACCGCGCGGAACCGGCTGCTCCACATAAGCGACATCCAGATCTGGATAGGCCCGCTGCATGTAGAAACGTATCTTGTCGCCCATATAGCCGGTCACAAGACGGATATGCGGCGTCCCTATCTCGACCAGCTGGTCTATAATGTGCCCCAGTATCGGCTTGTGGCCGACGGTAAGCAGGACTTTAGGGAAAGTGTTTGTGTGAGGTTTAAGCCTTGTGCCTGCCCCCGCGACCGGCACTATGGCCGTAAAATCCTTTCTGTTTTTCATGCCTCATTTTACATTATTTAAGGAAGGGTACGGCACACGGAACGCGGAAAATTTGTTATTATTGATTTCGATATTGAAGTCAAGAGCCTAATATAATTCGTTTTCCCGGGTAAAAACAACTATTGTTGACAGGCTCTCCAAGGGGGTTGTGTTATGCGTAAGCCTTTCAACTGGAAATTCGCGCTGGCCACGGCGCTGCTCTTCTCTCTGCCTTTCGGACTGATAAGCCTGCGCTTTTACAGGCTAAACGAGCGCCAGGCCCGGCAGGATTCGCAAAACGTGCTCTCCATGCACGCGCGCATGACCGCCGCGCTGGTGCGCCAGTCGCTTGAAACCGATTACGGCATACCGGACTTGATATCAACCCCGGCGTTCGAGGCCGCGAACTGGAAAAACCGCGCGGAGCAATTGGCAAAACTGCGCGCCGCCAATCCCGAAGTGTATATTAAAATGGTGCTGGTGGACGCAACGGGCCGAGAGGCGGGCAGCATCCCCGCCGTCAAAAACGCGCCGCAGCTGGATTATTCCAGGGCGCCCCATTTCATAAAGACAATGCGCACCGGCATGTCCTACGGCGTGGTGGAACAGCAGAAATCCATGCCGCCGCTGCTGGCGGTAAGCGAGCCTGTGGTGGGCCGCGCGGGAAAGATAGAAGGCATCGTTATAACGACCATAAGCCTCGAGAAGCTTGCAAATATCATCGCCTCCTCGCGCGCAAGTTATGAGGAAGGCGAAAGCGCTCTGATGGATTCCGGCGGCATGCTTATAGCGGACTCACGGGGCATAGCCGCAAAAACCCCCGGCACCCTGCTGCCGCGCGAATTGCTGCTGCTGTGGCGCACATACGCCAATGCGGTGCTGGGTTTCGCCGGCGGCGACGCGCGCGTGGACGGCAAGGACATTATTGCGGGATTTGCGCGCGTGAACGGCACGGACTGGACGGTATGCGAGACAGAGCCTGCCTCCATAATAAATTCCCAGGCGGCGGAGCTGAAGGCGCGGCTGGCGGTGCTGTCGGGACTTACGCTGGTGTGGTTTTTCGCGCTGCTTACGGAACGGCTTGCGGCTTTCATGCTGAAATGAAAAAATACCAGGCTCAAACCCGCCCGCTTTTTGCTATAATAACGGAAAGACGGATATAGACTTCCCCGCAAAATCCCCGCCTGTCGCGCGGCCGGCGCAGGGCGGAGGGGAATGTTTTCCGTCGTTAAAATCAACTAAACTGGTACCCTAGAGATATGCGCATATACGAATTGACAATAATCCTGAAACCCCAGCTTCCCGATTCCGAGATAGCTGAGTTCGTCGACAAAGCCAAAAAGCAGGTGGTTGCGGACGGCGGAGAAGTTCTCGTAGAGGAAAAGCAGGGACGCAGAAAACTTTACCACGAGATAAACCACAACAGGGACGGCTTTTACGTTTTCCTGCGCTTCAAAGCCACGACGCCGATGGTGGAAAAATACACCGCCGCTCTGCGCGTGAACGATGCCGTGCTGCGCTTCATGTCGATACGCAGCGAGGAAAAGGAGATCGCCCCCGCGCCGAAACCGGCGGCGGTTGCGGCGGCTCCCGCGGCTGTAAAGCCAGCCTGACATGGCCGCCCAGATAAAGCTGCCCGAACAGAACAGCGTGATGCTCGTCGGAAGGCTGACGAGGGATCCGCTGGTGCGTTTTACCCCCAAAGGGCAGGCGGTGGCGAGCTTCGACATAGCGGTGAACCGCCGCTATAAGGACACCGCCTCCGGGGAATGGAAAGACGACACCTGCTTCGTGCCGATAGTCGTTTGGGGCCCGGCGGCGGAGCGCGTGCGCGACCGCCTCAAAAAGGGCAGCCCGGTGCATGTGGAAGGCCGTCTCTCCATGGACGAGTGGACGGACAAAACCGGCCAGAAGCGCAAGACCATGCAGGTGATATCGCGCAGGCTTCAGGTGCTCGCGGCGGCGGAATCCGCCGGGGGCGAGGAGCCGGCAGCCGATATCGAGCAGCCGGCGGCGGGAAATATCCCGTCCGAACCGGCGGCGGAAACAGCCGACGACGTGCCGTTCTAAAATTTTCGCAGCAAAGTCAGACCGAGGTGAACATAGCCATGATGGATGAAAAACGCAGTGACAGCAGACCCGCGGCACCGTCCGCGAACCCGGTGTCCTCCGCGCCCGGCTCCTCCGCGCCGGACAGCAGGCCGCCGTTCCACCGCAGACGCCCCGAGGCAAGACGCAAAGTCTGCCGCCTGTGCGCCGACAAGGTGGCCAGGATAAGCTACAAGAACGCCCAGCTTTTGAAGACTTTCATGATGGACAGCGGCAAGATCCTCTCCCGCAGGATCACCGGCACGTGCGCCAAGCACCAGCGGCAGATAACGGGCGCCATAAAGCGCAACCGCAACATAGCCACGCTGCCCTACGAAGTGAAATAACCGGAGGAGCGATGAAGGTAATTATCAGCAAGAACGTGCCCACTCTGGGCAAGGCCGGAGAAATAAAGAACGTACGCGACGGCTACGCCCGCAACTACCTCTTTCCGCGCGGACTGGCGCAGGAAGCTACAGACGGCGCGATGAAGAACTGGAAGCTCGGCGCGGAGCGCCGCGCCCAGCGCGTCGCCAAGGAAACCGAAAAAGCCCAGACCGTGGCCGCCAAGGTCGCAGGCCTGGTGCTCTCCTTCACCCGCGACGTAAGCGAAGCCGGGCAGATGTTCGGTTCCGTCGGCAAGACCGATATCTGGAAGAGCATAAAGGCTTCCGGCCACGAAATAGAAAAGGACGCCGTGGCGCTTGACGCCCCGATAAAAACCGTAGGCGACACCGACGTGACGCTGCACATGGCGCACGGCGTGACCGCCGTGGTAAAGGTGCGCATAGCCCCGAAGACGGTCTAGACAAAATATTGCTTCAAGGAAGGCAAAACCCTGCGCTTTCGACGGCAGGGTTTTGTCGTCTGCGATTTTGCGCCCGTATGCGCCCGAATTCCGGTGAAAAATATCCGCGCTTGCGCACACGACCGAACCGCGCAGGCAGGCGCTGCCTTTTGAACGCAATCCCTCGCGATATCAGGGATAGAGATACCGCGGAACGACCGGCAGCCGTGCATTATAAGAGCCTGTTTAAAATCTCCATATTCTGCTGCAAGCGCCGCTTTTGCCCTGATACTTCGCGGTCTTCGGCTTACAGGCCTAAGGGCATGCTCGCCTCAGCCCACTGCGTCTCATGTCAAAATCGACGCTTTCGCTACGAAAGGAGATTTTACACAGGCTCTAAGACAACCCCTCATCCAGAGCTCCGCTTTTAGATATAATAAACATATAAGCCTTTTTTCAGGTACTCCAGAGGTTCTTGCTATGTCCACACAATTACGTGAACGCATACCGCCCCAGTCGCTTGAAGCCGAGATGGCGGTGCTCGGCGCAATGCTCATCGAAAGAGACGCGCTGGAACGCGCGATTGAAACGCTTTCGCAGGACCATTTCTACTCCAACGCCCACCGCATAATATTTGCGGCCATGCGCTCGCTTTTCGAAAAGGACCGCGCGGTGGACCTCGTCACGCTGACCGAGGAGCTCAAACGCTCCGGCCGCATGGCCGACGCCGGCGGCGAAGTGTATATCACCGAGCTGATAGAAAAAGTCTCCACTGCGGCGCATGTCGGCCATTACGCCGAAATAGTGCGCAGCAAATCCACCATGCGCGACCTGATAACCGCCGCCACGTCGATAGTGGAAGAATGTTTCAGGCAGGACAGCGAGACCGAGGAGATAGTCGACGACGCGCAGAACCGCATTTTCGCCATCAGCATGCGCCAGCAGCGCCGCGACTTCACGGACGCCAACACGCTTTCCCACCTCGTGCAGAAACGCATCGAGGACGCGCATGTAAAGCGCGAGGCGATAACCGGCGTACCCACGGGATTTCTGAAATTCGACGAGATGACCGGCGGCCTTCAGCCGTCGGACTTCATCATCCTGGCCGCCCGCCCCAGCCAGGGTAAAACCGCCATGGCGCTAAACATGGTCTACCATGCCGCCGTCAGGAAACAGATACCGGTGGCGGTGTTCTCGCTGGAAATGTCGAAAGAAAGCATTTTCGAAAGAATGGTCTGTTTCGGCGCGATGGTCAACCTGCGCGAGCTGCGCACCGGCATGTTCAAGCGCGAGAAGTGGACCGATATGACGAACGAACTGGCGCGCCTTGCCGAATCGGACATTTATATCGACGACACGCCCGGACTTTCGATAGTGGACATGAAGATCCGCACCCGCCGTCTGGCAGGCGACTTAAAGAAGAAGGGCAAAAAGCTCGGCATGGTGGTTATCGACTACATACAGCTCATACAGGGGCCGCGCCGCTCGGAAAGCCGCCAGCAGGAAGTGTCCGAGATTTCGCGCCATCTAAAAGACCTCGCCCGCACGCTCAACGTGCCGGTGCTGGCGCTCTCGCAGCTCAACCGCCGCAACGAGGACAAGGGGCGCGACGGCAACCGCCCGCAGCTTTCCGACCTGCGCGATTCCGGCTCGCTGGAACAGGACGCCGACGTGGTGGCGCTCATCCACCGCGAGGAATACTACAAGCGCGACGACGAGGCGCTGCGCGGCCAGGCCACGCTGATACTGGGCAAGCAGCGTAACGGCCCGACCGGAGACATAGACCTCAATTTCCATCATGAATACACGCTGTTCACAAACCCGGCGCCGCGCAGCATGGACTTCGCCTCGGAAAACGAAGCGACCGTGCTTCCGTCCTGACATCATGACCGCTACGGACAGCGCGCTGCGCCCCACCTGGGCCGAGATAAGCCTCCCGGCCGTGGAACGAAATCTGCTGGCCCTGCGCGCGGCCTCGGGCGGCAAGGTGATGTTTGTAGTAAAAGCCAACGCCTACGGCCACGGCGCGGCTCGTCTTGCGCGCCATGCGCAGGACAAAGGGCTGTGCGATTTTTTCGGCGTCTCCTGCATAGAGGAAGGCGCGGAATTGCGCCAGGCCGGGATAAAACTCCCGATACTGGTGCTTGGCAGCATATACCCGTTTTCAGCCTTCGCCGACGCGCTGGAAGCCGACCTGTCCGTAACGGTGGCCAGCATTGAAGCCGCCGCCAATCTGGTGGCGGAAGCTGCCAGGCTCGGCAAAAAAGCCCGCTGCCACATCAAGGTGGACACCGGCATGGGCAGGATAGGCAGCCGCCGTCCCGGCGCGGTGAAAATAGCGCAACTCCTTGCGCAATCCGGCTCCGCAAAAATAGAAGGGATTTACACCCATCTTTCCAGTCCGGACTCCGACTCCGCTTTCACGAGGCTGCAACTGAAACATTTCGACGATACGCTGGCCGATTTCGCAAAGCTCGGCATAGATCCGGGCATACGCCACGCGGCCAGTTCGTATCCCGCGCTGCATATACCGGAAAGCCGCTACGACATGGTGCGCCCCGGCATAGCCTCCTACGGACTTATCGACGAGCTGGAGCCCGCGCTGACGCTTAAAACGCGCATAGTTTTCATAAAGGACCTGCGCCCCGGCGCTAGCGTAAGCTACGGCCGCTCATACCGCTGCCGCAAAGCGACGCGCGTCGCCACGATACCGATCGGTTACGGCGACGGCTGGCTGCGCCGCCTGTCCAACTGCGGCGAGGCGCTGGTGGGCGGAGTGCGCTGCCGCATCATCGGCAATGTCACGATGGACATGACTATGCTGGACGTAAGCGCCGTACCGGAAGTGCACGTCGGCGACGAAGCGGTGCTGCTAGGCAAACAGGGTTCCGACGAGATAACCGCGCAGGAAGTGGCCGCGCTTTACGGCACTATAACCTACGAAGTGGTGACCCTTCTTAATCTGCGCGTCGCGCGCAAATACATTCGATGAAAAAACTGACCGGCTTTCTGGGCCGCTTCATATTGGACTGCGCCACCGAAACCGGGAAGGCGACGCTGATGGTGCGTTCCGCCGCGTTCTGGTCTTTCAAGGCCGACATAGAATGGCATCAGGCGTTCATCCAGGCCGTGCGCGTTGGCGTGGATTCGCTGCCGGTAACCGCGCTTACAAGCTTTTTCACCGGCATGGTGCTGGCGCTTCAGGCCGGCAGCACGACGCGCAATATTTTCAACGAGCCGATTTACATAGGCGCGCTGGTCGGCTTCTCGCTGGTAAAGGAACTGGGCCCGGTGCTGACGGCAATAGTGGTGGCGGGGCGCGCGGGCTCGGCTATGGCGGCGGAACTGGGCACGATGTGCGTCACCGAGCAGATAGACGCGCTGCACACCCTCGGCACCAACCCGTCGCGATATCTGGTGATACCGCGCTTCATAGCCTGCATGCTTGTTATCCCCTTCCTGACCGTGTTCGCCGATTTTTCGGGTATAATAGGCGGATTCATGGTCGCCGTACTCAAGCTCGATGTCCCCTCCACCACCTATACCAACGACATACTGACCTTCATGGAGATAAAGGACTTCATGCACGGTTTTGTAAAAACCTTCATTTTTGCGTTCATGATAGCCACCGTGTGCTGCTACAAGGGACTGTCCACGCGCGGCGGCGCTGAAGGCGTGGGACGTTCAACGACCAGCGCCGTAGTAATAAGCATGGTGCTGGTGCTGATACTCGACTATTTCGCGACGGCCGTTCTGGTGTCGATAGGCATATGATACAGATACGCGGACTAAAAAAACATTTCGGTCCCAAGGAGGTTTTGCGCGGCGTGGATATCGATATCCCCGACGGCAAGACGCTCTGCATAGTCGGCGGCTCCGGCACCGGGAAAAGCACGTTCATAAAATGCATAATCCGGCTGCTGCGCCCCGACGGCGGCAGCATAATGGTGGACGGCACGGAGATGGCGCACGAGGAGCACGAGTACAAACTTTCGCAGATACGCCGCAGTTTCGGCTATCTTTTTCAGGAGGGCGCGCTGTTCGACTCGCTGTCCGTCTGGGAGAACGTCACTTTCGGACTGCCTTACCTGACCGAAATCCCGCGCTCCAAATACCGCGCGATAGCAAAAGAAAAGCTGGCTCTTGTCGGTATGGAAAACGTGGAAGAACTGCGCCCGTCCGAGCTTTCCGGCGGCATGAAAAAGCGCGTCGCCCTCGCGCGCGCGATAGCCGCCGAACCCAAATACATGCTTTACGACGAGCCGACTTCCGGCCTCGACCCGATAATGTCGGACATAATAAACGACCTGATACTGGATTTAAAGCGCAAGCTCGGCGTCACCGGCATAGTCATCACGCACGACATGAAATCCGCCTTTAAAATCGGCGACACTATCGCCATGCTCTATCAGGGCAAATTCATCGCCTCCGGCACGGCGGAGGAATTTGCAAAGACCGACAACCCCTACGTGCGCCAGTTTGTGGAAGGCTCCAGCATCGGCCCGATAAAAATGAAGCTGCGCGATTTGGACTGACATGCGACTAAAAAGGCTGAAAAAACTTTACTGCTATACCGACTGTGTTCCGGTTGAATTGGCTCTAAAACATTATCTGCCGGGCGGCCTGCGTTACCAGTATGCGTTAAAACGTATAAGGGCAATTCCAAACATAGACTATGTCTCTTTCCGGCACGATTTCATGAAACGCCTGGGAGCCCCTCATGCCGTTCAGCCACCGGAGAACAGACTAAGCGAATATATTTCGGGTTCTTCGGAACTTGAAAACGACAGGGAACTTTCAGCAGCCATCATATGCGCGACTTTTGGCTATTTAGGGATAAAAGATTTCCCCGGAACCGATTTTAAAACTTCTGCGGACGCAAAAAACTGTTTGCGAGGTTACCTGTTCGTATATTATAAACTGGCAAAAGCGCTTGAAACCGTGCTGGGCAAAAAAGAGGCTTTAAACCTCTATTGCTCCATCGTGGACGAAGAAACAAAAATGACGGCCGCTAAATTCACCAAAAGGGAAAAAGTAACAGACGCTTTCATGGAAAGTGACACACGCAAAGGCACATTCAAGGGAGCTTTTAACGTAATAGAATTTATAACGGACGATGCCCGTTTCGGAGAAAAAGTAACCCGCTGCAAATGGGCCGAGGTATTGTCTGAATTAAAAGATCCGGATTTTGCCTATGCCGTGGCTTGCCATTTCGATTTTGAAGCGGTGCGCGCTTATAATGAGAATTTCGAGCTTACACGCAACGGCACTTTGGCTAAGGGCAAGCCGTATTGCGATTTCATGTACCATGACAAACGCCTGTCACAAAAGCTGGAACATCCGCCTGAAGAATTCTGGGACAATCTGGAAACCCTGCCGGAAAGATAGCTTCGCCGAACTTTGTCGGGAGGTCTTTATGCGTACCGTCGTCCTGCTTTGCATTTCGAACGTATTCATGACTTTCGCATGGTACGGACATTTGAAATACAGAAACGTCGCATTGTGGCTGGTGATATTGATAAGCTGGGGGCTGGCGTTTTTCGAATACTGTTTTCAGGTTCCGGCAAACCGCATCGGCTACGGCGAGTTCACCGCCGTGCAGCTTAAAACGATACAGGAAGTGATAAGCCTTTCAGTATTCTGCGTTTTTTCGGTGTTTTATCTAAAGGAAGGCCTGCGCTGGAACCATATAGCCGGATTTGCGATGATAGTCGCCGCAGTATTTATGATATTCGGCAAATGGGCGTAATACCCCCCGCCAACATCCGCTGATATGCATTCACGCACGCGCGTATAAATATATTCTATAATTACATAGCATGAATACCGAGATTAAGGTCGGCATTTTTTCTCTGGCGGGGCTTTTGCTGCTAGGTTTGGGGATTTTCCTCCTTGGTGATTTTTCGATACGCAAGGAATACCCGCTTTATGTGGAATTTAAGGATGTGGCAGGATTGCCGGACAAATCCACCGTCAAACTTTCCGGCGTTGAAATAGGCAAGGTGAAAGATATCGCGATGGACGGCGACCATGTAATAGTGCGCGTCGCGGTCTATGACGGCGTAAAAATTTACAGGAATTCCCATTTCCAGATAGGTTCCACCAGCCTCATCGGCAGCAAATACCTGCAAATAGACCAGGGCACTTCCGATTCCGGCGTCATGGAAGCGGGCGCGCATATACAGGGCGACAATACGTTGCCGCTGGACCGCATGCTCACCTCTACCATGGCCAGCGTACAAAAACTGGTAGACAACGTGGACCAGAAAGGCCAGTTGGGCAAAGACCTCGGCGCGACTATGGCCAACCTGCGCCAGCTTACCGCAAATCTTAACACCCTCATTTCATCCGTGCAGCCGCGCATGGAAGCGTCCATGGAAAACGTGCAGAGCGTATCGGCCAAGCTGGACGACCTGATGGCAAAAGTAGACCTGATGATGGACAAGATAAATTCAGGACAGGGCACGGTCGGCGCGCTGGTAAGCGACCCGAAGATGAAAGACGACGTCAAGGAAACCATGGCCAACGTAAAAGATGTCACGGTAAAGGCCAAGGATATTCTCGGGCGCATGGGCGGATTCTCCGTGGACTGGAAATACTCCACCGCCTACGAGCCCCAGGCCGATTCATGGCGCAGCAGTTTCGGCATAAAGATTTCCCCCCGCGTGGGCCGCTACTACTATCTCGGCCTTGCCAACCTGCGCAACACCGACGATACGCTAAACCCCAACAACCATCAGGAAAGCAACCGCGTAGACGCGCAACTCGGCTGGGAAGGCAATAATTACGACTTTTACGGCGGCTTCGTGCGCGGCACGGGCGGCGTGGGCATAAAGTACAGGCCGTTCTCGTCCGACGTGCTAAACCGGCTGTGGCTGACGGGCGAGGTTTCCGATTTAGGCCGCAACCGCACTATAAACGGCATGTATCTCAACAAACCGCAATATTCGCTGGGCGCGGAAGTAAAAGTCAACCGCAATATCAGCGTAAGCGCGCGTTCGGCGGATATCGAGGGCACCGGCAACTCGCAGTACGGCGTCAACGTTTCGTTCGACGATAAAGACATAGCGTATCTGCTGGGGCTTGTATCGCTTGGAGCGATGCGCTCCACCGGCGGCAACTAGGAACAGTTTTAAGATGAAACTTAAAAACGTCTACCGCTGTCAGGAATGCGGAGCATCCTCCACCAGGTGGCTTGGACAGTGCCCGGAGTGCAAGGCATGGAACAGCTTCGTGGAGGAGACGGTGGACGTGGGCAGGCCCGCAAAAAACGAGCGGCACGGGCTTACGGATTTTTCGTCGGAGATGACGACGCTGGACAAAGCGCTGGGTCAGGACGAAAAGCGCATCCCCGTCGGCATGGCGGAGATGGACAGGCTGCTGGGCGGCGGGCTGGTAAAAGGCCAAGTGCTGCTTTTGGCCGGCGCGCCGGGCATAGGCAAGTCCACGCTTACGATGCAACTGGCGGGACTGCTGGCGGCTTCGGGACGCAAGGTGCTTTATGTGACCGGCGAGGAATCGCCCGCGCAGGTCGGGGCGCGCGCGGCAAGGCTGAAAGTATCGTCCGCCAATATCTTCCTGCTTGCCGAAACCGATCTTTCAAAAATAATGGAAGCCTACCGCAAGGCGAAACCGGACGTGATGATAATGGACTCCATACAGACCGTTTATCATCCCGAGTTTTCCGGCGGACCCGGCACGGTAAGCCAGGTGCGCGAAAGCGCGGCGGAGCTGCTGCGCCTTTGCAAAAACGACGGGACGGTGCTTTTTGTGCTCGGGCACGTAACCAAGGAAGGCTCGCTTGCGGGCCCCAAGGTGCTTGAACACATTGTGGACACCGTGCTTTATTTCGACTCGGAACGGCAGACGCTGCTGCGCATATTGCGCGCGCACAAAAACCGTTTCGGACCGACTTCGGAAATAGGCATATTCTCTATGGACGAGTCAGGGCTGAACGCGGTAGCCGACGCCAGCCTGCATTTCTCCTCCGCCGCGCGGGAGCGGCCGCTTAAAGGGCGGGCTTTCGCGGTGGCAATGGAGGGCTCGCGGCCGATAGCAGTTGAAATACAGGCTCTTGTAGCACCCACAAGGTATCCCTTCCCGAGGCGTCTTGCCACGGGGCTGGACCTAAACCGCTGCCAGTTGCTGCTTGCGGCGCTGGAACGGCACGTGGGCTTGAGCCTGGAAAACAAAGATGTTTTTCTCTCCGTCGCCGGCGGCATACGCCTTGACGATCCCGCGCTGGATCTCGCGGTCTGCGCGGCCGTTATCAGTTCCGCCAAGGACGCCGTAATCGGCTGGGAGAACGTATTTGCAGGAGAAGCAGGAATACTCGGGCAGGTGTCGCGCGTGCCGTGGCTGTCTGCGCGACTTAACGAAGCGGGGCGACTGGGTTTTACTAAGGCATTTATTCCGTCCGCCTCCGGTTCAGAGAAACTGCCCGCAAAGCCCGCGACCGTTGTAATAGACGATCTGAGGGAACTTTTAAACGCCGTCACCGCGGCGGCGAAATAACCGCGGTATTTTGACGGGGCAAGTCCCCATATTTTTGCCGGAGGTAACAAATGCTCGTATGGATTCTAAGGGCTCTCGCGGTATTCGGTTCGCCGCTGCTGGCCTACTACTTCATTTCGCCGGACTGGAAAGGCGTGCTGGCCGGAACTATCTGCGGTCTTGTGCTGGTCGGGATGGAAATATTGCTGGAAAGCATAAACCTGATGACGTTCATCATCGGCGTGGCGGGAGCTCTGCTCGGCATAATCATGGCCAGGCTTGTCGACTCGCTGCTTATGCAGCTCGATCTGCCGCAACTTACCGCCGTATGGATGAAGATACACGTGCTGGTGCAGTTCTCTATAGTGCTGCTGGGCACGATGCTGGCGATAAAAAAAGCGCCGGAGATAGACGATCTCGACAAGGACATAACCGCGATAAACAAACGCCGCGGCAGCGGTTTCAAGATGCTCGACATGACAGCGATAATCGACGGGCGCATCATGGACATCTGCGAGACTCATTTTCTGTCCGGCACGCTTGTGGTGCCGAGGTTCGTGCTCACCGAGCTGCACTCGCTCGCCGAATCGCCGGACCAGCTCAAGCGCGCGCGCGGCCGCAGAGGACTGGACATACTGGCCCGGCTTCAGGAATCCAAGGACATACCGTTTAAGGTGCTCGACAAGGACGTGGCCGAGCTGCGCGAGCCGGACGCAAAACTGGTGCGCCTTGCGCGCGACATGGGCGCAAGCGTAGTAACTACCGAGTTCAACATGCACAAGCTGGCGTCGCTGGAAGGCGTCACCGTGCTCAACGTAAACGATCTTTCCACCGCGCTCAAGCCCGTGGTTCTGCCCGGCGAGAACATGTCGCTTTTCATAATGAAAGACGGCAAGGAAAAGGAGCAGGGCGTGGGCTATCTCGACGACGGCACCATGGTCGTGGTAGAGGACGGCCGCCGCTGGATAGGCCGGCGCATAGAAGTGGCTGTCTACTCGATACTCCAGACCTCCTCGGGCAGGATGATTTTCGCGAAAGCCAAGTGGGACGCCAAGCAACAGCAGCAGCAAGCCATGCAGGAGGACGCCACGCACGAGGCCGCGCAGGCCGAGTCGCGCAACAGGCAGTAGCATGCAGTCAAAGACGGATTCCGCGCGCGCAAAAGCAAACTGGGCCGCCGTCATAGTGGCGGGCGGCTCAGGCACGCGCATGGGCCGGCCCAAGCAAATGCTGCCGCTGGCGGGCAGGGCTGTGCTGTTTCGCTCGATAGACGTTTTCGCCGCGATGCCCGAGTTCTCCTCCATAACCGTCACGACGTCCGGGGAAAATTTCGCCGCGCTGGATAACGAGTTCGGGTCAAGGATAACGCTGGCCGAAGCCGGCCAGACGCGTCTTGCCTCGCTCAAGAACGCCTTCGCGCTGGTCCCGTCCGACGCTCGCGCCGTGGCAGTGCACGACGGGGCGCGCCCGCTCGTAACGGCGGCGCTGGTGCGCTCGGTTTGCGAAGCCGCGATAAAAACCGGCGCGGCCGTGCCCGCTGTCCCGGTGAACGACACCATTAAATCCTCCCGGGACGGAAAAATGGTGGAGGCCACGCCCGAACGCGCTACGCTGTGGGCCGCGCAGACCCCGCAGTGCTACACGCGCGAAACGCTTTGCGCAACGCTTGAACGCTTCGCGGACGCGGGCGACGTGTCCGACGAATCGCAGCTCGCCGAACGCGCAGGATTTGCGGTTGCGATAGTTAAATCTTCATATGAAAACATCAAAATCACCACTCCGCAGGACATGGCAGTGGCGGAGGCGCTGATGCAGGACGGCTCGAAAAAAGCCGCGCGGCTGACAATGCGCGTGGGCATGGGTTACGACTTGCACCGGCTGGTGGCGGGGCGGCCGCTTATAATGGCGGGCATAACGCTGCCGCACGGCAAAGGCCTGCTCGGCCACTCGGACGGGGACGTGGTGCTGCACGCAGTGTGCGACGCCGCGCTCGGCGCGATAGCGGCGGGCGAGATAGGCGTATATTTTCCGCCCACCGATGTCACCATAATGGGCATTTCAAGCCGGGCGATAGCGGAAAAGACTCTGGAGGTGCTCTCGGGGCACGGCGCGCGGCTGGCGCAGATAGACGTAACCGTGATAGCGGAGGAGCCAAAACTCCTGCCGCATTATGCCGCGCTGCGCAAATCGCTTTCTGAAATTTTCCGTCTGCCGCAGGAGCAGGTAAGCCTCAAGGCAAAAAGCTCCGAGGGGCTGGGACATATCGGAAGGGGAGAGGCCATAGCATGCCATGCAATAGCCGTCGTGCAAGTGTAGTTGCCCTGACGCTGGCGGCCGCGCTGCTTTGCGGCTGCGCGACGGAGGGCGGAGGGACCAGACGCCACAAAACGCAGCAAGGCGCCGCGCCGCATAACGTCGCCACGCTGCGCATAACCAAAATATATTCTCTCGGCGGCGCGCCGGATGACGCCGCGGTGGAACGCTTCACCTCGAAAGTGGACTCCTGCTACTCCGCATCGACCCCCGCGCGCATGACCTATTCCATCACGCCTAACGGGGCGATAAACCCGTTTTCCGATACGGAAGTGACCTGCATATCGGAAGAAAAAACCCCCGATGCCTGCACCTCGTTCCTGGGCTGCATAGAAAAATTCTATCCCGCCGTAGCAAGGTGACCATGCTGCTCTACAACACACTGACCAGAAGCAAACAGAAATTCACTTCCATCAACGAAGGGCGGGTTTCGCTTTATACCTGCGGCCCTACGGTATACAACTACGCGCATGTGGGCAACTACCGCACATTTCTTTTCGAGGACGTGCTAAAACGCGTGCTGCTGGCGGAAGGTTACAAGGTAAGCCACGTTATGAACGTCACGGACGTGGGTCACCTTACCTCGGACGCCGACGAGGGCGAGGACAAGATGGAAAAAGGCGCGGCCCGCGACGGCAAGACGGTCTGGGACATAGCAAAATTTTACACAGAAGCTTTCTTTAAGGATTACGACAAGTTAAACTGCATAAGGGCGCAGGTCATCTGCCCCGCCACCGAATATATACCCGAAATGATAAATCTGGTACAAACTTTGGAAACCAAAGGCTATACCTATACCATAGACGGCGACGGCATTTATTATGACACCTCCAAATTTGCCGATTATCACAAGCTGGCAGGCAAAAGCCACATGGACGGCCTGAAATCCGGCGCGCGCATAGAGATGAGCGCGGGCAAACGCAACCCCACAGATTTCGCGTTGTGGAAATTTTCGCCCAGGGACGTCAAACGCCAGATGGAATGGGATTCGCCGTGGGGCAAGGGATTCCCCGGCTGGCATCTGGAATGCTCGGCGATGGCGATGAAGCATCTGGGAGAAACGCTCGACATCCACTGCGGCGGAGAGGACCATGTCGCGGTGCATCACACCAACGAGATAGCGCAGTCCGAGGCGGCGACGGGAAAACCGTTCGCGCATTTCTGGATACACGGCGCCTTCCTCGGCTCCAAGGACGCCGACAAGATGGCGAAATCGTCCGGCGAATTCCTGACCGTCTCCACGCTGGAGCGTCACGGTTTCGACCCGCTGGCGTACCGCTATCTCTGCCTCGGAGCGCATTACCGCACGCCGCTGCGTTTCACCTGGGAAGCGCTGGAATTCTCGGCCAAAACGCTGGCAAACCTGCGCGAGCACGCGGCGGCACTGGCGGTGCGCGTTCCAAAGGACACGCATTGCGCGCTGCCGGCGCAGCGGGCCTGGGAAAAATTCATGGCCGCGGCCTCGGACGACATGAACATGCCCGCCGCGCTGGCCGTGGTCTGGGAAACGCTGCGCGACAAAAACGCTCCGGACGCAGACAAGCTGGCTTTCCTCACGAAAGCGGACACGGTGCTGGGCTTGAAGCTTTTCGCGGAACAAAAACAGGCCGAACTGCCGCCGGAGCTTATGGCGCTGGTGGAGGAGCGCGCCGCGGCGCGCAAAACGAAAGATTTCGCCAAATCCGACGAATTGCGCACAAAACTGGAAGAAAAAGGCGTACTGGTAAAGGACACGCCCAAGGGGATGACGTGGACGCTCAAGCGCGGCATCTGATATGTTTTATATAATCCTTGAAACGGGCCTTTGCGCCGGACAATTTTGCCGTATATTATCGTTATGAGAGGACTTAACATGAAACTTAAAGTATTGCTGCCGGTTCTTGCGGCCGCCGTTATGCTGTCTGCCGCCTGCGCCAACAAGGGCATCAAATCAACCCCTGCAAACGCCAACAAGGTGGAAACCGTTACCAACCTGCCCGGAGATTCGGCGGTGCCCGCCGTGCCCGGTCTGGGCGGCGAAAAGCTCGACGAAGCCTCCGTGCCCGAAGCCAACATACGCGGCGGAGAGTTCACTGCCGATGCCGCGCTGGCGCCGGTGTATTTTGAATTCGACAAATACTCCATCGGCAACGACGCCCGCGCCGCGCTTGAGAAAAATTCAGGCGAGCTGAAAGCCAAGAAAGGCGACGACGTGCTGGTGGAAGGCCACTGCGACGAGCGCGGCACTATAGAGTACAACATAGCCCTTGGCCAGAAGCGCGCCAAGGAAGTGCGCGAGTATTACATGCAGCTCGGCATCCCCGGCGAAACCATCACCACGATATCCTACGGCAAGGAACGCCCTGCCTGCCAGGACCACAACGAAGACTGCTGGGCAAAGAACCGCCGCGCCGAGACCAAACTGCGCGCAAAAGCCCAATAGCACGAAATGAGCAAGGGATTATCCGCTTCCAAACTGGCCGCCGGGATTATAGTCCCGGCGGCGCTGGCCTGCCTTTGCGGCTGTCTGGCCACAGAAGATCATGTGGACGACCTGCGCAGGCAGATGAACGCGCTCAACTCATCGCTTGGCGTCATGCAAAAAAACCAGGCCGAGCTGAACTCTAAAATGGACGATCTGTCGCAGAATCTGGCCGAGCACTCCGAAAACCTGAAAGATTTCGACAGGGAGCTTTCGAAAGTGTCCGCCAAACTCGACGATATCGAGTCGATGTTCGGCGACAAGATGACGGATCTCAGCAAATCCCTCAAGGCGCAGCAGGCCGTAGACAACCGCATGGTGGCTGATGCCAATTCCCGCGCCGACGCCACGGAAAAAGCAATGCTCCCCAGCAAGATTTACAGCGACTCCTATGCGCTTCTGCTCAAGAAAAGCTACGAGCGCGCGATACAGGGCTTCGAGCTTTACAACGAGAAATTCCCAAACGGCGAGCTGGTCGAAAGCGCCTACTATTATATGGGCGATGCCTACTGGTCGCTCGGCAAATGGCAGGAGTCGGCGGTGGCCTACGCCACGCTGCTGGAACGCTATAAAAGCAGCCAATTCGTGCCGGCGGCGCGGCTGCGCTACGCGCAATGCCTATTAAAGCTCGGCACGAACCGAAAGGAGGCCATAGAATACCTTCAGTCGGTAGTGCGCGATTTCCCGGATTCGCCGCAGGCCAAACTGGCGCAGGACCAGCTTACCGCTATTTCCGGCGCTATACCCGCCGCCAAACCCAAACGCAGCAAATGGCATAAGAAAACAACAGCCGCAGCAAAGACCGCCGCCGATGCCGCGCAACCCGCAGCATCCGCCGGAGCCGCGCAGTGAAAAAGCTGATTTTCGCCGCGCTGTGCGCCGCGCTGTTCGTTTCAGGCGCGCGTTGCGCCGACATATATATAGGCGTGGCAAACGGCGACGACGCCGGAAAGATAAAGCTCGTCATCAAACCATTCGATGCGGAGCGTGAAGGCGTTGCCGAAGACCTGTCTCAGGCCGCTACTTTCCAGGACATAGTGCGCGCCGACCTGCTCTACAGCCGCTATTTCGCCGTACCTGACGTGACCGTGGCGGAAAAATCAAAAAAGCTCCCCAAAATACTTGCCGCATGGAAAAAGACGGGGGCGCAGTACATGGTTGCGGGCTCGGCATCCGACCTTGGCAACGTGTGGACCTTTTCCGGCAAGGTTTATGATCTGGCCTCCGGCGAAGTCGTTGTCGAGAAATACTACAAGGGCGACGCCACCAGCCTGCGCCGCGCCGCGCACCTGTTTTCGGACGAGGTTGTCTGGCGGATAACGGGGAAAAAAGGCATAGCCCATTCAAGACTGGCTTTCGCCAACAGCAGCACCGGCCAGAAAGAAATATACATCGTGGACTATGACGGCAAGGGGATGCTGCGCCTGACCAACGACGCCAGCATATCGCTTTTCCCGCGCTGGGCTCCCGACGGTTCGAAAATTTTCTACACCACCTACCGCTACCACAACCCGGACGCATTCGAAATAGATTTAAAGGAACGCCGCATACGCCCTGTGTCCGCACGGCAGGGACTCAACATTCCAGGCGGAGTATCGCCGGAAGGCGACAAACTGCTGCTTACGCTGTCCCGTTCTGCCAACCCGCATATTTACGAGATGGACCTCGCCAGCAAAGAAATAAAACGCCTCACCACCCGATCCGACAGCGTGGACAGTTCTGCCGCCTATTCGCCGGACGGCAAATACATCACATTCGTATCAGACCGCAGCGGCAATCCGCAGGTCTACATAATGGAACTGGCCACCGGCAAAACCCAGCGCCTCACGCGCCTGAACTGGTGCGACACGCCGCGCTGGTCGCCGTCAGGGGAATGGATAACGTTCGCCGGGCGCAGGGACCGCAAGGACGATTTCGATATTTTTCTGGTAGACATAACCGGTTCGCAACTGCGCCAGATTACGCATGACGCCGGCTCCAACGAGGACCCGACCTGGTCCCCCGACGGACGTTTCATAGGATTTACATCCACACGTAACGGTACGCGCCAGATATACGTAATGGACGCCGACGGCAGCACGCCGCATCTGGTGGCCGATCTTCCCGGCAATTCGTTCACGCCCGCATGGGGGCCGTAGGGATCCTACAGCCTCGCTCAATTTTGCGCCACCGGTAACACGGCGGCGCATTTTTTATTTCACATGAGAAATCCGGGTAAAATATTGTAGACTTAGTTGAAGCTAATTCCGTATTCCGAGGGTTAAAATGCAATTAAGCCTTATCGACTACATAATTATCGCGATATACTTCGCATTCGTGCTTTCCATAGGAATGGTGCTAAAGCGCAAGGTCAAGTCGAGCAGCGACTTCCTGGGCGGGCACAACATACCGCTGTGGATAACAAGCCTCGCCTTCATATCGGCCAACCTCGGCGCGCAGGAAGTGCTGGGCATGGCCGCCTCCGGCGCGAAATACGGCATTATGACCGCGCATTTCTACTGGGTGGGCGCTATACCGGCGATGGTGTTTCTGGGGCTTTTCATGATGCCGTTTTATTACGGCAGCCGCGCGCGCTCGGTGCCGGAATACCTCAGCATGCGCTTCGACGAGAAAACCCGGCTGCTAAACGCGATATCCTTCGCGGTTATGACGGTGTTTTCCTCCGGCGTGTCGCTCTACGCGCTGGCGATACTGCTAAAAGTGCTGCTGGGCTGGAACTTCGGATTCTCGGTGCTGCTTTCTGCGGGCATAGTGGCGGTTTACACTTTCACCGGCGGACTGCGCAGCGCGATATACAACGAAGTGCTTCAGTTCTTCCTTATAGTGCTCGGCATAGCGCCGCTGGTAATAGCCGGACTGATCCGTGTGGGCGGCTGGAGCGGGTTGCAGGCGCAGCTTGCGCCCGTGATGACGCATACCTGGCAGTACATGGGCTCGCCCGACCAGAACCCGATGGGCATAGGCATTTTCGGCATGGTGATGGGACTGGGTTTCGTGCTTTCTTTCGGCTACTGGTGCACGGATTTCCTGATAATACAGCGCGCTATGTCAGCAAAAAACATGACCGACGCGCAGCGCACGCCGCTTATTGCCGCTTTCCCGAAAATGCTGATGCCGCTGGTCGTCATAATGCCGGGACTCATAGCAATGGCGCTTACCAGCATGCATTCGGGCTTTGCGCTGCCGCTGAAGCCGGACGGCGTCACAATGGATTACGACATGACGCTGCCGACGCTGCTTTCCCATTTCTACCCGGCGGGACTTCTCGGAGTGGGACTTACCGCTCTGATGGCGTCGTTCATGTCCGGCATGGCGGGCAACGTTACGGCGTTCAACACCGTATGGACCTACGACATCTATCAGGCGCATATACATAAAAACGCATCGGACGAGCATTATCTGCACATGGGCAAGATGGCGACGCTGGTAGGCATAATAATCTCGATAGGCACGGCTTATCTGGCGCGCAGTTTCAATAACATCATGGACCTGCTGCAACTGGTGTTCAGCTTTGTCAACGCGCCGCTGTTTGCGACCTTCCTGCTCGGGATGTTCTGGAAGCGCAGCACCGGCCACGGCGCATTCACCGGACTGCTGGCCGGGACCGCCGCCGCAGCCGCCACACACGGGCTGACCGTAGCGGAAGGCAAGGGCGGATGGATCGGCCAGGTATGGATTTTTCACTCGAGCATGAGCCAGAACTTCGTCATAGCTATAACAGCCTGGTGTACCTGCTTTGCGGTAACCATACTGGTGAGCCTGTGCACTCAACCAAAGTCGGACGACGAAATGCGCGGACTGGTCTACAGCCTTACGCCCAGACCGGACGTGACTGCGTCCACTTGGTACACCCGGCCCGCGCCGCTGGCTGCGGTGGTTATAGCCGCGACTTTAGCGCTCAACTGGATTTTCGGATAGGCGGAGGATACGATGCTTAACAAACTTCTGGACGATCTGCGTTTCCCGATAGGGCTATTGTTTATAATATTCGGTCTGATATTGACCGTAATGGGACTTGCCAACCCGGTGAAGATGGACTGCGACCTGAACCTGAATCTTCTCTCCGGAATAATAATGGACGTGTTTGCGTTGTTCATGCTTGGAACTGCGATACTCGCGGTCAAAAACTCGCAGGACGTTCCCACCCGGTAACACTAAACCGCAAATTAAAAAAGCCCGGCTTAAAAAGCCGGGCTTTTTTATGACAATGAAACTTGTTTAACTTCAACTTAGAACCGTTCCGCCAGTCCATAACATCATCGCCTAGCCTCCGGTTTTATGTACCGGACGCTTTACTGTTATTGCGGGGGGAACAAGCGTTATGACGGCATGGTTGCCATCCGCGCGTACAACTTCCAGCAAGGACTTTTTACCAGCCTGCAATTCATAAAAAAACCAGCGGGCAGCAGCCGCGCCGTCCACCGAAAGGATGACGTCTCCCTTGCACAACCCGGCGGCAGAAGCGTATGAATTTTCCGGCACGCCATCCAGCACCAGACCTTTGTTCCAATGAGCGCTGACACCGGAGGCAGCGGCTTCCTGCACATATTTCAATTCCCAATTATCCAAAGTTTCAAGCAGAACCGGATAGAATTCAAACAGCGTCGGATACTTATCCCGCTTGCGTTCGTAGACATCCAGCGCATTGTAAAAATCCTCGATAAAAACAAATTTGCGGGCGCGTTCCCCCTCCAAAAATTTTTCAGCAGCCGCCACGCCCTGAGTATGCAATACCAGTCTGGCATGAACGGCACGCACCAGCAGTTCCTGCATCACATCGCGCCAGGTAGAGTAACCCTCATCGTTCATTTCATGCTCTATGCCGGACATCAAAAACGCGTATTTTCCGACAGCATCCAAATTACTGTCTACAACCGGATTGCAAAACAAGTGACCGAACTCGTGCAGCGTCATGTAGGAAACCGCGTCAGAGTTTGAAAAATCAGCCCCCATAAGATTGTAAATACTGTCGCCAAAACGCAATCCGTAATTGCCGCCTTGCGGCAACGACAGCGGTGAAGGCACGATAAAAAAATGATAACCCCTTTTGGCATGGTAGTCTTCGTGCAGTTTTATAGGGTCAAATGGAGGCATATGCGCGGCAACGGCATCCACATCGGTTTGATAAGTAGCAGCGTTTTGCCGGAGATAGTCTGCAAAACCGGAGGTATTATAGAAATCACGCGCTTTTTCCCAGTAGGCGTCGAGATATTTTATTTTTTCCTCTTTAGTCATGCCTTTAAGGATTTGGTTTAAAAAATCGTCCTTGTAATCATACAAACGCTTGCCTTCCGGCAAGTCGGAAAAATAAAAAGGGAAGGAAGCCGCTTCGGAATAATGGAACCCCTCGTTCCAGCCCAGCTTGCCGCCGGAATCCAGTTCCTGCACAGCGGGAAGATTTTTATATTTTGCAAAGCGGGTCAGCACGTCCGGGGAAGGCGGACGCTGGCGCAATGCCGCCGAGGTGGAGGTAAGGTTCAGCATGGTATATATCAATTCCGTATTCGGATTGATGCCGATGGTCACACCTCCGACCTTTTTTTCAAACATCAGCGCACCAGCGAAATTTTGCGCTGAAATTAAAAAAATTAAAGCCAACAACAGCCGTTTCATCACATCCCCGTACTTGTAAGATATGGCAGGAATTGTATGGTATCCGTACAGAAATATTTTATTCCTGTTTTTTTAAACCTGTCAGTTCCAGGGCCTTGTTCGGTTCGGGATTGCTCATGAACCATTTCCATATGTCGCCGGTGAGCAGGTTTTCGGCGCTCAAAAGAGTCATGCCCACGTCTATGCCGATATTGTCAGGACCCACCCAGCCGGTTTTGGGGTTGAACGCGTCGGCAAAACCGTAAGGTCCCCATATCTTGTCGCCATATTTTTCGCGCTGCATTTTAAGCGTCGCAAGCGCGGCCTCCGGCGTAAACATCAGCGAGCCGCCTGCGGCGCAGGGAACCACGGTGCCGTCTATGTCCGGCGTGGCGGGCGGACCGCCCCAGGCGTGATAGCCGTCGCTGCCGTCGGAAGCGGTAATGCCCCAGATATCTTTTGAATACGACGGGAATTTATTCCCCATATCCACACAGAAATCGCGATGCGCAAGCGTGGCGGCAACCGAGTTTGCAAAAAAATCCTCGTGCGGCGGCACGCTGTCGCGCATTCCGCGCAAATCAAACCACGCCTGAGGATACTGATGGATAAACAACGGCGCGTTGGCGCTTATATAGGTGTAGCTGGAATAGGACACAGTGTCGCGCCGCCATTTTTGCCACATCTGCGGCGGCGCGGGATATTGCGGCGCGCCTATGGCGAGTAATTCCAGCAACACCTGTTCGCTGTGCGTGTCCCAGCGCCCGGACAGAAAACCGGATTCAGGATACCAACCCATCGACAAAAGGTCCCCGCCCGCCATCATCCATTTAAAATCTGTGCGGGCGTATATTTTTTCCGCTAACGCGGGGATGTCTTTATCATCGGCAAAACAGCCTGCCGCGGTCAGCGCACCCGTCAGGAACAAAGCGGTGTCTATGGAGGAAACTTCGCTGTTCCAGCGGCGCTCGCCGTCGGCAAGACTGGTGAAATGGTAGAACCAGCCGTGCACCTGCGGCGCTTTTTCAAGCATGAATTCCAGCGTAAGTTTGGCGCGGCGCTCCGCCTCCGTCCGGGACATCCATCCGTGGCTTGCGCCTATACACAATGCTGAAAGCCCGAAACCGGTGGCCGCGCTGCTGGCAATTCCCCCGCCCAGCGTGCCGTCGAAACGCGCACGGTCGTTTACCAGCCCGGTCTCCGGGTCGGCCTGCTCGGCGAAATAGTTGAAGCTGCGTTTTTCCAGTTCAAGAAGAAAATCGCGGTCGGAAGCGTTTAGCGTGCATGAGGAATATGCGCAGGCTGATTGTACCGCCCCGCCGCCGGCAAAAAGCGGCGGAAGCACTGTCAGTATGATGAACGAAAAAAACGGGAAAATTTTCATATCGGCACCTGTATCAATATGTGACTTATTCACTCGCTTGATATTATATATTACTGACGCTTGCGCATGAGCCATATTTTATCGGGCGCAAAAGCTATTTGCTATTCTATATGCAAATACCGGCGGACATCCTGCTGAAACTTTTCCGGCCTCCAGACGGTATATAATATATGCCCGCAAATGGTGAAGAAAAAATGCTGGTGGCGCGCTCTCTTTCGGGAGACGCCGAGGCGTATGCCTCGCTGGTGAAATCGTTCGGCGGTCCCGTTTTCAGCCTGCTTATGCGTTTGACGGCGAACCTGGCGGACAGCGAGGACCTGTCCCAGGAAGTTTTCGTCCGCGCCTACAAAAACCTGCACAAATACGATCCGGAATATCCCTTTTTAAACTGGATACTAACCATAGCGCATAACGAGGCGATGGACCTGCTTAAAGCCAGAGGCAGGGCGCCGTTGTCGCTGGATGAAGGCGATAATCCTCCGGAACTTCCGGAGCCCGGTTCGGATGCCGCCGAATTGTCCGAAAAAAACATTTCCGACGAACTGGTGCGCAAAGCCGTGGAGCAACTTCCGCCACTGCTGCGCGAAGCGCTGCTCTTGCGGCACAAGGACGGACTAAGTTACCAGGACATAGCGCAAATCACCGGTCTGCCGATAAATACGGTCAGGACGCATATCCGCAGGGGAAGACTGGCTTTGCGCGAAAAACTTTCTGAAACTTTTCACCCCGCATAGCGGTACAGGTTACGGAGGACAGCTTATGGACTGCAAAGAAGCGCTAAAACTGATGGACAACCCCGGAACACGGGAAAGCGAACTGCTACGCCACTGCACTGAATGCGCCGCCTGCGCGCGGGAAATGAAGCTGCGCCGCGCCGAAAACACAGCGCTGGCCGCAGTCGGAGAAGAAACTCCCCCGCCCGGACTGGACCGTCTGGTTCTCACAAAGCTGTCGCCCAAACTGGAAGTAAAACCGGGACGCACAGACCTGATGTTTGCCGCGCTGCTGCTGTTGCTGCCGCTAATACCGGCGGTGGCGTTGCAAATATGCTCGGCACCGACAGGGGATGCACCGGGCCCGATGGAACTGATCGCACGGCTGCTGCCGGAACGCGTTGTGGACATAATTGCGCAAACCGTAAAGATAATGACAGTGTCCGGACATGCGCTACCATCCAATGCCGATGTGTTTGCGGTATGCGCGTGTTGCGCGCTGGCAATTATGCTCTCGGGACGTGCCACGGCAAATACAACTCATTCAGGGAGGGATTTATGAAAACCGCAATGCTTGTTATTTCCGTCTTCGCCTCCGCGCTGGCCGCTGCGCCGGCTGCGGCAGTCACGTACCCGATAAATGCCGACAACATAATTAAAGGCGATTTTCACGTAAAGCCGGGCGAGACAACGGAAAAAAGCGTGCTTGTCACCAGCGGTACCGCGCTTATCGAGGGCACACTCAAAGGCAGTTGCGTGGCCGACGGCGCTGACATCATAGTGACCGGGAAAGTGCTGGGCAGTGTCGTTTCCGTTGGAAAAGGAAAAATAATCACCGTGCGCGGTACGGTCAGCGGCGGCGTGGTGTCCTACATGGGTCATGTGGAATTATACGGCGAAACCGGACACGCAAACATATACAACGCCTCGCTTAAACTCTATCCCGGATATTCTGTCGACCAGATAAACGCGTTCGACGCGGATATTCAGGCGGCGCCCGGCGCAAAAATAAACCGAGCGCCGGTGCGCCAGCAGACCTTCACGCAGTTCAGCCGCAATATGCCTTCCTACTTCATATACCACCATTCCGCAAACATGGTCCTGGCCGAGAGTTTGTGCGAGGCGACTGGACTTGGACTTACACTTTTGCTGCCGGCGGTCTTCATGTTGCGCAGGATGGAAGGCGCGGCGGCGGCGCTAAAAGCCGGAGTATGGCAATCCATTGGCTACGGCATACTGGCGCTGGTCTGCTGCACCGCTTTACTGTACATCCTCGACTGGAGCAATTCGCGCATGCACGCCGAAACCGCAATGCTTATGTGGATATCGCTACCGCTCGGCATAGCGGCGCTACCGGTGCTTTTGATTGGAAGCGGAGCATTCTTGCGCATGATAGGAGACCGCCTCACAGCACTTATAAAAGCACAGCGCCCCGGTCCCTGCGCTGCCGTTGCTACCGGTTATCTGGCCATGGCCGCCCTGATAATAACTCTTCTGAAAGTCGGCAACCTGACGCACGATATGCCGGTAATGCCAGTGGGTATAAAAATCTCCGGAATTATGACTATAGCGGCGGGAATTATGGCGGCGCTGTGCGTGCTGGCGGGTGCGGGTGCGGTGCTGCGCTGCCTTGCGAATCCATTGGCGGATGAATGATTAGAACAGTTGTCATGCAAAACGGCCCGGGCAATGCCCGGGCCGTTTCATTTCTATCAAGAAAATTTACTAGGGAAGAACCGTAAAAGAGCTTTCATTGCCGCCCTCCGAACTGGTGCCCACCCAGACATCGAAGTCGCCCGGCTCCACGGCAAATTTTAAATCCTTGCCGTAAAAACCGAGTTCGTTGGGGCCAAGTGTGAACTGCACGGTCTGCATTTCGCCCGGATCAAGCGTAACGCGCTTGAAACCCTTAAGTTCGCGCACCGGTCTGGTCACGCTGCCGGAATGTTTGTGTATATAAAGCTGCGCCACCTCATCGGCCTTAACGTCGCCGGTGTTGCGCACATTTACGGTCACCGTCAGATTTCCTTTTTTAGATATCCTGTCCGCGCTTAGCTTCATATCCGAGATGGTGAATGTCGAATAGCTTAGCCCGTAGCCGAACGGATATTGCGGCGCGTTGGTGATATCAAGGTATTTTGAAGTGTATTTATTGTCCGCCTCAAAAGGCCTGCCGGTGTTTTTGTGATTGTAATAGAGCGGTATCTGACCCTCCGAGAGCGGCCATGTCACCGGCAGCTTGCCGCCGGGAGAGACTTTGCCGAAAACGACATCTGCCACGGCACGGCCTGCCATGGTTCCTGGATACCATATCTCCATCACCGCCGGAGCGTGTTCCGCCAGCCAGTTTATTATTACGGGACGACCGGTCATCAGCAGCACCGCCACCGGTTTGCCGGTGGAAACCAGCGCTTTTACAAGCTCAAGCTGGCGGCCGGGCAGCGATATGTCGGCGCGGGAAGAAGCCTCGCCGCTCATAGTCTGCTGCTCGCCGACCACGGCTATCACCATATCTGAGTTCCTTGCGGCTTCCACGGCCTCAGTTATGTTGTCCGTATCCGATGCTGCGGGCCCTGCGCCGCGCACATAAGTCAACTCGGCTCCGGCGTCTTTTGCCGCCTCGCCAAGACCTTTCCGTATGGTTATGGAATCGCGGGTACGCACGTCGCCGTTCCATGACCCGGTGACGGCCTCCTGATCGTCGGCCAGCGCGCCCGCAAGCAGGATATGCTTTACGCCGTCTCTAACCGGCAGAGTGCCGCCGTCGTTTTTTAGCAGCACAAACGATTTTTCGGCCGCAAACTTTGCGGCCATTGTGTGTTCCGAAGTAAGGATCTCCGAATCCTCAAGCTTCTGCTCGGCATATGGGTTTTCGAACAACCCGGCGCGGAATTTGACGCGCAGAATGCGCCGCACGGCTTCGTCTATCTGCGCCTCGGTTATAAGCCCTTTTTTAAGGAGCTCCGGCGCATGATTATTGTAAAGACGGCTTACCATTTCCATGTCCACGCCCGCGGTTATGCCAAGGCGGGCGGCATCGGCCTCGTCGGCGGCAAGGCCGTGGTTTACAAGCTCCTTTACCGCGTTATAATCGCTGACCACAAAACCCTCGAAGGACCAACTGCTTTTTAGTACGCCGCGAATGAGCCATTCGTTGCCGGTGCAGGGTATGCCGTTTAGATCGTTGAAAGCCGACATGAACGTGGCCACGCCGGCATCGACGGCGGCCTTGAACGGCGGGAAATAATATTCGTCCAGATTGCGTTCCGAAATATTGGTGGTGTTGTAGTCCCGACCGCCCTCGGCCGCGCCGTAACCGGCCCAGTGTTTTGCGCAAGCCGCGATTTTTCCGGGCGCGGAATAATCGGTGCCCTGGAATCCAAGCACCCGCGCGCGCGCCATCTGCGAACCCAGATAGGTGTCCTCGCCGGAGCCTTCCACTATGCGTCCCCAGCGCGGGTCGCGCGCGATATCCACCATCGGTGCGAAAGTCCAGCGTACGCCCGCGGCATAGGCCTCGTCGGCGGCTATGCTGGCCGCTTCGCGCGCGTTGTCGGTATCGAACGACGCCGCCTCTCCGAGAGGCACCGGGAAAATTGTGCGGTAACCGTGGATGACATCAAAGCCGAATATTAGGGGGATATGCAGACGAGAGCGCATGGCGGCACGCTGAAGCTCGTTAACGCGCTTTACTCCGCGTACGTTGAGCGTCGAGCCAAGGAGCCCTTTTTCGGCCAGCGCATAGTAGTCCTGCGGCACATCCCCCTCCGCCGAGCCGTCCAACTGCTGAAGCTGACCGAGCTTTTCCTCAAGCGTCATTTTGCCGATCAACTCGGATATCTTTTTTTCGGTATTGTCCGCCGCGCGCGCGCATGGCGCAAGCGCAAGTATTGCCAGCATCAAAAATCGCATTAACGCACCTCCCGAAGTATATTAAGAATGCTCATGGAATATCGTATGAAAGACAATTAATTGTAGCCGAATTGCCCCGCTTGCGCAATGCCGGGCATAAAAAAAGGACCGCGTTTTTGCGCGGCCCGGTTTTTCGTCAAAAAATATCTATTTCGCTTTGGTCCAGACGGCAAAATTAGTACCGCTGGTAGCGAGGGTCCAGCCGTCGCCTTGCGGGTTCCACGCCCAGCTTGAGCCGAGCTTTACCGCCACCTGCTGGTTATCGCCGGTTATTATCGCGGCGTAAAGGTTCGTTGTCGCGGCAAGCACCTGCGCCGCGCTCATTGAATTTATGCCCGCAGCCTTGCGTATCCGCACCAGTTTTATTATCTCGTTCTGGTAATCCTGCCCCCAATCGAAGAAATGCGGCCAGAATATGCACGGTATGCCGGGATGCGTCATTATATAGGCGTAGCCCTGCATGCGCTGGTCCTTGTAATCCTGCGACGCGGTGGCTATGAAAGTGGAATCGCGCGGCGAGGTATCGTGGTTTTCGACAAAGGTCACCGCCTTCATCGGCCACCAGCCGATTATGCCGGAGGGTTTGCCGTTGTCGTTAAGCACGCTGTAGTCGCCGGTCTCGGTGGCGTGCTGCACGTTGAAATGAGTGGGATAATCGAAGGCGGACGAGGCGTTGGTCTTGCCGGAGGAACTGTCGGTGCCGTCCATCCAGTTTACCACCACCTGCCTGTCCTGCTGCCAGTATTCGCCCACGCTGAAAACCGGCTGCGACCCGGCGTTGAAAACACCTACATGCTCCGGCGCGTAGCCGTTTACAAAGTCGTAGCGCCAGCCGTCGTAGCCCAGAGTATAGCGCATCCAGCGCAGGAAAATTTTGGTGTCCTGCATAACAAGCGGCACACGGTGGTCTATGTTGCGCGAGCCGGGGTCCAGCATCCCTTCTGAATTATTTGGGCTTTTGCCGTTATTGGGCTGGCCGGGGATGCCGGGCCAGGAATCGTTCTGCACCACAACCGTGGTGGGCCAGGCGGGGATATGGAAATCCGCCCAGTCGTCGCGGCCGCTGCGATGGTTTAAAACCGCGTCCGCCAGCACCTTTATGCCGTTTGAGTGCATCGCCTTTATCGCGGCAAGCAAGCCTTCCTTTGTGCCCCACTGCGAATGCAAATTGTACCAGTCGCGCTGATAATAGCTGCCCTGTCCCGCCGGAGGGAACCAGACCATCGTGACACCGGCATTCTTTAAATCCTGCGCGTGCGCGGCGATCACGCTCCACCAGCCGCCGTCTTCGTGCAGCCAGTAATTGTCGGCGAACCAGTGGAAGCACTGAAACATCACATCGTAGCTGGGGGCGGAGTCTATGCGCTTTTGCGCTGGCGGGGTGAAAACAGAATCGTCATACATCTTGTCGGCCTTCTGCCACTCGTCATACGCCGCGGCGGCTTCGTCCGCCTCGCTGAAACACGGCGGCGTCTGGCCCAGCACACAGGCCGCAACGGTGGAAGCATCTACGGAATACGCAGTAGCCACTACTGGCGCGGATGGCGCGGCAACGGCAACACCCGCCGCAGTTTTTTGCAACTGGTTGAACACGGGCTTATCGGTATCGGCGGCAAAAGCTGCCGCACAGCAGGTTAAAAGCAGGAGTGTCCAGCCGGCTTTTTGCATGTTATAGGGCTCCCTGTTAATCGCAAAACGAAACTTGCGGCGCGCTGTCCGCAATACGGCTACTGTTCTAGTCTAGATTTGCCATCTGCGGTTGTCAAGGGTCCTTGGTCTTATGCGCCGCCACCCAGGCAAGACTTTCTTTTGCCGGGCCGAAATCAGGATCCAGTTGAAGGGCAAGATGGAAATCTTTTTCCGCGCCGGCTATATCGCCGCATAAAACCTTGCTTACGCCCAAATCCGAGCGCATCTTGGCGTCTTGAGGATGAGCCCGTACCAGCAAGCCCAGCAGCACTTCACTCAAGCGCGGATACCCCCCCTCCTGAAGCTTCATGGCCGCAAGGTAAATGCCGCTTACCTCCTCAAAATCCCGGCCCAGCAATAGCGGTTCGGCCCCGGAAATACTGATGCATGGAGAAAGCTGGCGTTCCATTCGGGCCGCGACATCTTTATATTTTTCTAAATGCAGCTGCGGCAAATCAACAACCCCGCTCGCCAGCCATTCGCCATACAGGGCCTTTTCATGCGCGTTGAAATGCCTGAAAATAACAGTATCGCCAGACATATACTTGCGGTAATAACGCCTGCATCCGTCATAATCGCCGCGAGACGAGCTTTCGAGCATTTCCGCAAGACGGAAATCAAGCCCCCTCACGGCACGAGCCACAAGAGTATCATGCCGGGCCGACAACACCAGTCTGTATATATCGCGCATCTCTATGGAACCGTCGGTCAAGGCGGGTTTGAGAATAATGGTTTTCCCCGCCGCCTCCGCAGCCATGCGCATATCTCCGTCGTAAATTCCTTTAAAAACGCATCTTTTCCACAGCCAATAATCCCGGCTGCCGAGGGCCTGCGAGACAATATCCCCGTCATCTCTTGCGGCCCGCACCGGATATGCCGCAAGCAGCGCCATGGTAAACAGCGCGCAGGCAAAAACAACCGCGCACGGCACAGCCGCCAGACCGCTCAAAACCTGTGGTCCGGAAGCCATCCAACCGACAGAGAAAACCGCCGCAAGCGGCACGCAAACCAGCCATAACGGTATGAAGTAGCGCGGCTCAATAGCCATCAGACAATGCATCACGAGAAGATACCCCGCCAGCAACGCCAGTATTCTGGCTGCTGGATTCTTCCTGCACAGAAGCGCGCCGGCAAAAGCACACACAAGCAATACCGGATGCAACAAGAAAACCTCGCCCGTTCTGTCCGCCACGGCCTGCATGTATACAGCGGGATGGGAACAAACCTGTCGCAACGCCCAGAACAAAACGCTGTCTCCAGTATGGAAACCGCGCAGACGCGCGATCACGCTATAATTCATTTCGGCGGTACCCACCATACCCACCGCCCCTGCTATTATATTGGCGGCGGCCCGTCCGCGCTCAAACAACACCCAATCGCCGGTGACAAGCCGGACGTATACTATCCACGGCAGCAGCATCAGATATGGGATATAGAGCGTCGGCAGCATTCCTTTCAGGCAGGCGCGGCGACCGCCTTCGGGAGCCGTCAAAAGCCTGTATCCAACCCAAAAAAACGGGAAGAGCGCCATGGTGCTTCGTACAAGAAAACCGCAACCCAGCATGACTCCGGCGGCGATCTTTGCAAACATCGAAGGCCGCATTTCGTCCAGCGCGCCGTAAAAAGCGAAACCGAGCACGGTTATGGCAAGAAGCCGTTGTTCCAAATCCCCGTACATATCGAAACCTGCGAAATATATGCAGGCCAGCAATACCGCCAAAACCCCCGCCTTGCGCGAATGCATCAGGGCCGACAAAGCATAAACTAATGACAAAAGACACAGGTATCCTCCCATATGCAGCAGGAATTGCGTCTCGAGCGAGCAGCGCTCCATTAGCACATTTACGGTGTCGGTTAGCGGCATGCAAAACGACAGGGCACATTTAAAGCCATAAAACAGATATGACCCTATGCTTTCGCTAGAGTGCTCCTGATACTCCGGAAAATCCGGGCTGAACGCAAGAAATACGGAAAACGCCGCGCAGATCCAGAAAATTCTTATCAGCGCGGAGCAGCGCTCCGTCCATCCATAGCGCAGCAGCGCCGAGTCCAGTGCAGCCCCGACGCGACAACGCAGGCCGGCAGGAAAATTTATTTTATGTTCGTTTATCTCTGACATCCGCAGCTTGCCCCCTGAAAGCGAAGTCATTTCATTTAATAACAATAGCACAGCATGTGCAAGAAGGCAGGACTTTTACCACACGATAAAATTAGGATAGAATCTAAGCGAATGTGTTTGCGCACATAAAACCAAAGGGGTGCGTTGCATTATGAGAAAACTGTTTACAATCATGCTGTGCTGTCTGACCGCCGCCACAGCAAAAGCGGAACCCAGACACAATCTGCTCGAATATTTCACCGCGCAGGCGCAAAAAGACCCGGCCTATACCGGTACGGAACGCGATCAATTGCTGGATGCACTAAAACAGACTTACGCAGGCTACATGACCGACGTGCTTGACGCGCAGAAGCTTTCCGCAGCGCAAACGGCATGGGGAATAATAACGGAAGGCTCTTTCGACGGAACGGATGTGCAGCGCGAAGCGGAAGTATCGTTCGCGGGTTACAAAGCCGTGCGCCACGGTTCCGCGCCGGAAGTGGCAAGCGGAGTGGCGCTCTACGGCTACCGGAAGAAAATAGACGCCGACACGATTTCGCTCTGGGCCGAGGGCTACAACCTGATGACGCAAAACGGCATAGCGGACGATGTGGCCGCCGACCTTATACGCAACGCCGTGGAAAACGACTGGGATTCCCATACTTTCAACATCATTAAATGGGAACTCGTAAACGGAGTAAAAAAAGACGGTTTCGACCAGCGCAAATACGCGGCATATCTTTTCGGCAACATGCCGCAGTACCGCGACCGTCCCGGCACTCTGGCAAGCACAGCAAACGCCTATTTCGCGGACTCAAAACGCGCGGGGAAAGAACCTAAATTGCCTGCATACAACGGCGCTTTTCGCGGCTGGCAGGAAATGAAATCTCAGGAGCAGCCTCACCAGAAACCGGGGCACAAAACCGGCAAGACATCACAGCAGAACAAAACCGCTCCCGGAACCGCACCGGGAAAACCATCCGCCTCCAATCAGGAAAACCCCGAACAAAAATCACCGCAGGAAGAAACATTATCGTCAGGCATGGCGGAACTCTGGCCTGGACTTAATAAATCGGCCCGCTCCTATCTCGGCACGCCTTATGTCTGGGGCGGAGTTACGCACAACGGAATCGACTGCTCCGGACTGACACAAAACACATATGCTGAAAACGGCGTGCGCATACCGCGCGTCAGCCGCGACCAGTACAAAACCGGCTATAGCGAGGATTACGCGAACCTCAAAAAAGGCGATCTGGTATTTTTCAACACGGAAGGCAACGGGGTATCGCATGTGGCGATGGTAATAAATACCGGCGGCGAAGCGCCGGAAATAATACACGCATCTTCCTCCAAAGGCGTCATAATAGTGAGCCTGGGAGGCAAATATTTCAAGGAACGCTATGTGGGAGCAAAACGCATAATACGGTGATTTTGCCGGCACAAAAAAATCCCCGCCGCACTATTGCGGCGGGGATTTTATTTTTCGCAATTTTTACCAGACTATCGCCGAGGCGTCATTGCCGGTTTGCGCTTCCTCTATCATATGCTCGGAAAGCAGGTTCCAGCTGAGGAAATTTCCGGCCGAGGTGGGCTCGCCGGTCTCCGGATTATATGTTTCGTTCATGCCGCCGGTCTTGTTGAGGTCGGCGGTCAGCAGGCCGACGACTTTATCGGCAAGCTCCGCCGCCTCTTTTTTGTAGCCGTAATTGTACAGGCCGTGCATCAGCATATAGCTTGAAACCACCCATACCGGCCCGCGCCAGTAGCCGTTTTTGGCGTCGTAGAGAGGCTCGTCTGCGGACAGAGTGCGCAGTCCTTTTTCGGCCCAGAATTCCCTGGTATTAAGCACATGTCCGTCGATGAGGCGCTTTGCCTGCTCCGGCGAGGCTATGCCGGCCCACAACGGCGTCAGATTGGTCCATTCCTTTATTTTCACCATCCCGCCGGTGCGCGAGTCGATATTGTAAAACATCCCGTCCTTGTCGTTCCACATCCTGGAAGCGACGAGTTTTTTAAGATCTACGGCTTTTGAGGCATACAGCGCGGCATCGTCCTTTTTGCCGAGACGTTCCGCAAGAACCGTCATGGCCAGATATTCGCGGTATATGTAGCACTGCAAATCCACACCCTCGGTTACCAGCGACGGTTTGTCGGAAACTACCGGGCTGTTGTCTATGCCGCTTTCGACGCCGTTGTACCAGACGAAAAGCCCGTCGGCCGACTTGCGGTTGTTCTCCCAGAAGGAAAGCATGGCGGCGAGCTTGTCGTAATTGCTCTCCCATTTTCCGCCGGTGCTTTTTTCAAGCAGCCACGAGACGTCGCCCATAGTGCGCGATGCCCGCAGCGCGGCCTGCGCCATGAAAGGCTTGCACATCTCCGGCAGCGACCAGAGCGCGTCGGTCGCTATTTCGCGCGGCGTGTAGCCGTGCCAGTCCGCGCTTTCGTCCACGTACTCCAGAAAATCCTGGACCGAAGAAGCGACCGGCTTGCCTACGCCGTCGTAACTGAGCGCTACGCCCATGAAATACATATCCCAGTCGAAGAGATGCGTATACGGCCCGTCCGGCACCAGGTACTGCCGTTTGAGCATTCCGTTGGGCGGTTTTATCACTTTCTGTTTAAAGCCCTTGCTGTTGAAAAAATCCTGCAACGTGCGCTGCTGCGCGGCGCAGGGCAGTGCAACAAGTACCAGAAGTAACGCTGCTGCAAGTTTCATTATCCCCTCCCTTTGAGGTTAATTACAAAACGGATATCAGAGAGCCGATGTGTTTATGTGGAAAAAACGGTTGAGCCCGGCGCCAAGCAGATAGGTTGCTACGGCGGTGCCGGTCATGAGCAGCGCGGCCTCGACAAGCTCGGGAACAAATTTGCGTTCAAAAACGACGGCGCTGTAATAGGTCAGCGCGGCCAGAAGCCCGAACCCGGCCAGCGTGGACGCGGCGAAGGCAAAAAACATCCCGTTTATCAAAAAATACGGCAGCGCCAGCAGCAGCACTGCTATAAGATACGCTATCCCGGTGGAAGCCGCGGCGGCGGCCGGAGAGGACTGCGCGTTCTGTTTGGACTGGAGATAGGCCGCAGAGCCCATGGATATCGCCGCCGCAAAACCGACTATAAGGCTTGATATCCCGGCTGCGCGCGTGGAGCCGGTGACGCCCAGAAAACCTGCGTTGACGCCCGTAAGCTCCACAATAGCGTCGGCAAGACCCAGCGCTATAAAACCGACATACTCCAGGCGCTTGTCCTTGATGCGCTCAACAAGCGCGGCGGCATGGCCGTGTTCCTCGTCTATGATAGCCCGAAAGCGCGACTGATACGGCTCCGGCATGGCGGGGAGCATTTTGTTTTCGTAAGTTTCTATCGTCTCATGCTCGCCGCGCTCGAAAAGTTTTATCGTGAAAGTGAGCCCCAGCGCCCTGCGCAGGAAAGGCACCATTTTAAGCGCCCATGCGGATGGACGCACATCTCCGCCGCCGGCCAGTTCGCGCCAGAACATGCTGTGCGCTTTTTCCTGCTCGGCAAGCCGTGAAAGCAGCTCACGGTTGGCGGCGTCCGGCTCGCTGCCGGAGAGATGCCGGTAAACCAGCGAATCCGTCAGTTCGTGCGCCGCGTTATGGATGCAGTCCTGCTGCGATATGGTCATGATATCTGGGAACCGCACTTGATGCAGAAGGCGGCGTCCGGCTTGTTTTCTATGCCGCAGCGCGGGCATTTTTTGGGAACCAGGCTGGCGCCGCAGTTTGTGCAGAATTTGTCGCCGTCGCCCACTATTTCGCCGCACTGGTGGCAGCGCGGCACGGCAAGCTGATAACCGCATTTGCCGCAGTACTTGCCGCCTTTCACCGCAGCGCCGCAGTTGGGGCACAGATCCGCGCCGCCGCGCAGCACCGCATGCGAGTCGGCGCCGTATTTCATCGTGCGTATCCAGTTGACATCGCTGGTTGTTATGTGGCGGACAAGCCAGTCAAGGATGTGCTGGTGTATTTCCGCTGTTATTTCCGGGGTGACTTTGCGATACTTGACGCGGTCGTACATTTCCTGGAATTTGGCCCGGAAATAGTCGTGCTGCGCCTGATGAATAGAAATCTCGTGAAAATTAATCGAGATGAAAAGCTTTTCTTCGGCCACGAAATGCAGCCTTACGAATTTTTCCACGACATCTAAAAACTTTCGCGCGCTTTCGTCGTATTCCTCGTCCGTAAGCGCCTTGGTATAGTCGGTAACGCCATCAAAAAAATTTTTACACGTCGAATCCAGTTCATCTATGCCAGTGGCAAGAAACTCGTTCCAGTAGCCGGACACAATGTCCCCCTTAGAGCCTGTCTAAAGTCTCCCGATTCGGCTGCAAAAGTCGCTTTTGCTTCCGGTCAAGCCCATAGGGCTTGCCTTCAGCCACGCCTCGGCGTTTTGTTTCATCAAAACGCCTCCGGCC
>Ga0326728_10005218_pt1 | contig 37021 bp, 36 predicted proteins | sample MB3enrmetagenome_FD_207602 | JGI IMG/M metagenome (GOLD analysis project Ga0326728, IMG submission 207602) | Lab enriched peat soil microbial communities from McLean, Ithaca, NY, United States - MB31MN | ecosystem: Environmental > Terrestrial > Soil > Wetlands > Peat | place: USA: New York...
GACCCGCGTCTTCGAGGATATGCAATCCTACCCTGAGCTGATCCGACCCCGTCTCCTGCCTTTTTGTTAATCATGTCCCTTTATTTATGCGCGGATGTATAGCAAAGGCTAAAGGTTAAAGGCTAAAGGATAGAGTATAGGCCGACCACCCACGCTGCGCGCATAGGCGGTCTGCGCCACTTTATCCTTTAACCTTTACCCTTTAACCTTTCTCCTTTACCCTTTACCCTTTGCACCTTATCAATTATCATTTTCTCGTGTCGCGAGACCCGTATCCCGAGTGTTGAAATGGAAAATGCCAACGATAAACCCAAAGTTGCTGAGGTCCGAGAGAAATCCCAGCTAATGTCGGGTTCGGAAATTGACCGCACGCTGGTGCGGCTGGCCAATGAAATCCTGGAACGCAACAACGGCCTGGCAGGCGTTGTTCTGGTCGGGATCCGGCGGCGAGGAGTTCCCTTGGCGGAGCGTCTGGCCAAGAAGATGATGGAAATCGAAAAGACCGCTCCCCCGGTGGAGAAACTCGACATTACCTTCTACCGCGACGACCTCTCGACCGTCGCACAGAAACCGGTAGTCCAGGAGATACCGTCGTCATTTACCGTGGAGGGCAAGGCGGCGATCCTGGTGGATGACGTCCTTTACACCGGCCGCACCACGCGGGCCGCACTGGAGGCCCTGCTCGATCACGGACGGCCACAACGCGTGGACTTGTGCGTGCTCATTGACCGCGGCCATCGTGAGTTGCCCATTCAAGCCAACTACGTGGGACGGGTTATACAAACCTCCGACACGGAAGTGATTGAAGTACGCCTGCGCGAAATCGACAACCAAGAGAAAGTGATGCTCTGCGAGCGCGTGGTGTAGCCGGGATATTTCCCCCCGCGGGGGGAAAGGAATCGCACGCGGCAGCCAGCGTGTACCCGCCCGGACCCGGGCTTACACCCGCAATCCTTGGCCGCCCAGCATGAGAAACATTTAACTCATGTTCCCGCCGCCTCCGCCGATAACAGAGATTGAACATCATGTGCCCGAGTGCGCTGGCCAGTGGGGGTAGGAGGGGGAGGCATCCCCAGGGGCGCGCGGCGGAAACCTTCTGGTCGAGGAGTAACTTCAATGCAGGATAAATCGTTTAAAGCCACGACGATCGTAACGCCGGATGTATCCAATCGGCTGGTATTGGAAGCAGCCTTTAACAGTTGGGCGGAGGAGACCAAGCCCGCCAGCATCCTTCACGTTCATTACTATCACGATATGGAAGCCCACGTTCGGGGCTATCAGGTGGTTTACGAAGAACCGTGGACGCCCTATCTGCTGTCCGAAACACCCCGTGAGGAAGAGAGTGCCCGTATGGTGGTTTAAAAGAAATAGAGTCTCGGCTATGACCCTCCTCGTGTCCTGGTCCGGGGCACCGGCAGGCCCGTGGCGGCCGGACGCGAGGGGGCATAGCCGGCCGTGGCGCTGTCGGACGCGCTTGGCCGTGGGGCACGCGGCGGGTGCGACTGCAAGTAGGTGGCGCGTCATGGCACGCACGCGGCGGACGCTCAGGTTCGCCGCGCGCATTTGATTGTCCTCGAGGCGACCAGCCGGGAGCGTCACCCCCCATTAACTCGCGGCATAAAACCCCCACTGTCGTTCTGAGAACTACCAAGCGCGCATCGGGATGATTCCCACCGGCTTCTGAGTGAGAGTACAATCCTCCTTGCCATGAAGCCAAAAATTCTTGTTACCTGTTGTGTTCTTGCTGCGGCGATGGGAGTAGTTCAATTCCTCCCTGCCCAAACGCTTACGGAAAGCGAAATCCTCAGCCAAGCCGACGCACGCATTCAGAAGTACCGTACCGGTGACGCCCAACTGCGTCTCGTGACCCCCGGGGGGAAGGCGCTCAAGAAAGGGAGGCTCGTCACGATCGAGCAGACGCGCCACAGCTTTCTGTTCGGCTGCAATATCTTCATGCTGGCCAAGTGCAAGACAGCCGCAGAAAACGACGCGTACGGAAAGGAATTTTCCGACCTGCTCAATTACGCCACCGTGCCTTTTTATTGGTGGGAATATGAGCGCGAGGCGGGGGATCCCAACTATGCGGGCACCGAGCGTGTAGCGGCCTGGTGCGCGACTCATCACGTCACCATGAAGGGGCATCCGCTGGCCTGGAACTATGTGGATCCTTCCTGGCTCCCTTCCGACCCCGCCGAGGTCATGCGGTTGCAGATGCAGCGTATCACCGACATTGTGGGAAGGTTTAGGGGCCAAATCAATTTCTTTGACGTCGTCAACGAGGCCACGAATTTCGCCCGCGAAGATCCGCTCCAACACGCGCCCAAGTTGACCGCCGGCATCGAGCAAATGGGCGTGCAAGACTACCTGCGCACGGCATTCAACCACGCACGCGAAGCCAATCCGCAAGCCACGCTGGTGATCAACGATTACATCACCACAGATGAGTACCTGCAAAAGGTGATCTCGCAATTAATGGACGCTTCCGGGCAGCCGCTTTTTGACGTGATCGGCATCCAATGCCATCAGCATTCAGGGGTCTGGTCCGCGCAGAAGACCTGGGACATCTGCGAGCGTTTTGCCAAAGTGGGTAAGCCCTTGCACTTTACGGAAGCCACCATTCTTTCCGGCCCACCGGGTTGGGAATTGAAGAAGAAGCACCCCCAGGCCGACTGGGCGACCACGCCGGAAGGAGAGCAGCGGCAGGCGGAAGAGGTCGCGCGGTTCTATACCGTCCTTTTCAGCCATCCTGCCGTGCAGGCGATCACCTGGTGGGACTTCTCCGACCAGGGAGCGTGGCAGCAAGCCCCCGCCGGACTGGTACGCGCCGACATGACGCCCAAGCCCGCTTATGATGCCTTGATGAAGCTTATCAAGGACCGATGGTGGACCCGCGCGGAAGCCCGCGTGTCGCGCCAGGGGACCGCGCAGTTTCACGGCTTCTACGGCGACTACCAAGTGAGCGTGAAGGATCACGGGCGGGAACTTACCGGAACCTTTACGTTTAATTCCCAGTCCGCACAACCGATCGAAGTCAAGCTGAACTGAAGCGCGACCGGCTGGGAATGAAAGTGGGGAATGGACCCGCGCAGGGTGGTCATCAGAAAGGCAGGGCGGATGGCGTTGGCGAGCGGCAGTTCAAAGCTCCGGGAGCAGGGAAGGGGATGCGAGCCGCTGGTTTTATCGGGCGGCCGCGACGGCGACCAGGAGGCCAATTGAAACACCTCCAATAACGAGTCACAAAATCTTCCGGGCGCGGGCTAGATTCTTGTCGAACGCCTCGCCCCGTGTCTCGAGGTTATCAACTGGCCGTATGGATTCCACCTCTTCGAACTGCACGAGGCGTTTAATCAACCGGTTATGACTGACAGTCCGAAGCATGAAACCTCCCTCGCGCAATTCGCCCAGCCGGCCACGCATCATCCCGCCATCAGAGAGTTGGACTTCAATAAATGTACCTTCGGGAATTGCAACACGCGCGACTTCGCTTCATCGCCCGGGGCGGCGCTTTGCTGGGCAGAAGAAGTTGGCGGCACTTCTTCTTGAGAAAAAGCGGTTGTGGCGCTCTGAACGATAACTATCGCGACGAGGACGAGGAACAGAAGCCGCTTCGGCAGCCTCTGTCCCGAAGCCATCGAGCAATGCCGGATTGTTCTTGTCAGTTTCATAGATCCTCCTCTTGGTTTTTGAGAAAGGCACCGGTCAAAACTTATGCTCAGGTCGGGGCAAGCCTCGGCCCAAACCTCCCGCTAGTGGAAATTATTGAAAATAGGTGTGATATTGGCAGACTAGTGAGCTAGCCACCACGACTTGCCGCAAGCAAAACCTGACGGTGGGCCAGCGTCTGTCAGAAATTCATGGCGGACGGCGCCGCTGAAGCGATGGGCGCCGGGAACGCTTCGACGACGGCCATTAAGCCTCCAACCATCCCCAGCCAGATCAAAGCACTCTGTATTGACTTTAATGGCGTGAATGGGAAGTTCGCGCCGCTAGGTCATTGGGCTGACGCGTCGACTTGCGAGCACGTGGCCTGGTGAGAGGAGCCGGGCGCAAATGTGATTCAGATCTTTGCGGCTTCGTGCAACGGCTATGCCTGGTACAAACGTGGCACGGTGCCAGCGCAAAAGGGGAAGGACCACCGCTCGACTAACAACTACAACATCGCCGCGTCGGTTCTACGGGGGGATCCCCATGGACGCCGTTACCCAATGAAATCCGCAGGCGCTACGCTGCCCGGCATGCGCGCGGGGTTACATACTCCATCGGCCTGCCCATCCCGGTGCTACAATCTTCGCAGACGGGACACATTCATGCATCGTCGGCCTGACATGTACACACGCTGGTCGCTCGAAATGCGATCCAAAGAGTATTTTCACGCCGGCCAGCGCGTGGGGGTGGCGGTTTCGGGCGGACCGGACTCCGTATTGCTTCTGCACTTCATGAAAACGCTGGCGCGCGAAGTGGGGCTCACCCTGACGGTGGTGCATTTCAATCACCACTTGCGCGGAGCGGAATCGGACGGCGATGAAGCTTTTGTGCGCGACCTGGCTACATCTCTCCAGATGGAGTACCTGCGGGGCGAGGCGGAGGTGGGGCGCGTGGCGCGCGAGCGCCGCCGCAATCTGGAGGCCGTGGCGCGCGAATTGCGCTACCGTTTCTTCTTCTCGCTGGTTGACCAAGGCCGCCTGGACCGCGTGGCCACCGCGCATACCGCCAACGACCAGACGGAAACCGTGTTGATGCGGCTGCTGCGCGGCACGGGGACGCGGGGCTTGGGGGGGATCTATCCGGTGCTCGAGGGCAAAGTCGTTCGCCCTTTCTTAGGCCTGATGCGTACGGAGGTGATGCAGGAAATTGCCGCGCGGGGAATCCCCTACCGGGTGGATTCCTCGAACCTCAATACCCGCCTGCTACGGAACAAAGTCCGCCTGGAGCTGCTGCCGTTGCTGGCGAAAGAATACAATCCGGAAATTATCCCCCTCCTCAATCATCTTGCCGATCGCGCCCGCGACGACGAAGCGTGCCTGGAGCGCATGGCGCGAGAGCGGGCGCATCCCTGGCGGGTACGCGAGGGGAGGGAAGAGCGCATCCCCATTCGCGCCCTGTTGGAATTCCCTCCCGCCCTGGCCCGGCGCGTTTTGCGGCAGATGCTGCAAATGGTGCGGGGCTCGTCGCACGGACTCGCGCACGCGCACATCGAAGCGTTGCGCCGATTTGCCGCCGAGGCGCAAAGCGGAAAAATGCAAACCCTGCCCGGCGGCGCACTCGCCCGCAAAGAGTTTTCCTGGCTGGTGATAGGCCCCACGACTAGTCAGCACGGCGGCGAGGAGTTTTCCTACCCGGTCTCCTTCCCGGGAGAATTGGCGGTCCGCGAGCTGGGGTGTAAATTCCATTTTAAAATACTTAACCGCGACGACCCCGGCAAGGCGTATAATCTAAGTAAGCTCGTAGGCCTTGACCCGCAAAAGTTGCGCGGAGAACTGGTTTTGCGCAAATGGCGGGCGGGGGATAGTTTTTGTCCTATGGGAAGCCGCGGGATTCGCAAACTAAAGGAGCTTTTTCGCGAGCGAAAGATCCCGGAAGTCCAGCGTAAGGGCTGGCCCATTTTGCTTTGTGCGGGCCAAATTGTGTGGGTTCGAGGTTTCCCGCCGGGCAGGGGCGTCGCTGCAACGGACCAGAGCCAGCAGGTGCTCATCGTAGAAGAGGAACCTATGCGGCCACAATAGGCCGCCCGGAAAAAGCCCAGATGAAAAAAAGCGCTGCCTCCACAAGCAAAAAGCAAAGCGCGACGATTCGTGCCGCCGGCTCCGGGGCACGCCTCAAGCTCGTCCTCAGCGAAAAGGAGATCCGCAAGCGAGTGCGCGACATGGCCAAGCAGATCAATCGGGATTACGCCGGCAAGACCCTCCATGTCGTGGGCGTTCTTGAGGACTGCTTCGTTTTCATGGCGGACTTGGTGCGCGCCCTGACGATTCCGGTGACCTGCTCTTTTGTCCGGTCGCAGGTGCGCGACAGCACTTCCGGCGCGGTGGCCATGCGGGAGATTATGTACATCCCTCCTGTCGATGCGGCGGGTAAGGAGTTGCTGATCGTGCAGGGCGTCCTGCAATCGGGGATAACGCTCGACCATCTGTGCCGAACCCTGCTGGCGCAGCGGCCCACCTCGCTGCATACGGCCACTTTGCTCGACAAAGTTGACGAGCGAAAAACCGACGTTTCGGTGGATTACGCGGGCTTTAAGCTTTCCGGCCGGTTCCTGGTCGGCTATGGACTGGGCTTGGGAGAGCGATATCGTAACTTGCCGTTCCTCGCCAGGGTGGCATGATAAGGCGGAGGGTGGAGCGGAGCGGCATTGGCGAGCATCTAATTTAAGGGAGTTTAGAACCCAGAGGCTGGCGATTCGGGGGGCTTGAGGAGGACGGGCCGTGAACTCGGCGGTAAAGAACATTATCTTTTGGGTGGTGATGGCTGTCACCGCTCTGTTGATCTGGGCAGTGGTAAAGTCGAGCACCGGCGAACACGTTGCGGACTTGACCTTCACAGATTTCACCACACGTGTCAACAAAGGCGAAATCCGCGACGTGACCATCACGGGCGGCGACGTCACGGGTACTTTCAACAAAGACAATTCACACTTCCGGACCACGATCCCCTCGAACTACCCCGATCTTTACAAGGCCCTTCAAGAGAAGAATGTAAACGTTACAATCAAGGACAGTTCTGGATCGTCCTGGATGACCTGGCTCGCCAACGGATTGCCTTTGATTCTGATCTTGGGGATCTGGATTTTCATCATGCGCCAGATGCAGTCGGGAGGTAACAAGGCGTTGTCCTTCGGCAAGAGCCGTGCCCGGCTGCTTTCCAGCCAACAGAAGAAAGTCACCTTTAAGGACGTGGCGGGCGTGGAAGAGGCCAAGGAAGAGTTGCAGGAAATCATTGAGTTCCTGCGCGAGCCGCAAAAATTCCAGAAGCTGGGCGGACGCATTCCCAAGGGCGTGTTGCTGGTGGGCCCTCCCGGAACCGGCAAGACTTTGCTGGCGCGGGCCATCGCCGGCGAGGCTAACGTTCCCTTTTTCTCGATCTCCGGCTCCGACTTTGTCGAGATGTTCGTGGGCGTAGGCGCCTCGCGTGTGCGCGACCTGTTCGAGCAGGGCAAGAAGAACGCTCCCTGCATCATTTTCATCGATGAAATCGACGCCGTGGGACGCCATCGCGGCGCGGGCTTGGGCGGCGGACACGACGAGCGCGAGCAGACGCTGAACCAGTTGTTGGTAGAAATGGACGGCTTCGAGTCGAACGAAGGAGTCATCCTGATTGCCGCCACCAACCGTCCCGATGTCCTGGACCCCGCACTGCTGCGTCCCGGACGCTTCGACCGTCGCGTGGTGGTGCCACGGCCTGACGTGGGTGGGCGCGAAGCGATCCTCAAGGTCCACACCAAAAAGATTCCTCTGGCCGAGGACGTTGATATCTCCGTCCTGGCGCGCGGTACGCCGGGCTTTTCCGGCGCCGATCTGGCGAATCTCATCAACGAAGGGGCCTTGCTCGCGGCCCGCCAGAATCGCAAGACCGTCATGATGATGGACTTTGAAACCTCCAAGGACAAAGTCCTCATGGGCGCCGAGCGCAAGTCCATGATTCTTTCCGAAGAGGAGAAGCGCAACACCGCTTACCACGAAGCCGGGCACGCGCTGGTCGCCTCCGTGGTTCCCTACGCCGACCCGCTGCACAAGGTCACCATCATTCCGCGCGGCATGGCCTTGGGCGTCACCATGCAACTGCCGATCGACGACAAGCACACTTACACACGCGATTATCTCGAGACGCAGCTCGCCATCATGATGGGCGGCCGCGCTGCCGAAGAGATCTTCCTCAACCACATCACCACCGGGGCTGGCAACGACATTGAGCAGGCCACCGAGGTCGCGCGGCGCATGGTTTGCGAGTGGGGCATGTCGGATCTTGGGCCGCTCGCGTATGGCAAGAACCAGCAGGAAATTTTCCTGGGACGTGACCTCACCACGCAGCGTGACTTCAGCGAGGACACCGCCATCAAGATTGACCAGGAAGTGAAGAAATTCGTTGGCACCGGCTACGCACGCGCTCACGAGGTCCTCATCACGAACCGCGAAGCCCTGGTGCGCATCGCGGAGGCCCTGCTCGAGCGCGAAGTTTTGGACGCCAGCGAAGTAAAACTCTTGATCGAAGGCAAGTCGCTGCCGGAATTCGTCCGCTCCAAACCGCAACCTCCGCCTTCTGAAACCGTGCAGGTGCTCAAACCGCAGCCCTCACCACCCTCCGCCCTACCGCCCCGCGAGCGCCCGCAACCAGCCTGAGCGAGGGAAGAGACGAAAACCGAAATTCGCAAAGCGAAGTTCGCCCCGAGCTTCGTGTTCCCAGTTTCGGTCACGCCCTGCGGCGTACCGCCTGACGGCGGAAGGCTTCCACCTCGCCGCGACATGCGCGAAGGGCAAGGCGGTCAAGACTCCCCTGCTCCCCGGATTTTCTCTGGCCGTCGGCTCAATTTTCAAACCCTAAACCTGTCCCCACCTGCTGGTTGACTGCTGCACTTCTTTTCCCGCGCAATTTCACCCCCGCCGAACTATACTCTTGGGAAATCAGCAGGCTGCAATAACCCATTACGGAGGATGCGGATGAATTCGTTTATGGCGGAGCTTGTGGGTACAATGCTCTTGATCATTTTGGGGGATGGAGTGGTTGCCGCGGTGGTTTTGAACAAAACCAAAGCTCAGAACTCCGGCTGGATGGTGATTACGACGGCCTGGGGACTGGCGGTGGCGATGGCCGTGTACGCTGTGGGGCGCATCAGCGGCGCACACATCAATCCTGCCATCACCCTGGGCTTGGCGGCGATTGGCAAGTTCCCGTGGAGCGAAGTTCCCAAGTACCTGGCGGCACAATTCCTGGGAGCTTTCCTCGGCGCGATCGTGGTGTGGCTCGCTTATCTTGCGCATTGGCCCGTGACGGAAGATCAGGGCGCGAAACTCGGGGTCTTCTCCACTATCCCGGCCATTCGCAAGCTGCACTTGAATCTGCTCACCGAAATCATCGGAACGTTTGTCCTGATGTTTGGCGTGCTCGCCATCGCGGCCAACACTGCCCCCGCGCAAAGCGGCGTCACTCCCCTGCTGATCGGATTTCTCGTTTGGTCGATCGGGCTTTCGCTCGGCGCGCCCACCGGGTACGCCATCAACCCCGCGCGCGACCTTGCGCCGCGCCTCGCTCACGCGCTGCTGCCCATCGCGGGCAAAGGTGGCTCGGACTGGGGCTATTCCTGGGTGCCGGTTGTGGGACCGGTCATCGGCGGCATCCTGGGGGCGGTTGCGTATGTAGGGATATTCAAAACCTAAGTTAGATGCTGTCCTTGGTCCGTGGCCAGTTGTCCGTCGTCCGTTGTCACCTGCGCATGACCAGCGATCAGCTAGGGGCAATGGCCAGACTGGGCTCGTCTCGCAAGAGGGGGTCCGCATCCAAAACCGCAGTGGGCTGTGGCCACGGATAACGGACAACTGACAACGGACTACGGACAACGGACATCCTCCCGCTTGACTATGAACCATCGCCCAGAATTCGAAATCAAAATCAGTGGCCGCAAGGTCGCGATGGGAAATCGCACCCTCATCATGGGCGTGCTCAACGTCACTCCGGATTCTTTCTCCGATGGCGGGCGCTACCTCGACCCGGTTCGCGCCGTCCAGCGCGGAGTGGAGCTTGCGCGCCAGGGGGCTGACTGGATCGACGTGGGCGGCGAGTCCACGCGGCCAGGATCGCAACCCGTTGCTGCCGAGGAAGAGCTTCGGCGAGTGCTTCCGGTTATCCGTGGTTTGCGCCAGAAGCTACGTGACGTTCCCATCTCCATTGACACCACCAAGGCGGAGGTTGCGGAGCAAGCTCTTCGCGTGGGCGCCGATATTCTGAATGACGTCAGTGGCCTGCGTTTTGACCTGCGTCTCGCGGAGGTGGCGCACCGGCACCGCGCGCCGCTCGTCCTGATGCACCTGCGCGGCAGGCCCGTGACGATGCAGCGCCAGCCCTTCCCACGCAACATTTGGCGCTCGCTCGCCAACGGCTTTGAAACCTCCATCCGTCGCGCCCTCACCGCCGGGGTGGAACGGTCGCAGCTCATCCTCGATCCTGGCTTTGGCTTCGGCAAATCGCGCCGGCAAAATTATGAGATTCTCGCCGGGCTCGATAGACTTCAGCATTTCCACCTTCCCCTTCTTATTGGCGCCTCGCGCAAATCTTTCGTGCAAGCCATCGTCGCAGGCGAAGGGCTCGATCCTACACCCGCCCAGCGCCCCGGCGCTCATTACTGGCCGATCGCAGGGTCACACCGCAATGAATCGGCGCGCCGCAACTCACGCAAAGAAAACTCTGCTTTGCTCCTGACCGGTGACGCCGCCGTCGTGGTCGCCGCCATCCTGGACGGCGCTCATATCGTGCGTGTCCACGATCCCGGAGCCATCCTTCCCGCCGTGCGCGTTGCCGACGCCTTGCTCGCCGCGCTTCGTTCGCACGCACTCGGCTCCGTTAAAGTCGCGGGTGTCGCATACCTCCAGGGCCATGAATACATCACCCGCGAAGAGACTTCCTCACCCACCGCCTTGCGGTGGGTGAGGGGTCCTTTTCAATCCCATTGGACTTTGATGGAGTTCTGAGCTTCCACAGCTCAACTTTCCGTTCATAGCGCGGGTCGAGTATCATTCGGATATGCCCCTGGCACGGTGTTCGCAATTCCCGCGATCTCTCTTCCTGGCCGTCCTGCTGGCAGGGGCGCTCGCTGCGGCGTGGGGAGGCCCGCGGCCAGCGCCGGAGGAAACGGCCGGACCGCCGCCCGTCATCCTCATTTCCGTCGACACGCTACGCGCCGACCATCTCAGTTGTTACGGCTACTCGCGCCTGCGAACGCCGCACATCGACTCGCTCGAGCGCGGCGGCACGCTCTTCGCCGAGATCAGCAGTCAGGCCCCCATTACCTTGCCTTCGCACGTGTCGCTGTTCACCTCCACCTATCCCTTTGCGAACGGCGTCCGGGAGAACGCCCAGGTCTTGCCGCCCGGAGCCGTGACTCTTGCCACGGTCCTCGCCGCGCAGGGCTACAACACCGCGGCCTTCATTGGGGGATATTTTCTCGAGCGCCGGTTCGGCTTGGCGCAGGGATTCCAAACCTACGACAGCCCTTTTGACACGCGCGTCATCAACGGTGCGCTCGACCTCAAGCGCCCCGCATCCCAAGTTCTGGAGGGCGCGGAACGTTGGCTCGAGCAGAATTCCGGCCGCCCCTTCCTGCTCTTCATACACTTGTTTGATCTTCACCAGCCCTACGACGCGCCCGCCGCCTACCGGCCCTGCGCCCCCGAGAGCGAGTACGACCAGGAACTGGCTTATGTGGATGACTCGCTGGGGAACTTTTTGGAATTCCTGGCCCGTTCGGGGCTGGACCGGCGGGCGCTGGTGGTGCTGTTTTCCGATCACGGCGAGAGCCTGGGCGACCACGGCGAAAACACCCATGGATATTTCATTTACCGCAGCACGCTGCACGTGCCGCTCATCTTCCATTGGCCGGGGGTGGAGGATACTCGAAATTCGAAACTCGAAAATCGAAACTCGAAAATCGAAGGTCGAAATCCAACGCGAGTTTCGAGTTTCGAGTTTCGAGCTTCGTCTTTTAACGAGCGTGTAGAAGCTCCCGCCGGCCTGATCGACGTTGCGCCGACGATTCTCAGCTTCCTGGGATTTCCGGCGCCGCCGAGCTTTTGCGGGCACAGTCTGCTGGAACTCGCGCGGGGCGGCGATTCTCCACCGCACGACGTTTACAGTGAGAGCTCCTACGCACACGACAAATTTGGATGGGCATCGCTGCGCAGCCTGCGCCGGGGAAATTATCAATACATTGATGCTCCTCACCCGGAGCTTTACGATTTGAGGGCTGACTCCGCCGAGCTGCACAATCTCTTGCCCGGCCAAGCAGCCCTCGCCGCATCTTACCGCGAGCGCTTGGCGACGCTGGTGGCAACTTACCGTTCCGCGCCCGCCGTGGCGGGGCCAGCGCCCACGGCCGTCGCGCCGGGTTCCGCCGAAAGTTTGCGCTCGCTCGGATACCTGGAGATCACCGCGCCCCAAGCCGCCCTCGACGATTCCGGCGTCGATCCCAAGGACCGACTGTTTGAGTTCAAACGTTATCTGCTGGCGGGGCATCTGGCGCGCACCGGCAAGGCGGAAGAGGCGGTGGCGGAATTTCAGGCCATCCTTGCCGACGATCCTCGCAACTTGCCGGCGTATATCGAACTGGCACGCTCCGAGGTGGGGCTGCACCACTATCTCGACGCCGCGAGTATGCTCCAAGCCGCGCTGGCGCTTGACCCGCACAACGTTGAGGCGGAAGAGTTGCTCGGCGACATCTGGTTGACGGTCGGCGACCTGGAGCGCGCCAACGCGGAGTTTCATCAACTGCTCACTTTCGCGCCCCAAGACTACGAGGCGCATTTTGGATTGGGGCTCATCGCCGCGCGCCGGGGTCAAACCGCTGAGGCCGCCACGCATTTTCGCGCCGCCCTCGCCGCGAACCCGCGTTCCGCCGAGGCGCACTATCAACTGGGCTTGATCCTGCAAACGCAAAACCATAAAGAAGAAGCGGTGCGAGAATTCCAGGCGGCCCTCCAGATTGACCCCAAGTCCCAGGACGCGCGCCGGGAGCTGGGCAAGCTAAACCGGACAGGCCATTGAGCCATCGGATCATCGGGCCATCGGGTCATTTGAGTGCTGTCCTTGGTCCCTTGTCCGTTGTCATTGGCTTCGACTTTCGACTTCGCGCTTCGCTTGCAACGAACAACTGACCACGGACAACTGACAGCTTTTCACTGGCCCGATGATCCGATGAACCGATGGTCCGATGGCCTGATAAGATCTCCTTTCCTTTCAGTAACATTCAAGGTTCTCGGCGATAAGTTGTTTATTTTTCATCAACATTCAAGGATCGAAGCGAATTTGCGCCAAGTCAATGTTTTATCTCTTTCATTTTCAGGAACATTCAAGGTAATACCTTCATTTTTGATATACTCTACCATCTTCTATCATAGCCTACTGGCTGTTTTTGTAGCCCCTCTGTTTTCAATGACTTGATATGTTGCTGAGGCCACTGCGTGTCCTCCCGCTTGTCGCTAACGTGCTGTGTTTTCATAAACATTGCAGGTTCCCGGGGGGCATTTCTATGCACCCCTCCTCGCGCGCCCTCCCGCGGAATGGCGGGGCCATGCAACCGCCGAAGAACAGTGGATAGTGTTAGTGTTTAGTGCCAGTCAGCATTGTGGAGTCAGGAGTCAGTCTTCTGTTTACTGCCGACTGCCTTCTGCCTTCTGCCTTCTGCTTACAGCCCTGAATCGCGGTGGCAAGCCATAGCCTCCTGCTGCGCCAATTTGCGCAAGGCACATAGCCTCCATTTTCAGATGCAATTCGGCGGCCATACTTATCAAAAAGTTTATGTATGGATGGTAATGATGTCTCAATCGGAAGTAAGGGACAGCTTGTCCGAAAGCCTTCCGGTGCGCCAGCCCGCCGAGCGGCTGCCAGTTCGGGCGGGGCCATTGCCCGCGAGCGCTTGCCGGGCGATGAGAATTTGCGTAGCGGCGGGCTTTAGCCCGGCACGTGCCGGCCTAAAGGCCGGCGCTACACTTGCTTGCCGCGCGGCCTGTTTTTTTCTCCGCCACCAGTTCGTAACTACCTTCCAGAAGTCCGCGAACTTCCCCCCAGTTCAACCGCGCCGCGTGCACACGCAAGGTTACCCAACCATGCTTCCCCGCATAAGGCGTCAGGAAGAAGCGAGGATCCTTCAAGAATAAGCCCTGCACCAACTTTCCCACATTCAGCGCAATGCCGAGCTCGCCCTTATATTCTTCCAGGACTGCGAAAGTCTTCCCAGCGACTTGAAAAGTGGGGTGCCCGAACGTCACCGTTTCGGATGCGTTGGGCAATCTTAGGCAGATTTTCCGGAGGTTCCCGAGGATGGTGTTTCTGGATTGCACGAGCTTCACCTCAACTTATCTTGTCCCCCCCACTATATCAATTGTTTATTTTCTTAGCAGCTTGATTACCTCTGGTATAATGCCCCCCCTCGCAGGGACCCTTCGGTAATTGGGCGCGCCCGGGATCGCGTCCAGGCCTTTTACCTCGCATCGATTCCCGCAGTGAGTTGCGCTCATGCTCTTTAAAACTCTAAGTGCCTCCGTCTTTGGCATTGATGCTTACCCGGTGGAGGTGGAAGTTGACGTCACCGCCGGCAAGGGCATATTTTTGACCGTCGGCCTGCCGGATGCCGCCGTGCGCGAAAGCAGCGAACGCATCAGGTCCGCCATCAAGAACTGCGGTCTGGAGTTTCCCTGGCAGAACATCACCGTGAATCTGGCGCCTGCGGACGTGAAGAAGGAAGGCTCGGGATTCGATCTGCCCATCGCGCTGGGGATTCTGGGCACGACCGGCGCGCTGCTGAAGACCGAATTGAAAAACGTTCTGTTTCTCGGCGAACTGTCGCTGGATGGCAGCCTGCGGCCCATCAAAGGCGCGCTTTCCATCGCCACGATGGCGCGGCAGAAGGGATTGCGCAAGCTGGTGCTGCCACTCGCGAATGCCGCGGAAGCGGCCGTGGTGCAGGATGTGCAAGTCTTCGGCCTACGCTCGCTGCCCGAGGCTTTGGACCTGATCAACGAAACGCGCGAGTTCAAGCCCACGCACGTCAATACGGCCGAGATGCTGGCGCAGGCCAGCCAGTACACGGTGGATTTTCGCGACGTCAAAGGCCAGCTCCACGCCAAACGCGCCATTGAGGTGGCCACTGCCGGCGGGCACAACATCCTGATGATCGGCCCGCCGGGCGCGGGCAAGACCATGCTGGCCAAACGCATTCCCACCATCCTGCCGCCGCTTACCTTCGACGAAGCCATCCAGACAACCAAAATTCACAGCGTGGCCGGGGTGCTGGAAGCCGGAGCGGGTTTAATGGGCGTCCGGCCCTACCGCTCGCCCCATCACACCATTTCCGACGCTGGTTTGATTGGCGGGGGCGTGATCCCCCGGCCGGGCGAGGTCAGTCTGGCGCACAACGGCGTGCTGTTTCTCGACGAGCTGCCGGAATTCCAACGCAATGTGCTGGAAGTATTGCGGCAACCTTTGGAAGACGGAATGGTCACCATCGCGCGCGCGGCCATGACCTTAACCTTTCCCGCGCGTTTCATGCTGGCGGCAGCCATGAATCCTTGCCCCTGCGGATTCTTCAACGACCCTTCGCGCGAATGCACCTGCACGCCGCCGCTGATCCAGCGCTATGTTTCCAAAATCTCCGGGCCGCTGCTGGACCGCATCGATATTCACATTGACATGCCCGCCGTGCGCTTCCAGGAATTGCGCCAGGAAGCGGGGGGCGAATCCTCCGACGCCATTCGCGCCCGAGTCATCAAGACGCGGGCGCGCCAACTCGAACGCTTCCAGGGCGAGAAGATTTACTGCAACGCGCAGATGAGCTCGCGGCAAATTCGCAAGTACTGCGACATCGCGCCGGAAAGCGAGCGCTTGCTGGAAAGCGCCATGAACCGTCTGGGCCTTTCCGCCCGCGCCCACGACCGCATCCTGAAAGTGGCGCGCACCATCGCGGACCTGGAGGCACAAGAAAATATCAGCAGCGACCACCTTTCCGAGGCCATCCAGTACCGCTCGCTCGACCGCAGCTACTGGACGTGACCGGGCGTGCGCCCGCAACCTCAGAGGCGAGAGGCAACCTCGTCAGGGGCTACCACAGGGGGTGGAGGGGTGGTTAGCAACTGCCGGTAAACGATTCGCAGAGTGGCGAGCACGGGAACCGAAAGAAAGCTGCCGGCCACGCCCGCAATCGAGCCGCCCGCCAGGACTCCGAAGATGACCAGCAGAGGATGCAGCTTCATGCCGGAGCTGAGCAAATGCGGTGACACCACATAATCCTGGAAAAAGCGGAAGGCGATCAGAAACGCGAGGATCCAAAGCAGGTGGTGGGAGCCGCTCAAGCCCGCCACGAGCAAAACGATGACGGCTCCCGCCAGAGGACCGACCATCGGAACGAATTCGAGAGGAAAAGCCACCGCCGCCAACAGAATCGCATACGGAACGCCCATCAGCGAGAGAAAGAGTCCATAAGCCATCGACGCTACGATTCCCAACAACACCAATGCCCGCATGTATTGTGCCAGCAGCACGTGCAGGTCAGTGGCAATTCTCTCGGCTTTCTCGCGGTGGGTCCCCTCGGCAAGAAAGCCCAGCAGGGAATGGCGAATCTCCTGCCCATCTTTCAGGAAGAAGAAACTGAGAATGGGCACCAGGACGATAAAGATCAGGCTCCCGGCGCGCTCGATGACCCCCAAGGCGGCATTGGGCAGCATTCCCAGGAGGGCGCGCGAATGATGGGCCAGTTGATGTTGCAGAGTCGGAATGATCGCGCTCGAGACCGTGGGAGTGGAGGGCGAAGCAGCGGGCGTGGGCGGAGCCTCGAATTTCGCAAGAAGTTCTGGGAGCTTGGCGGCCAGGGCGTTTGCCTCCTGGAATACACGAGTGCCGACCTCGTATCCCACGACCAGGAGAAATCCAACCAGCAACAAGTATACGAAGGTGAGCGCGAGCCCCTTGGATCGCCCCGGCAGCCACCGGTCGAGGAGCTTCACCAGCGGCCAGAGGAGGTAGGCGAACAGCAGTGCCACGACAAAGATAAACAAGGTCTCGCGAAGTAGATACAGCACTCCCAGCAGGAGGAGGATAGAAACCGTTGTCCACGCGTAACGCGCGGCGTCGTGATGAAGACCCAGCAAGAGTCTGCTCCCTCAATTACCCAGAATACCTTGCCAATATGCTGTGCTCACTACCCTGAAGGATCGAACCGGCGCAGCGGACGGTTTCTTCCCTGTCCGCACTGCTTTTATCCTATCTCAGCCGGGCCGGCTTCCACAACATCACTTTCGAAGCCGGCTCGATCCTCACGCCCCTTGCTTCTTGTATTCTTACCCGTCCAAAAAAAGAAGGGAAAACCAAAATGCCTGAACGCCTGGTAGTTTTCACGGAAAGAAATGAGGGGCCGGTCGCCGGTCTCGACGAAGAGTTGATTCGCCGGAATGGCGGGACGATCCGCTATGGGAGAGCCGTCGATGAGCGAGATCGCATCCGGCTGGCGGAGGGGGCAGAGGTCGTTGTGGCGGGCAGCACGCCACTAACGCGCGAATTCTTTGCTGGCCTGCCGCGCTTGAAAGGCGTGGTACGCCTCGGAATCGGCGTGGATAGTATTGATCTTGATGCCGCCACCGAGCTGGGAATCGTGGTGGCCAACGTTCCGGACTTCTGTTCGGAAGAAGTGGCTGAGCACGCGCTGGGACTTATGCTGGCGGTGACGCGCAAGATTGCCCTGGCCGACCGCAAATCTCGCCGGGGCGAATGGGTTCCTGGGATGGACGCCCTCATGCGGCCCATTCGGCGGCTCAGCGGCCAGACCATGGGGCTGATCGGCTTGGGGAAAATCGGACGGAGCCTTGCCCGCAAGGCCAAGGGTTTGGAGCTGAAGGTCATCGCCCACGATCCCCACGTCAGTGCAGAGGCGGCGCAGGCTGCCGGCGTCCCTTTGCTGAGCCTGGAAGAGTTGCTGGCCCAAACAGATATCCTTTCGCTTCACGTGCCCGCGACCCCGGAAACCCAGGGCATGGTCAACGCCCGCACACTGGCGCTCCTCAAGCCGGGGGCTATCCTCATCAATGCTGCGCGCGGCCCGGTGGTGGACGAAGCCGCCCTCGCTGCCGCGCTCGCTTCCGGCCGGCTGGCAGGCGCCGGATTGGATGTGCTGCAACACGAACCTCTGCGCTTGCCCCATCCGCTGACGGAATTTGAGAATGTGGTCTTCACCTGCCACTACGCATCATTGAGCGAGGAATCCTACGCCAGCATGCGCCGGCAGGTGTCAGAGCAGGCGGTGCAGATATTGCACGGCGAGTTCCCGAAGAACTTGGTGAATCCCCAAGTGAAAGATCTGCCCCAGTGCCGATTGCGGAAAAACGGCGAATAGAGGGTGTCGCGGCGTGGCAGAGCTACAAAAGAAAGTCAGAACGCAAAAGACAAAAGTCAAAGCCGGGGGTGCCACGCAGTGCCGCCGCCTGGGCTTTTGCAACGGCGCCCTGTAGGGCAGCAGCGTTGGTTCTCCCTCCTCGGCCATACTGTTGTGATATCACCAATGATATGATATTGTGTTTGGCGTGAAGGTGGTCTTAGACACCGATGTGGTAGTGGCGGCAATGCGCAGCCCGCGCGGAGCGTCAGCGGAAATTCTGCGGGCGGCACGGCAGGGCCGGGTGACACTACTTGTGAGCATGCCCCTGGGTCTGGAATACGAAGCGGTCTGCTGCCGCGCCGAGCACGGTCTGGCCGCCGGGCTGTCTGATCGTGAGGTTAAGGTCTTTCTCACGGCGGTAGTGGCAATGGCCGAACCGGTGACGACACACTTTCTCTGGCGCCCTCAGCTTCGTGATCCGAGCGATGAAATGGTGTTGGAAGCGGCTATCAATGGTCGAGCCGACGCCATGGTGACGTTTAACGTGCGGGATTTTGGAACGGTTCCAGCGCAGTTTGGAGTGGAAATCTTGCTTCCGCGCGAAGCGATTTGGAGGATCAAGCTATGAGCGCAACTAAAACTTATCCCTTGCGACTACCCCGGTCACTCAAGGAATCCGTAGAGCAGTTGAGCCGGGAGGACGGAACGAGCATCAATCAGTTCGTGGCCACCGCGGTGGCGGAAAAGGTCTCGGCCTTGCGCACGGCCCGATTTTTTGCAGATCGGAAAGCGCGGGCGGACTTCAAGGCCTTCGACAAGATCATGCGTCGTCGGCGCGGAAAACCACCCCGCGAGGGGGATGAAATGCCTCGGTAGAAAATCGGGGGCAGCGCGCTTTCCCTAGGTAATCGGAAGTTTGATGGCGCTCTGAAGCCGAGCGGTCTTGCGCTGCAGCCGTTGCAGGCGGTGGGTAAAAAGCTCGACTTGGGGCGACGGTAAGGGCTGCTCGCGCAGGCGTTCGAGGGCAGCGAGCGTGAATTCCATCGCGCTCTGGGGATCGCGTTTGTGGTGCTCGTAATGAATGGCCAATTCCTCAAAGGCTTCGAGCGCCAGCAGGGATGGCCGCCGCGTGAGTTCGAGCCAAGTTTCCACGGCCAATTCGTGACGCCGCTGGCGCTTGTACTGCAAGGCCAATTGGTGCAGCGCTCGCGACTCGATTTCTTCCGGCAATCCGCCGGAAAGCGCCCGCTGGCAGGAGGCAACCGACTGCTCCTTTGAACCCGCGGTTTCCAATATGCGGCTGAGGCTGAAAAGATCCATGGGAGAGTCGAGCGTGTTCGCGCCCCCGTCGCCGATCGCCCGCGCCAATTCCACGGTGACGGCGGCGAGCGTCATGATATCCAGCGCGTTGTGGTAGAACACCGGCTGGAGGCCGCGCGCGTCGCCGGTGCGCAGGTAATCAAAGTAAATGCCCGGGATTTCCGAACCGGGAAGGTCACCTTCGCGGCCGATGCCCAGCACCGCGCTCTCCAGGTCGGTGAGCTTGCAGCTTTCCAGGCGCAGCCTCCACAGCCGCCGCGACGGATGCAGCGCATCGAGGTGCAGCAATCGAACGAAGGGAGATTTTAACCGGGCCAGCGCGTAGCGCGTTTCCAGCAGCGGCACATCGAAGGTCTTGCCGTTGTAAGTCACCAGACCCTCAAAAGAGTCCAGGATTTCCGCCAGGGCGCGCAGAACGGCTCTCTCTTCCGGATAATCCCGCAGAAAGAATTGCCTGACTACAAATTGCGTTCCTTCCACGGTGCCGACGCCAATGAGGAAAGCGCAGGTGCCGGTGCCGCCCGCTAGACCTGTGGTTTCCGTATCGAGGTAGACCAGGCGCTCCGGCGCGGGCAGTGCGGCTTGGGGGAAAAGCAGATTGAGCGGGCTCAAGTCGGCGCTGGAGATGTCGCCAATGCGCAGCTTGCCGTAAGGCCTGCCAAAAGGGAAAGCCTGCCGGGCCAAAAAGTATTCGCCAAAATCGTTTTTTTCGACTACGCCTTCCACGTATTCTGCGATGCTCTTGCCAGCCTTTTGCGCGGGGAGCGGACGCGGGCCGGACGGCTGCTCCAGGCGGCGCAGATATTCCAGCGTCTGCTCGAGCTCGCGCTCGGGGTCGCGCGGCGCCGAGGCCTTCTTGAGCTGGCGAAGTTTTTGATCGAGGTTCATGGAAAACGCTGTCCGTAGTCAGTTGTCCGTTGTCCGTTGCCCGTTGCAACTGACAAATGACCATGGACGATGGGCAGCCTCGCGGTTACGCGACAACCGATACTTGGCCATGGTCCTTGAGGGCCGGCCTCACGCTAATCTCCACATCCTGCCCAAGGGCAGTGAGAAAGTCCATGAGGCGTTCGACGGAGAAGGCGCCGGCCCGATTGCGCGTCAGCGCCGAGACGTGAGGCTGCTTGATGCCGAGGATCTTTCCGGCTTCGGCTTGCGTCAAGCCGCGATCCTTGATGAGGCGGTAGATCTGAAGCGTCAGCTTGGCCTTCAAGAGCTCTTGCTCCGGATGGGGAATACCGAGATCCGCGAAAACGTTCCCGCTGCCCTTTTCCGCCTTGATACTTTTTCTTGATCTCGTCGCCATGTTAATCCTGCCCTTCTCTGTGCAAGTGTTCGGCCTCAGCTAGCCGGCGCTGGATGAGGTCAAGGTCCTTCTTCGACGTGGCAATGCCCCGGGTCGACTTTTTCTGGAAGGCATGCAGGACATAGATTGCCTCCGCATAGCGGACCGTATAGACAGCACGCCATGTGTCACCCTTATGATCCGCGACGATCTCAAGCACCGCGGCGCCGCCAAAACCTCTCAACGGTTTGGCTGCCGGATCAGTTTCACCCTGTTGGGCAGCGTAAAGAGCCAAGCCGATGTCCCGCCTAACCCGGCGCGGGAAACCACGTAGGTCTCTGCGGCTAGAACCAATCCATAATATCGAACGCTCCGATTCGAACGCCATACATTTATACGTCTATCAGTATACCTATGTCAAATGACGCTGCTTCGCGAACCGCCCCTACATCTAATCTCTGCCAAGCATCCGCCGCAGAATTTCCAGCGCCACCTCTTTCCCTTTTTCCCCGATTTCCCCCGCCGGGCCCACGCAGGAGGGGCAACCTGAGGGGCATGGGCATTCGGCAATCAGCTTGTGAGTTTTCTCCAGCAACGAATCGCTCATGCGAAAGAGGGGCTCGCTCAGCCCCACACCTCCGGGGTAGGAGTCGTACAGATAGATGTTCGGCTCGAAGATCTTTCGCACCACAGTGCGCTTGCCCGGCGGCTCGCCCTCGGGATCAGCCTCCTCGGAGATTTCCAGTTCGGCGTTCTCGCCCACCGAGGTTCCCAAATCACGAGCGTCGCACATGACCAGCAGCGTGGCAATAGCGCCGAGGGCGTTGGCGAGGCCGTTCACCCCGTCGAGCCGCTCGGTGGAGTTGTAAGGCAACGCGTCCATCATAGGGCGCAGCAACGTCAGCCAGAACGCTGTAGTGTGCATTTCCTGTTCGGGCAGGCTCAGTTCTCCTGACCCGACATTCTCCATGGTGTAGAACTTGATCTTCTTGAAACCCACCACCTGCGTGTTCACCTGAACCTCGCCGTGATTCTTGCGCGCGGCCCCGGCCGGGGCCGAGTCGAACGTCTCGAGGATTTTGATTTTGGTATAGGAGATGGCGTCGGTGAAGTATTCGGAATCGACCTGGTGGACGTAGGCCTTGCGGTCGTCGTAGTCGAGGCGCTCAACGTGGTACTGCACGCCGTCCTGGATATAGATGGCCTTCTCGTGCAGCGTGGCGAGGGCGCTGGAGAAGTCCGTCTCGCCGATCACGCGTGGTTCGTGCGTGTTGTCAACGATCACGAAGTTGTCAGAGGAAACGGAGCGCAGGCTGATGGCGTCGGCGGGATAGCTCTCCGAGAGCCAGTGCCAGCCGTCTTGGGTGTGATGCAGAAAGCCGGTTTCCTCCAAGTGCTGGCAGAGCCGCAGGAGGTCGAGCGCGCCAAACTTTTCGTCTTCGCGCAGTGGCAGCTCAAAAGCGGCGCATTTCAAGTGATTCAGCAGTATTAAGAGATTGTCGGGGTTCACGTAGCCGTGCTCGGGCGAGCGGCCGAAGAAATATTCCGGATTCTGCACCATGAACTGATCGAGTGGCGCGCTGGAGGCGACGAGCACGGCAGCGGAAGTTCCCTGGCGCCGCCCCGCGCGGCCGGCGCGCTGCCAAGTGGAAGCGATCGTGCCGGGATAGGCAGCGAGCAGCGCCACATCCAGGCTGCCCACATCGATTCCGAGTTCGAGGGCGTTGGTGGCCACCACGCCGCGCAAGCGCCCGCTGCGCAGGTCCCGCTCGATTTCCCGGCGCTCCAGAGGAAGATAGCCGCCGCGGTAGCCCCGCACCGCTTGCGGGCCGCCCGGTTGCTGCGAAAAATCCTCCTGAAGATAGGTCACCAGAATCTCCGTGGCCAGGCGGCTGTTGGCGAAGACAATGGTCTGAAGCCCGCGCGAAAGGAAGGTTTTTGCCAGGCGCCGCGTTTCGTTCAAGTAAGACCGGCGAATGCCCAATTGCGGATTGACCACCGGGGGGTTATAGCAAACGAAGTATTTCTCCGCTGCGGGTGCGCCGTTGTCATCGATGAGCGTTACGTCTTCCTCGAGAATGCGTTGGGCGAGCTCCTGGGGATTCGCAATCGTGGCCGAAGTGCAGATGAATTGCGGGTGGCTTCCGTAGAATCGCGCGACACGTTTGAGCCGGCGTAAAACATTGGCCAGGTGACTGCCCAGAACGCCGCGATAGTAGTGCAGCTCATCGATCACCACGTAGCGGAGGTTTTCAAAAAGGCGCTGCCACTTGGTGTGGTGAGGCAGGATGCCGGCGTGCAGCATGTCAGGATTGGTGATCACCAGGTTGCCGCGGGCGCGAATGGCTTTGCGCGCGTCCTGCGGCGTGTCGCCGTCGTAAGTGAAGGTGCGCACTTCGTCGCCGAGTTGTTCGGTCCAACGATTGAGTTCCACCAGTTGGTCCTGCGAAAGGGCCTTGGTGGGGAAAAGATAAAGGGCGCGCGCTTCGGGGTTTTCCACGAGCTCGCTCAGGATTGGGAGGTTGTAGCAGAGCGTTTTGCCCGACGCCGTGGGTGTGACCACCACCAGGTTCTTGCCTTCGCGCGCCAGGGTAAAGGCCAGCGCCTGGTGCGTGTAGAGCGAGGCAAAGCCGCGAGCTTTCAGAACCTCCGCCAGGCGGGAAGGCAGAGACGCAGGGAGAGGAGCCACCCTCGGTTCGCGAGCCGGGAAATGACGGATGGCCGTCACCCCGCCCTGAGGGCGGGCGGCGCTGAATTTCTCCGCGATTTCCTTAAGCGCACTTTCCACCGGCGCGAGATCGTGCGCCCCGAAGCTTGCCAAGGCATCATGTTTGGGTTCCATCCTGGGTTCCTTCAATCTTGTGGTCGGGAGATCGGGTGATCGGGTGAACAAAGAACTAATCAGGCTGAATGGGGTTCAGTTCAGCCGATCTCCCAATCATCGGATCATCCGATCTCCCGATCTTCCGGCTTCGCCTTTTATTCGCTCACTTTATCACATTCGGGTGCCGCCTCCAAAGCATGATCGTGGGCCGGGATCGTCGCCGCGAAAAAGTGAAATAGGCGGACATCAGGTCAGCCTATCAAGCAATCCAAAATGGTACTTTCGATCAGTTGACTTTGTCTTTTCATAATATGATAATTCCCCTGCAAGAGTAAAAGTCTGCTTTGGCGACAGAGAGATTCTGGCATGATATAGCCTTCTGCGAGGGTCTATGGCCACCACGTTAAATCAAATGCAGAGAGCCGCGGCGCTTTCGAAGGAGCTACTTCTGGGCGCCTACCGAACCATATACACGTCGCGCCGCGTGGATGATAAGGAGATCCAGCTCAAGCGACAAAATCGCGCTTTCTTTCAGATCAACAGCGTGGGGCACGAATGCATCGGGGTGGCAGCGGCGCTCCACCTTAAGCCCGGGTATGATTGGTTCTACCCGTATTACCGCGACCGGGCATTTTGTCTGCAAATCGGCATGACGCCTTATGAGATGCTGCTTGCTTCCGTGGGAGCGAAAGATGACCCAGCCTGCGGCGGCCGGCAGATGCCCTCGCATTGGGGATCGAAGAAACTGCACATCATTACGGGCTCGAGCCCCACGGGAACGCGCATTCTGCATGCGGTGGGCTCTGCTGAAGCAAGCTGGTATTTCTCACACATTCAGGAAGCAGCCGAGCTCGCTTCCAGCTTTCACGAGGACGAAATTGCTTATATCTCCCTGGGCGATGGGGCCACGAGCGAAGGGGAATTCTGGGAGTCTCTGAATTACGCTTGCGGCCGAAGCCTTCCGGTCCTTTACGTGGTGCAGGACAACGGGTACGCCATCTCCGTACCCGTGGATGTGCAAACGGCGGGGGGCAGAATTTCCGGCTTGGTTCGGAGTTTTCCCCATCTGCTGACGCTCGAATGCGATGGCACGGACTTCCCCGAAAGTTACGAGGCGGCAGGCAGGGCCGTTGAATATGTGCGGCAGCGCAAAGGACCAGCGCTGATTCACGCCCACGTCGTGCGTCCGTATTCTCATTCGCTTTCTGACGACGAGCGGCTTTATAAGCCGGAGGAAGTGCGTCAGCAGGAGGCGAAGCACGACCCCGTGACGCTTCTCGCCCGGCTCCTGGCGGAGGAGAAGGGGGTTACGGAAAAGGAGTTGAAGGAAATTGAGACCGCCGTCGAGCGTGAAGTTCGCGAGGCAGCCGACCACGCCCTGGCGGCCGAAATGGTCTCACCGCAAACCGTTCTTCAATACGTTTACTCCCCCGCCGTGGACCCCACTTCCGAGCACTTTGATCATCCGCCCAAGTTTCACGGCGAGCCCAAGACGATGGTGGAACTCATCAATCTCTGTTTGAAAGATGAGATGGCTCGCGATCCGCGCGTGGTGGTTTTTGGTGAGGACGTTGCCGACTGTAGCCATGAAGGCGACTTGACCAAGGTGAAAGGCAAGGGCGGGGTCTTCAAAGTCACCCATGGCTTGCAGAGGAGCTTTGGCAGCACGCGCTGCTATAACTCCACATTGGCGGAGGCGTGCATCGTGGGCCGCGCGATCGGGATGGCCACCCGCGGGTTGAAGCCAGTGGTGGAAATTCAATTTTTCGATTACATCTGGCCGGCCATGATGCAAATCCGGGATGAGCTGACCACGCTGCGCTGGCGGTCGAACAATGCCTTCGCTTGTCCGGTGGTTATCCGCGTACCCATCGGCGGATACCTGGCGGGGGGCGCGGTCTATCACAGCCAGTCGGGAGAATCTATCTTTACCCACCTGCCGGGGCTGCGCGTGGTGATGCCGTCGACAGCCCTCGATGCCAACGGCCTGCTGCGCACGGCGATCCGTTGCGACGATCCCGTGTTGTTTCTCGAGCCCAAACACCTGTATCGCCAAACCCACAACCGTGCGCCATACCCGGGACGGGACTACATGATTCCTTTCGGCAAAGCCAAGCTGGTGCGCGAGGGGACGTCGTTGACGATTGTGACTTACGGCTCGCTGGTCGTTCGCGCCGTGAAAGCCGCCAAGACTCTGGAGCAGGAGGGAATTCAGGCCGAGATTCTGGATCTCCGGTCACTGAATCCTTACGACTGGGAGTTGATCGCGGCTTCGGTGAAAAAGACCAACCGCGTCCTGGTTCTTCACGAAGATAATATTTCCTGGGGTTATGGCGCGGAAATTGCGGCCCGGATTGCCGACGAGCTCTTTGCGTTTCTCGACGCGCCTGTCCGCAGGCTGGCCGGCAAGGATGTTTTCATCCCTTATCATCCGGTCCAGGAAGACGCCGTGCTTCCCCAGCCCGCTGACGTTGTGAAAGCGGCAAAAGCGCTGGCGGCGTACTGAAGAGCAGTTGTCAGTGGTCAGTTGCCAGTCGTCGGTAACCGCGAGCTCTGAGAACTGATGACTGACGACTTACATCAGCCAATGCCGAGATCATCGATCTTCTCGAGCGGTGTGCCGCACTTGCGGCAAATAACCGCGCCGCAGTCTCCACACACCAGAGGGTCAGAGACTTCCGTTTCGCAAACAGGACAGTAAAGGGGCTCGTGCTCGCCGTTTTTCAATTGGGCCACTCTTTTCCTCGAATATATCCCCATTATGCTGACAGTTTTTTCTGCGAATCTCTGGATCCCTAACGGGGCTTCACTTCGTAGCGGGCGACCATTCCCGCCAGCATGTGATCGCTGATGTGGCAATGGTATAGCCATATGCCGGGCGCATACGGCACCATGTCGGCGGTCACCATTTGCGCCGAGGTCACCACCAAAACGTCCGTGCGTTGGCCTGCAACGAGCACCGTATTGCCGTGCCAATGTGGCGTGTGCGCATTGTTGAAGTCTCCCAACGTCGCCACGTACCAGCGCACCCGGTCGCCTTGCTTCATCGTCATCATCGGCATATTTCCATAGATGTAGCCGTTGATCGACCACTTGATGTTGGTGTCCACGAAGCCCGTCCCGGCGATCGTTCCGGCCATACCTCCGGCAGTGATGAGGTGCGACTGCGTCCGGTCCACGCCCTTGGGATCGGTCGTGTGGTCCCGGATGTTGTCTTCCAGGTACCAACTCTCGTTCTCATTGATGGCGATGAATATGCTGACGAACTCGCGATCCACGTCCTTCGGCCGCCCGTCGGGGAGCGCCATGCCGCGCCGCGTGATGACGATGACCCCAAAGAGGCCCGAGGCCACGTCTTGGAGTTCGTCCGTGTGCGAGTGGTAGAGCCAGAAGACCGAACTGGGGTCGCTGGGCCCGGGCCCGGCCCGTTCCGGTACCTGCCACACATAGGTGTGGGTGGCGCCGGGGGGCACGCCGCCGTCATCCTTGTCCGCGCCGGACGTGCCGTCATTGTAGTCCGCGCCCTCGGAGTCCTTCCGATACAAAACTCCGTGCGGATGCATGCTGTAGGGATGCGTGGCATGGTTTTTGAAGATGACCTTGATCGTGTCGCCCACTTCTCCACGCAGAATCGGCCCGAGCAGGCCGAGATATTGCTCTTCCGGGGCACGCACCTTCATCGTCGAAAATGACGCGTCCGTATATTCCCGGTAGATCGCCTTCTTGTACACGCGCCCGATCTGATGAGGTCCCGATTCGGTGTAACCCTTGGCGATCGCATCGAAGGGCATTCCCATGGCTTCATCACGGCCGGACGGTGCGTAATCCCAGTTCACCTCGTCGGCAGCGACGTAGTACGTGCGCGTCTTGCCCGCGGTCGCCGCTTGCGCAAGAACTGCGGGCCCCAAGAAGAGCATTCCAACCATCCAGGCGACGTCAAGAAAAACGCGCGTCGCATTTCGCTGATTCATTTTCCCTCCGGTGTGGGTGGCGCAATTTTTCGAACCGTGATTTCCATGATAACCGAAAGGGTCCAGGTTTTGAGGACAAGAACGCGTTTTATTTCGCGCAGGTGGGCGGCAAGCCGTAGGGGTAGGGCTTGCCCTACCCTGGCGGGCCATTGGCCCGCTGAAGAGGGGACGGCAAGCCGTCCCCTTACACCGGGCTGCCCCCGATGGGTGAAAGAAACTGGCGCAGAACCTCCTGAACCTCGTCGAGTTTCCCCGCGAAGAAATGGTCAGCGCCTTCGACCCAATGGATCTGTTTGGGCTCCGCGAGCAAGCGATAAAGCTCCGAAACCTGGGCGATCGGGCCAAATTCATCGCGGGTTCCCTGGAGAATCAATTTGGGTGTGCGGACATCGCGGAGGAAATCGAAGTTAAGCGAGCTCACGGGAAGTCCCAGGCCCACCAGCGCCGAGACGCGCGGGTCAGTGGCGCCCACTGCGAGGCCCACCCACGCCCCGAACGAGAATCCCATTAAACAAACCGGCAATCCCGGGAAATGCGCCGCGAGGTAGTCGAGCGCCGCGCGAACATCTTCCCGTTCGCCGGCGCCCCCGGTGAAAGTCCCCATGCTCTTCCCTGCCCCACGGAAATTGAACCGTAGGGTGGGGAGGCCGGAGAGGAGCGCAGCCTTGGCGGCACGAAACACCACCTTGTTGTGCATGGTACCGCCGTACAGAGGGTGCGGATGACAAACCAGCGCCACCTGGCGGGGAGTGACCTGCGGGTTCCATTCCATCAACGCTTCCAGCGGTCCCTCGGGACCGGAAATAAAAGTGCGGTTGATTTTCGTAATTCACCTCAGAAGAAGTCGTCAGTTCTCAGTCGTCAGTCCTCAGTCGCGGCAAGCTGACAACTGAACACCAAGGCCGGTGAAGCCGGAATACATCCGACAGTTTCCTGGCGTCCTCAGCGCCGGCATCGCCCTTAACAAGATAGTGTAGAATGAAGGCGGCGCCGGCGTCATCCTCGGGATGTGCCCATTTGGGGTCGAGGTACTGCCATTAAGAAACTCATCTTACTATTACTGTTAGCCGCCCTGGGTTCAGCCTATTACTTCTTTGTGTACAGGCCGGCGCACACTCTCCCTGTTGAGGAAGGCTATGTGCTGCCACCCAGCGTTCAAGTGGTGGATACGCCTGCCGAGGTGCGGATCGTCGTCGGCTCGCTCAGAAGTGGTGAGCGCGTCGAGATCACCAAGCGGACTCGCAATTGGGCGCAAATCCGGACGTCCGACAACCTGACGGGTTGGGTGGAGAACACTGACCTTCTCGATTCCCAGACCTATGAAGGCGGCCAGAAACTGCTGCGTGATCTGTTGAATATTCCCGCGCAGGCAGAAGGCCACACGGGCGGCATAGTAAACCTGCGCCTTGAACCCTCCCGGGACGCCGCCCAGCTTGCGCAATTGCCGGAAGACTCAAAGGTGCAGATTTTTGGCCGGCGGTTGGTGGACCGCCCCGTGCCCGAAGGCCAGCCTTCCGCGAGCAAGGTGCGCGACGCGTGGTATTTGATCCGCGCCGAAGCTCGCGCCGGATGGGTGCTGGGACGATTCGTAACCCTGGACATTCCCGAAAAGCTTGAGCCGTATGCCCAGGGCGCGAATCTGGTGGCCTGGGTCGTCCTCAAGACGGTCGACGATGAGGGCCAGCCGGTGCCGGAGTACCTCACCGCGGACCGCGTGGGCACCCAGGACGCGGACTTTTCTCATATTCGAGTTTTTACCTGGTGGGTCAAAGACCACAAATATGTGACCGCATACGTGGAGAGCAACTTGAACGGCTATTTCCCCATTCGCGTGGCTGAGGTCGCCGGTGTTCCCTACTTCCGCCTCCGGCTGGTGGATAAACAAGGCCAGAAATACCAGAAGGTATATGGGCTGTTTGATACCATTACTCGCACGGTCGGAAAGGTAGATGGTTGGGAGAGCGATGCGATGCCCCCCTCACGAGAGTCCCATCACCACCCACGTTCCGGGCGGGGAAGAAGTTGAACTCATCCATGGAGAAAGATCAGAGAATTTCAGGAAGGCAAGCGTTTTGCCGCGGGCTTATCCGTGGGTGGTTGTCGCTCACCGGGCGAAAAATCCGGATGCTGCAAGCGCAGGACGTGAGCGCGGAAGGTCCGGCCTTGTTCGCGGTGAGCCAACCGGCGGGCTTCTTGCAGGCGCTGGTCCTGGCGACGGCGATCGAGCGCCCCGTCCATTGTTTGCTGCCGAGCAGCCTCGCCCGTGGCCCGCTCGCTCGATTCTTAGCTCGTCTGCTGGGCTTCATCCTTTATGAGGGTGAAAGGCCGACTTCTGAGGCGACCCTGCGCAAGGCCATCGACGTGCTGGCAAGCGGCGGAGCGCTGGTGGTGTTCGCAGATCAAAGCGCGGCGGGGCAGGTTGCTCCCGGCGGGCTGGCCACCACCGCCTCGGTACTGGTTGGGCGCGCGGAAGCGCAGCATTTGGGCCGTCGTGTTGCCGTCCATCCCGTATATCTTTTCTTTCCGGAATCAACGGTCCCTTCCCACGAAATGCTGATCTATGTTGACTCGGCAATGGCTCGCCCAGAAGGCCGGCCCGCAACGCTTCCGCCGGATGCCGAAACGCCAGCCTTTGCCGCCGCGCTCGAATCGCGGTTTCGAGAGAACGCCTTCCAACTTCGGCCTGCCGACCTGGAATATTTCCTCGCGGATCTTGAGGAGGTCTTGCGAACCGGTTTGCAAGAGGACTGGGCGTCTCGCCCGGACTGGAAACAAGATGCCGAGGGCTTTGTCCTGAGCCGGCTGGTGACGGAGTGGGTGAAGCAGACGAATTACTTGTATCCTGACCGGCTGGTCAGCTTGCGCAAATCCTTAGACGACTATCGCCGACTCCAGCGGCAATGCGCGCTGAGGGAGCTGGAAGTCGCGGAGGTGGATTCCCTACGCGGATCGGGATGGCGCCGGATAATCTTTTGGGTCGAGACAGTGTTGGGGTTTCCGATTGCTCTCTATGGGTTGCTGAATCACTGGGCGATCATGTTGGTGCTCTCCCTGGCAGGATCGTTCAAGAGGATCAATCCCCGCTCCCGAAGCGCGGAGTGGACGCTTCGCGGTGTAGTAACGCTGGGGTTTTACGCTCTTCAAATTTATCTGGTGGCACATTGGCGGGGCAGGGCTGCGGCGGGATATTATGCGCCGACTTTACCGGTGTCAGGCGCCTACCTGTGGAGATACGCAAGGTTGGTCCGACCCCAGGCGCGGCTGATGTTTGTTTCCCTCACCATTCCCGGATTGACGAGGAAAATCAAACGCCTGCGACACGCGCTTCTGGAAGAACTTGACCAGATGCTGACCGCATACGAGGAGAGAATGAGCGTGCCGCGGTGAAGTTAAGGTGACACTTTTTCTTACTGAATCTGAGGTTCAAGAGCTCCTGCCGATGGAGCGCGCGCTGGAGTGCGTGGAAGCGAGCCTTGTGGCGCAGGGCAACGATCGCGCCGTAAACCGTTCGCGCGAGCGCATCTTATTGCCCCGCGTATCATTGCACTACATGGCCGGAGCGCTGCCGGAATTGCAGCATGTGGGGATGAAGATCTACATCGCCTCGCCTGAGGGTGTCCGATTTCTCCTTCTGCTTTACGACACCGTGAGCGGCCGGCTGCTCTCCTTGATGCAGGCTGACCAATTGGGGCGCATTCGCACCGGGGCGGCGAGCGGCGTTGCTACCAAGTACCTGGCCCGGCAGGATGCCTCCCGGGCGGCGGTGTTGGGCACGGGCCGGCAAGCGCGCACGCAGCTCCAGGCCATTGCCAGGGTCAGAAAGCTCACAGCGGTCAAAGCCTTCAGCCGCGATGCGAATCGCTTGCACGGCTTTTGCCGTGAAATGGCAGAAGACATCGGTGTGCGGGTGGAACCTGCTTCCAGCGCCGAGGAAGCAACCCGCTTCGGTGAAATTGTGAGCACTGCGACCACCGCTCAACAGCCGGTGGTGCGGGGCGATTGCTTGCAGCCCGGAGCACACATTAATGCCATTGGGTCCAACATGGCCAATCGCCGCGAACTGGATGACGAGGCGGTGCGGCGTGCCACCCTCATCGCAGTGGATTCTCTGGAACAGAGCCGGAAGGAATCGGGTGACCTCATTCAGGGACTGGCGAATCTAGGGAGAGGCTGGGAAGGTATCATCGAGCTGAACTCAGTTGTGACCGGAAAGCATCCCGGACGAACGTCGGCGGATCAAATCACACTCTTCAAATCACACGGACTTGCCTTGTGGGACGTGGCCGTCGCGGGTTTTGTCTACCAGCAGGCGTTGCAGCAGGGAAGAGGAAAAGAATTGGAAATTGAATAGCCCGGTCGTCAAAAAGGCCAAGCTCAGCTAATCACTCATAGCGCGAGGCGCACTCCTCGGGCGGCTGGCACAATTGAAATGCGGAAGGAAGCTCGCTATGATACAAAAGGGAGTCAGCAGAATGGTTTCGTTTTCCGTGAAAACCCGCGTAATGCCAGATGGCACCTTGCAGGTGGCGATCCCCACCGGGCTCCCTGATGCTGATGTTGACGTTCTCGTGGTTGTTAGACCCTTAGCCGCCGGTAGCACCGGTAGCGTTCCACCAGGGTCGTGGCCCGAGGGATTCTTTGATAGAACGTTCGGATGTCTCGCCGAGGACCCACTGGTGCGCGAGCCCCAGCTCCAGCCCGAAGCGCGCGAGAAGCTGCTTTGACCTACCTCTTAGATACCAATACCTGCATTCGCTACCTGAACGGACGTTCTCCCCAGGTGAGGAGCAATCTGGAATCCCTCTCCCCAGAGGAGGTGGCTTTGTGCTCCGTGGTTAAGGCGGAACTCTCTTACGGAGCTGCACGAGCTCGCCATCCCGAGCGCACTATGGCCCACATTGCGACTTTTGCATCTCCATTCACGTCGCTCCCCTTTGATGATTCTTGTGCGGACAGGTACGGCCAGATTCGCGCCCAACTGGAACAGGCCAGCACGCCCATCGGCCCCAACGATCTGATGATTGCGGCAATCGCCCTAGCGCACGGCCTAACGCTGGTCACGCACAACACTCGGGAGTTTGGAAGAGTGGCGGGTCTAATTCTTGCAGATTGGGAGGTGTGAATTTTGTGCGTGGGCTTTTCTCATGCGCGATACCCCAACAGCAATCGCATGAAGTCAATCTGGATGGGGCAAGCCTCTGCCGTCGACTCGCCCAAGGCAGAATTGTTGGAACTTGACCATTGCCAGAAGGATTTACGGTGAGAGCTGCACCGACGATGGCTACCCTGCTGTCATGGAGGTTAGCATGTCATTTGGAGCTATTGCTGGTCTGGCAGCCGTTGTTCTAGGCACGATGATGTCAGCGCAAAGCACGACATCCGCAGATGATCGTAGTCAACTGGAGGACATACAGCAGCAGCTCGCAAGGCCGTGGGTCACGCGTGATCGCTCGACCATTGAGCGGTGTCAAGTTGATGAAGTAAGGGTGCGAATGTTTGAAGGCTTTGCAATTGTTACCGGCCGCACCCACGCCCGTGGAGAGTACAAGGGTCAGAAGCACGATGTAACCCTACGGTTCACCGACGTGTTTGTGCGTCGTAACCAGCAATGGCAAGCCGTTGCGTCCCATGCAAGCCGGATTGCATTGACGATAACCGGTAGTGCGAAAGTCGCCCGGGCTTTTCACTCGTCACTCTTCACCCGTCACTGCTTTTCCGAGCCTTCCCCCTCGATCTCGATCTTCTTGGCGGTTATTTCTCCACTTTCCGCCAGATCACCCGCAACCGAAATTCTTGTTCCAATATGCAGGTCCTGAGCTGTGCCAGGGCTCCCATCCTTCTTCTTGATTTCCGTTTTGTCGTTGTAAAGCACGTGGAAGATCATGTTTTCACCGCTGCTAACCGTTAGTTTGCCTGGAGATTTTTCGGTGATTTTACCTTCCAACGTAAAATTCATCTCTTGCGCGGAGAGGGTTGCCACTGCCGATCGGGGAGACGATAAAGTCGTTTGGGAAAGTTGCAAAATGCAGAACAGAAAGCCAGCAAGGACGGCGACGCGGCGGATAACCATAAGCGGGCTCCTCACCTGATCGATACACGTATTCTACTGCTAATTTCGCCCCACGTCATGATTTCGGCTAGGGAATCTTCCTCGATAGGGTGGTAAAGAGTATTGCTGGGGGGATGAATTAGAAACTACTGCTCACGCGGCGTGGGGTCGAGGATGTTATACTGGCTGCCTCCGCTTGCAGCGGCACTATCACCCATTGAGGTCAAACCTGTGCAAGAGCGCGCCCGCATTCTTAAGAGCAAAACCCTCTTTCGCGGAAGAGTGGTGCAATTGAAGGTTGACCGCGTGATTGAACCCGGGGGAGTTGAGACCACGCGCGAAGTGGTTGTCCACGCGGGTTCCGTAGTCATCGTTCCCCATCTTCCGGATGGCCGCCTGATCCTGGTCCGCCAATACCGCTACGCAGTGAAAGAAAGCCTGTGGGAACTTGTGGCCGGTGGCATCGAGCGGGGGGAAACCCCTCTTCAGAGCGCGCGCCGTGAGTTGTTGGAAGAGACCGAGTACCTCGCCGGCGCCTTGGAGCCCGTGATCGAATTCTATCCGTGCCCGGGCGTTCTGAGCGAAAAGATGCATCTCATCGAAGCGTGGGACCTGACCCCGTCCAAAGCCCGGCCCGAGGCCGATGAGCGAATCGAAACCGGATTCTTTACCGTCAATAAGGTATTGGAGATGATTCAGCGTCGTGAGATTCACGATGGCAAAACTCTGGTGGGAATTTTGTTGCTCTTTGGAACAAGATTGGTCTGAGCGTGATTTTCGATAGGTCAAGAGTTTCTATTGGAGAAGATATCCCGCAACAATTTTCTTGACAAATCGAGGGCGGAAAAGCTATTTGTATTGACGAGGGAGTCGGGAAAGTGTTCTCGTTGGGAAAGTGCTCATAGGAATAAACGGCCGGGGATCGAACAGATCTTCGGCTTTTTTCTTTTTGGGCACTTCTCAAGGAGCGGCAACCCCAAAGTAAAATCAAGGAGGGCGCAAGTGGCACGACTTCAAGGTAAGGTTAAGTGGTTCAATAACAGCAAAGGGTATGGGTTTATCGGCCAGGAAGGCGGAGCGGATGTCTTCGTCCATTACTCGGCCATCCAGGGTGAAGGATTCAAGACCTTGCAAGAAGGCGACACGGTAGAGTTCGAGATCGTCCAGGGGCAAAAAGGACCTCAGGCCGACAAGGTCACAAAGCTCGGTTAACCGGCATCTGCTGCTGCATTTCCTGGCCCAACCCTCGGGGTTGGGCCTTTTTGTTTTCAGAAGGTTGCGAAAATAACCCACCTCCGCCCCAGCTCTCAATTTAACTCTTATCCACCTTTCGCTTGATTTTCAACTTGCCAAGCGAGACAATATCGGAGTCAAGACAGCAGGGGCAAGCTTACAGTTCGACTCCCGGGGGGCAAAGAGCTATCCGGCGTGTCGAAAGGTGAGGGTTCCGGGCTGCACTAATGGGAGGATGTGGCGATGGTGAATTTGAGGGGGGCCGCCGTCTTCATGATAGTCCTGGCATTTGCGGCCATGGCTCAGGATTACGCGCCATTGTCTCACCGTAATACCACGGGAGAAAGTGCGAGCGTGGCAGAGCGCCTCACGCTGACGGTTCCTGCCGAGACGGAATTCAAAGTTCAGGTTTTGTCAGGGATTCACTCCCAAATCAATCACGTCAACGACCCCGTCGTCGCCGAAGTCTTAAAGCCTGTTTTCGTGCAAGGAGAGATTGCCCTGCCACCCGGAAGTTTGCTGGATGGACACATCACCATGATCCGCAATGCCGGTCACATGCATCGCTCGGCGGAACTCGGCTTGCGTTTTGATCACATCACTCTTCCCGACGGACAGGAAAAACCCGTCGCCGCCGTTCTGGCGGCCTTGGAGCACCCCGAGATGCTCGATATTCACCTGGATCCAGAGGGTCGCCTGACCGGCAACCGAACGAGGTCTTGGAAAACGCTGGTCGGCGGGGTCACCGCCTTGGGTACATATGGCGCTTTGAAAATCGCGGCGGTGGGCTCCGCCGGCGCCTCACTGGCACTTCCTTTGGGCGGCGCCGCCGTCATCAGCTATGAAGCCCTTTGGCTTCGCGGGCGCGAAGTGAACATGCCTCCCGACACCCAATGCCGTCTGCGACTGAATTACCCGCTCATCGTCCACATCCCTTGGTAAGCGACAGGATGGATTCCCTCATCTATCATAACGACCGGATTATTCCTCTCGCGGAAGCGCGCCTTTCTCCCGGCCAGATGGGCCTGCTGATGGGTTGGGGCGTCTTCACGACCTTGCGCATCTACCAAGGGGTCCCCTTTGCCTTCGCCCGGCATTGGGAGCGAATGGCGCGGGACGCGGAACGCCTGGGTCTCACGCTCAATTACCATCAGGAAGCCGTCTGGGAAGCCCTGGTGAAGCTGGCCGCCGCTAACCACCGGCCGGAAGGCGCGGGGCGGCTTTCCTTTATCAAGAATCAGGGTGGACTTTGGGCTGACGCACCCGGCAGCCCCGCCACGGACCTGCTGATCTTTACGCGCGAATTGCCCGTGTGGCCGGCGGCGCACAAGCTCGTCCTCATCCCTAACGCAATCTTTTCGATCGGGAAACTGGCGGGCGCTAAAATGCTCTCCTGGGTGCAGAACGCCGCCACGCTCGAACGCGTTCACGGGGAAGGCTTTGACGACGCGCTGCTGCTGAACGAGCAGGGCCACCTGGCGGAATGCACATCAGCCAATGTCTTCCTGGTGCGCGGCCGCCAGGTTCTGACGCCTCCCTTGTCTTCCGGCTGCCTGCCGGGAATAACCCGCGAGGTGCTCCGCGAGGTCATCCCCGCGGCAGGGTACACACTTCTCGAGCAAGACCTCACTCCCCGTGACTTGGATGCGGCGGAGGAAGTCTTCATTAGCTCCACAACGCGCGAGGTTGCCGGCGTGGGAAGCATCCAGCCCAACTGGAAATACCCCGCTCCGGGGAAGATTACGCGCGCGATCGAAGCAGCCTTCCAGAATTACGTCCAAGCGCATTTGCAGCGCGCCGCCGCTCCTCGCCCCTGACCTCCACACCTCAACACATCACGGAAAATCCCACGGTGAGGAGAGCCCTGACCGTGGCTGCCCGCCTCATGGCATCATTCAGTTTGCGTGGAGTTCTTGGAGGTGCTGTCGAGCCGGATCGCCATCTGCGGGCTGATGGCGGCCTTGCCGTTCACCACGTTGTTGAGGGCCTGCGGTCAACTGACGGACCTCCCCCTGGTTTCAAATTCACCACGCGGAACGCCGGGCAGGGCAAGCCCGGCATCTCGTGATGGCATTCACCCGGTCGAACGGCGCCTGAGGTTGTGTGGCCCGGAGGTGGCCACGGGCAATTCGCCTTGGGAATTGACCGCGGGTTCGTCATCGAAGGGAGAGCCCACGGTCACAAGAGCGCTGACCGTGGCCGCTGTCAAGAATGGTAGGTACTAGCAGTTCTTCAGAAGATCGAAATATCGTTCGCGGCTCATTCCTGCGGTACGGAG